>Ga0209212_1000727_pt1 | contig 60998 bp, 61 predicted proteins | sample RifGroC2_FD_183996 | JGI IMG/M metagenome (GOLD analysis project Ga0209212, IMG submission 183996) | Groundwater microbial communities from Rifle, Colorado, USA - Groundwater C2 (SPAdes) (version 2) | ecosystem: Environmental > Aquatic > Deep subsurface > Groundwater | place: Rifle, Colorado...
TCTTTTCATCTACCGTCTTACTAAACACCACTCTTCTATACTTTGCTGGACATACCACATGGTATATCAGCACAGAAACATTATGACTCTTATGTATGTATTCACTCACACATACAATATACCATTTCCTACGCAGCAAGCTGCGGGGAATTTACCCGAAGAGCTAATTAAAGATTGCGGAGCCTGTTCCGAGCAAAGTGAGGAATCTCCGAGTTTGCTTCGGCTTTGCCTCGCAACCGCAAAAATCGCTCCTCGCAATGACATTCTAATGGTTTTTCAGAGGTTCCTAAAAATGTTTTTCTCTAAAGGCCTTCTCTTGTCATACTTTTTTATTTCTGGATTTTACCCCGTTAGAAAGTCCCCCATTTATGGAGGGGATGGTATAAATAAAATTTTAATTCCTTATAAGAAAGGGCTGGGTTTAAAGCCCAGTCCTTTCTAACGGGGTTTACTTTGGAGATACTTGATACTGTGCCAGGAAACTTGCAGATGACTTTCCCACATCGCTATTTGGATCAATTTTATATGCCTTTTCCCATGCGTTCCTTGCTTCAGGTATATTCCCTTTAATAGCAAGGATAAATCCCTTTGTCAGCCATGCCCTCTGATAATTAGGATTCTTTTGTATCCCTTCCTCTACGTATTTAAGTCCCTCGTCAGACCTTCCTGTATAGTGGTAGGACAAACCAAGGTCATTGTATGAGTCAACATCCTGCGGCTCTAATGCAATCGCCTTTTTATAATGTTCTATCGCATCATTAAATTTATGCTGGTCAAAATATATATCTCCCACCTGTGCGAATGCCTTCGCATCATTGGGTCTTTCTTTCAGTATCCTCTGTATCAATGCTGTTGCATCCTGCGCAGCTGGCACTTGTCCAACCGGATATTGCGCCTCTGAGCCGCCTCTATCTTCATACGAAGATGAAGGAATCGATATATCCTCTTTATCAGAAACATCCCTCACCCTTCCCAGCCAAACACCCACAACTAATGAAACAACAATTAATACTACTACAAGAACAATCTCTTTTTTACCCAAGGTTTTCCCCCCTTCCTAATGAGAAAATTCCCTATCTATCGCCCTTCTAATAGTCGGTATATCCTTACCCTGCTTATAGAGTTCATACGCCCGAATCGCCTCATCCTGACACACATCGCAATGAACCGCATGGTCATCTACATAGCAGGTAAGCAGGCTTTTGTGGCCAAAGTATTTTTTGCAATCGCAATAACAATAGAGGCTATCCAATACCTCTGGTATTTCTCGCGCTATCTCATATGTGGAAGCGGTTTTACCGGTAAATCTGGCGGGCGATAGTGTAGGCCTTGTCTCACCACCTCTGAGGCTGGCAACATCAGTTAAAGCTTCATTGCTATAAAAATAAGATGACAACAAATAGCCGCCACCTATTCCAATAGCTATCAATATAATAAGCGCTGGAAAAAACCATTTCTTATTATTACTCTCTTTTACTATACGTTTGCTCATAATCTACAAAATTGTATCAACAAAGGGATTAATTTTTTGTTAAAACTTGATTATCTTTTTTTAATGGTCTGATGTAGGTATTAAACCTAAATATACATTTGGTTTTCATTTTTCGGGGCAACCTACACGAGCCCGCCTTAGCCCGCCCGAGGCGGGGCTCACAAAGGCACGTTAAGCTTGCCAAAGGGGCATAAAAATTGGATTTCTGTATCGTTTGGATTTATCCCAAACGAAAAGCCGTTGTCCATAAAGGGCAACGCTACGGTAATGTGAATATGAAGCATTTTCTGGGTTAAACCGCCTTCTTGGGCAGGGAGGCGTAGTATGCATCTTTTGTCATCTTTTCCTCTTCACCAAAACGGATACATTCGGTTGGACATCTCTTTGTAGGCTGGTCATCCTGAGGACATTTATCATAGCTTACAACTGCGAGATTATCTATCATCTCTATGCCGCCTTCTACCGTGCAGTCTTTAACACAGAGGCTGCACGCAATGCAGGATACGCTGCACACCTTTCTGGCAATGGCGCCTTTATCTTTATTTCTGCAATAATTGAACAGCTTATGTTCAATCGGGTGCATCTCAATAATATTTCTCGGACATGCCCTTGCGCATGCCCCGCACCCCACGCATGCATCATAAAAGACAACTGGAAGACCGTTGTCATTCATAGTCATTGCATCAAACTTACACGCCTCAACGCAATCGCCGTAACCGATACAACTATAGGTGCATGCCTTCTCTCCGCCGGTAAGGTTGGCGGCAACACAAGTCGCCTCCCCTTTGTATACCGCACTCTTAACTGTTTCTTTATCGCCGCCCCTGCAGAGCACAACTGCAACAATCCTGTTGGTTTGCGCAGACTCTACGCCAAGATATTTTGCAATATTATCTGCAACAGCCTGGCCGCCAGCCACGCAGCCTGCAACTGACGCATTTCCCTGGATAAGCGCCTCAGCAAAAACTCTACATCCGGCCATGCCGCAGCCGCCGCAGTTGGTGTTGGGAAGAATATTTAAAAGCGCCTCGATTCTTGGGTCTTCCTGAACCTTAAGTTTTTTATCTGCATAAGCAAGAAAAAAAGAAAGGACTGCGCCAATAGCGCCCATACTCACTATGGATATTATTACTATATTGCCTGTCATGTCGCTTCGCTCCATTGAAAAATGCAAAGTGCAATTTTCAAATTGAAAATTCTCCTTAATTTTGCATTTTGCATTCTGCAATTTGCATTTTGAGCTACCCTCTTATCAGTCCTGCAAATCCCATGAATGCCAGGGCCATCATCCCTGCAACAATAAGGGTAATAGAAATCCCCTTAAACACCTCCGGCACATCTGCGAATTCCAATTCTTCACGGATGCCTGACATCATGAGAATGGCAAGCGTAAAACCCACGCCTGTGCCGAAACCAAAAAATATACTCTCAATATAATTATATTCTCGCAAAACCATAAAAAGCGCAAGCCCTAAGACAGCGCAGTTCGTTGTAATGAGCGGGAGATATATGCCAAGGGCCCTGTAGAGATGCGGGCTGGATTTTCTTATAAACATCTCTACAAACTGCACCAGCGCTGCAATGACTATGATGAATGCAACATACTGCAAAAATGGGATATTAAAGTTTACCAGAACATATGTCCAGACAGGCCATGTTATGGCAGCAGTCAGGGTCATGACAAATGTGGTTGCAAGCCCCATATTCAGCGCGCTCTCTGTCTTATTGGAAACGCCGACAAAGGGACAAATGCCAAGGAAATATGAGAGGACAAAATTATTTACAATGCTTGCTGATATGAATATTAATATTACTTCCATTATTTTTTTACCTCAATGACCGGATGGCGCGGCAGCCTTTCTCTTTGACAAATAATTTGTTAGCGCAACAAGAAAGCCAAACACAAAGAATGCGCCTGCAGGCAGAATCATCACTATCCATGGTTCAAACCATTCCCCAAGTAATTTAATATCCAATATGCTTCCAAAACCGAATATCTCCCGTATTCCGCCCATCAGGGCAAGGCTTAAGGTAAAGCCAAGACCTATGCCGAGGGCATCCATAATTGAAGGCGTAAGAGGGTTTTTCTGCGCAAACCCCTCTGCCCTTCCCAGGATAATGCAGTTGACAACAATGAGCGGCACATAGGGACCGAGCGCCTTGGATATGGGCGGAAACATCGCGGCAAGGAACAGGTCTGCGACAGTCACATACAGCGCAATAACGACAACATAGGTCGCAATCCTTACCTGAGACGGCACAATCTTCCTTATGAGTGAAACGCTGATATTCGCTGACAAGAGAACAAACGAAGTCGCCAGGCCCATTGCAACGCCATTGATTACTGAATTAGTCACCGCAAGGGTAGGACACATGCCAAGGATAAGTCGGAATGGCGGCAGCTCCTGCCACAGCCCTTTTTTAAATTCATGCCAGAGATTGTAATTGTTGTTTGCCATTATTTACACCCTGATTGCACAGATTTTTAAATACGATTACACAGATTTAATCTGCGTAATCTGTCTTTATAATCTGTGTAATCAATTACTTCAATATCTCCTCCTGCGGGAAGTTTTTCAGCACCCTTTCCACTGCATTATTTATATTCTTTACAACCGCCTCGGATGATATAGTTGCGCCTGTTATTGCCTGTATCTGATTCGGTTTTTCGGGCTTGCGATACTTAATATACTCTACCTTTGGCTTTATCTCAAGGCCCCTAAACTGATCTTCAAACGCAGGTTCTTTTATTCTGTTGCCAAGGCCAGGCGTTTCATTCTGCTCAAGGACCTTTATTCCCTTTAGTTTCAGATAATCGGTTGAAAGACCGACCATAATCCTTATATTTCCCTGAAATCCGCCGCCGTCTGCAATAAATGCAATCCCGACCAATTTGCCATCTGCGTCAATGCCCTTATATACGACAATCTTCTCCTTATCGTTTCCTTTTTCCAGTGTAGTATAATCCTTTGCCTCAGACAGGACTACAAAGATAGCCTCCCGCAGCTCTTTTTTCCTATTTTCCTGAATAAGGGGGTCTGCAAAATGAAAGACCTGCGCGAGGATGCCGCCGGACACGGCCCCGGTAATGGACAGGACAAGGACCATTTTTACGATCTTATTCACCCTGTCAGACCTCCTTGCATCCCAAATGAATATTGCGTCTCCATTCCAGCAATGTCTTTATTGGATGCACAGATCTCCTTAATAGGTAAAATTCTAACAGGGATCAAGCCTGTCCCCCTTCGCCGAAAAATTTTGGTCTCGTGTGTTTATTCAAAAGCGGCACAAATGCATTCATAAGAAGTATTGAATACATTACCCCTTCAGGAAGGCCGCCAAATAAACGAATAATGACTGCAAGAAAACCGCCGCATATGACAAATATCCACTGCCCAAGCGGAGTAACCGGCGATGTCACCATGTCAGTTACCATGAACCATGCACCAAGCATTGCGCCCCCTGCAAGGATGTGAAATAACGGGTCTGGATATTTTGAAGGGTTTATAAGATAAAAGATTGCGCCGAAAAATGCCATTGAGCCGAGATAGCCGAGCGGCAGCTTCCAGTTGATATAACTCCGGTAGCGCAGATACAGGCCGCCGATAAGTATTGCTATCGCAGATGTCTCTCCCATGGAGCCGGCTATATTGCCGAAAAACAAATCCATGTGCGATGTCATCTTGCCTTCGAACTTCATTAATGCCAGCGGAGTTGCGGCAGAAACTGCGTCAACACCGGCCTTTGCAGTCTTTGCAAGCGGTTCGCTCCATGTAGTGGTAAGCACAGGGTATGTGGCCATCAGGAATGCCCTGCCCAACAGCGCAGGATTAAATATATTATAGCCAATGCCGCCAAAAAGCTGTTTGCCGATGGCAATGGCAAAGGCAGAACCTAATGCTGCTGCATAGTACGGGAAACTGGGCGGAAGGGTTAATGCAAGGAGAATGCCGGTTATCGCAGCGCTCCCGTCCCATACTGTTATCGGCTTTTTCCTTATCTTCTGAAAAGCATATTCTGTGGCGAGACAGGTTGCAACGGAGACAATGATTAACCCGATTGCCCTGAACCTAAAAAAGTATACACTTGCAGCCATTGCAGGCAAGAGCGCCAGAACAACCGCATGCATAATCTTCGGAATATTCTCATCCCTCAGAAAATGCGGCGACGAAGACACAATGAGTTTTTCTACCGGTTTTTCCTGCGGCTTCTCTTGTGGCTTATCTTGTGTTTTTTCTTCCATATTATTATAAAATTCCTAATTTCTAATTACTAATTTCCAAGAAAATTTCTAATTCCAAAATGTCTAAATACAGGTGATGGTTTTTTGCTACCAGCCATGACTTGCCACCTACCCTAATATTTATTTAGAAATTAGAAATTGAAAATTAGAAATTTTCTTTACAACTTCTCCTTCTCCCTCACCTTAACCTTCCCCACCCTTATCCACTGAAGCAATGGCCTCTTTGACGGGCAGGTATAAGAACAGCACCCGCACTCTATGCAGGTAAGACCGCCCCATGCCTTAAATTCATCCAGCCTGTAGAGCCTGCCCAGATCACCGAGTTTATAGGGCATGAGATTTACAGGACACACCTCAACACAACCCCCGCACCTTATGCAGGGATCAACTTTACCGGGCTTTATCTCTTCACCTGATAGAACAGTTATGCCGGATGTCCCTTTAACTACAGGCACTTCAAGGGTTGTCTGGCTAATGCCCATCATTGGTCCTCCATTCAGCACTTCTCTTTCGCCATCCATAGTGATTCCGCCGCACTGATTCAATACATCTTCAAAGCTCGTGCCTACCCTCACCCGGAGATTCTTTGGCTCTTTTACGCCATTGCCGCTCACCGTCACAATTCTTTCAATCAAAGGCTTGTTATACTTTATTGCCTCATATACAGCATATGCTGTCCCGACATTGTTGACAACAACACCGACATCCATAGGAAGCTTGCCTACCGGCACCTTTCTGTTGAGTATTGCCTTAATGAGCATCTTCTCAGCGCCCTGCGGATATTTTGTCTCAAGAACGACAACCTTTATATTGCTATCTTTGGTAATCCTATCCACAGCCTCTATTGCATCAGGTTTATTATCCTCTATGCCGATATACCCATTTTCAATACCCACTGCCTTCATCAGGGTCTTCATGCCCCATACAATCTTTTCAGATTCTTCCACCATAAGCCGGTGGTCAGATGTGAGGTAGGGCTCGCACTCGCAACCGTTGAGAATGAACGCATCTATCTTTTTATCTTTTGGAGGGCTTATCTTTACATGCGTGGGAAACGCGGCTCCGCCCATACCGACAATGCCGGCCTCTTTAATGATTGTCCTCAAAGCCTCAGGAGTATACATCCCAAGCGAGAGGCCTATATCTGTGCTGTTGCTCCACTCTTTAATTGCGCCGTCGCCCTCTATGATAACAGATAAAACCTTGCCTCCGCCCGGATAGGGAAGCCTCTCTATATCTTTCACTTTGCCGGAAATTGAGGAATGGACCGGAGCAGTAACAAAGGTTGTTGCCTCTCCTATCTTCTGGCCTTCCTCCACTGCATCGCCCTTTTTTATCAGCGGCTTGCAGGGAGCGCCGATATGCTGCTGGAGAGGGATTACAACCTTCTTTGGCAGGATTGCCTTCTCTATCTTTTTGTTTTGCGTAAGTTCTTTACTGTATGAAGGATGTATGCCGTGATCAAAGGTCCTTAAATTCATAAACGATAATCAATCCTATTGAATTACCCGCCAGCAAGCTGACGGGTATTCAACAACCAGTTTTTATAAAAAATATAGAGTTTTTAAGGCTATCAATTTGACATGTATTTGTCAAATCTTTTTGTCTCCGACGTCTTTGTCCGAAAATACCTCAAATCCCCCCTTACCCCCATTTTCTAGAGGCTGTGTCATAATGTCATTGCGAGGGAGTGCAGCGACCGAAGCCTTGTCCCGATCCGCCTGAGGCGGAGAGGGAACTCTCGAGATTGCCACGGGCTTTGCCCTCGCAACGACCTTTCTGGTCGGATTGCCACGCTCCCTTCGGTCGCTCGCAATGACAAAAAGAGGATTATGACACAACCTCCTAAAGGGGGGATGGGGGGGATTATTTTTTGCAGGAGCAGGTTTGTAACCTGCTCCACGCTAAGCGTGGTGTAGGCACGCTTAGCGTGCCTCCATAAAATTCGTATTTGCCTGATACAAACTATTTGGGTTCAAGTTGCAAACTTGAACCCGCGAAGGGATTCATATTCACATTACCGTATCGTTGCCCTTTATGGGCAACGGTTTTTCGTTGGCACGCTTAGCGTGCCGTTGGGGATAAACCCAAACGCTACGAAAATCCACTTTTCATGCCCTCCAGCAAAGGCGGACTCAGAATGACAATACTTGGTCAGGCTCTTATCAATCATTCGCGCAGCCGTAAACCACAACACCCTGCCTTAAACCCCCACGCTAAAAATTTTGGCATGTGGCACAAAATTTACCATAAAAATCATTGACTTTGCTCACTTAAAGACTTAAAATTGAAACTAATATGCAAGAGCATATAAGCGCTAATTATAATGAAAACAATATACATAAGTTTTTAGAAATCCTGTATAAAGAAAAAGGATGGGATTTTCGCAATTACAGAAAGTCAAGCCTTTCAAGACGCATCCTCAGACGATTATCCGCGTACAATATCTCTTCTTATGAAGACTATTATAGAATACTGACATCTGACCCTGCTGAATATGAAAGGTTGTTTCTTTCCCTTACAGTCAAGGTAAGCGAGTTTTTCAGAGACCCAGAGGTTTTTGGCATACTCAAAGATGCTATTGCCTCAATGGCTCCGGATATAAGAGACGGATTAAGGGCATGGTGCTGTGGTTGCGCTTATGGCGAAGAGGCATATTCGCTTGCTATACTCTTTTCCGAATGCCTCAAACCAGAAGTTTTAAAAAATACAAAAATATTCGCAACTGACATAGACAATAAAGCTATTGAGGCTGCGAGAAACAGCATTTATATAGAAGATGTCTTACACAATTTAAGCTGCGCCATAAGAGACAAATATTTTATAAAAAAAGAGAGGGGATATAAGATAAAATATAGCCTAAAGGATTTGGTAAGATTTGGACAACTTGATATTGTCAGGAATCCTCCATTGCCCAGAATAGATATGCTCTTTTGCAGAAACCTGTTCATGTATTTTGAAAAAGAACTGCAGAAGAATGTGTTTGAAAAGATAAACTTTGCACTGAAATTAGGCGGCTTACTCGTCCTCGGCAAGTCAGAGGTGCTGCCAGTGCAATTTATGAGTAACTACAGGGAGATAAAGAAGTCAAGCAGAGTATACAGAAAGGAACTATGCAAATGAGAGGCTTAAAAAGATTGTTAACTGACAAGTCAACGGGTTTTAAGTTTATCTTTGCTTTCAGTTTTGTAATACTTGTGCCAATGGCAATCCTTGCTATTGTCTCTTATAAAGTAATAGATTCCCGCCTTAAGGAAGATACCCAGGAAAAGATTACTATGGGGCTTAAGACAGCATGGACGGATTACAACATACGCGGGGAGCAGATGCGCTATGGTATGCTTCAGGCCGCTGCTATGATAGAGATAAAAGATGCTGTAAGGCTTAAGAATAGAGATTATCTCAAAAGGATGATGATACGGTGGAAGGAAAAGAGGCCTTATGTTGATTTATGGATAGTAACAGATGAAAACGGAAGGGTAATAAGCCGTCTTAACAGCGAGGATTCAGGGGATACAATAGAGTTTAACGGTGTCATAGAAAAGGCCATTTTCACAGGAGACGCACAGATATCAACAGAGATTATTGAAATTGATGTTTTGAAAAGAGAAGGTGAAGAATTTCACAAGCAGTTTATCGTACCTGTTATACCAAGTACCTTAAAGGATGAATATAAAAGGCCGGGAGGGACCTTTGAAGATGATGCATTAGCAATTATTGTTGTAGTGCCTGTGAGGGGCGAAAATCATGGCATTATAGGGGCTATTGTAACTGCAGATATACTGAACAACGATACATATCTGCCAGACAGTATCGCTGAAAAGATACCAGATATTTCTGCAACTATTGCTATGGATGGACTCAGAATCACAACCAATGTAAAAGATAGCAAGGGGCGACTTGCAATTGGAACGCTCCTATCAAATTCTGTGATGAATGAGATAAAGATCGGCATATCGCTTCGCGGAGAGTGGAATGTGCTTGGCAATAGATATATTTCTGCCTTTGACCCAGTAAAGGACAACAAAGGAAGAATCATAGGTTCACTCTTTATTGGCGCACCTAAAGCAAGGCTCTGGTCAATACAGCTTGAAAACCTACTAATAATATCTGCAATAACAATAATTGGCCTCGCATTCTCCCTTGTTATAGCCATTATATTCACAAATAAAACAACAAGGCCTCTAAAGCTTTTAAGAGAAAAGGCCGATCTTTTTGCAAAGGGCGATATAGAAGTAAAGATGGATATTGATGGAGATGAGAATACAAATGACGAGATAAAAATCTTTGCCCACACCTTTAATGCTATGGTGGGTGAAATAAGGACAAGAAATGCGGAAGAAGAACGTTATCTAAAAGAACTGGAGGAAAAGAATAAAGAGCTAATCGAGGCCCATGAGAAGATTTCAACTGCATATGAAGAGCTTGAGGTTGCCTATGAAGAGACCCAGAGCCAGAGCGAAGAGCTCAATTCAGCCAATGAAGAGCTAAAACTCCTTAACGAAGACCTTGATAAAAAGAATGTGGAACTCACTGAGGCAAACAGGACAATAAAGATTGAAGAGGAGAAACTTAAAAAGGTAAAGGATAAATTAAGCCTTATATATAACGGCCTGAGGAGCTATCTGCTCCTCGTAAGCGAGGACTGCAGCATACTTGAAGCAAATAAGCATTTTATGAATAACTTCAAGCTTAATGATTATTCGGTTACTGGCATTAAGCTTTATGAGATTTTTGGGCTTGATGAAAAAGAACATCAGAAAGTATGTCCTGTAATAAAATCAATCAAAACAAAAGAGCCTGCGGAATTTGAGTTCTCAATATATGATGGGAAGATATTACGGTGGAATGCATTTCCACTGATTGAAGATAGTGGAAGCCCTCCTCAGGCCGTTGTCCATATAGAGGATATAACTGAACAAAGGCTTCTCCAGCAGAAGCTTATACAAACAGACAAGTTATCTTCACTCGGAGAACTCGTATCCGGCGTTGCCCACGAATTGAATAACCCCCTTACAGGCATAATGGGCTACTCTGAAATACTGATGAACGAGGCTATTGATGACAAAATTAGGAGGAGGCTTAAGGATATTAACGAGGCATCCCACAGGTGCAAGCGCATAATTGAAAACCTCCTTACATTCGCCAGATGGCAAAAGCCAGAGAAAAAATACAGTGATATAAATAATATAATTAGAACCACCGTTGAGTTGAGGGCATATCAATTAAAAGTAGAGCATACTGATGTAGAGCTTAACCTCTGTCCTGAGCTTCCAAATACAATGCTCGATGAACATCAACTACAGCAGGTGCTTTTGAATCTTATAAATAATGCCCATCATGCCATAAAAGAAACAGAAGATAAAAAGGGAAAGATTACAATAACCACAAACAGAGAAGGAAATAATGTTAAGATACAGGTCTCAGATACTGGAACAGGAATTCCAAATAACATTGCCCAGAAGATATTTGACCCATTCTTTACTACTAAAGATATAGGCAAAGGCACAGGCCTCGGACTAAGCATCTCATACGGCATTACAAAAGAGCACGGAGGAAACATATACGCAGTTAATAACAAGGATGGAAAAGGCTCAACCTTTGTAATAGAATTGCCAATAATTGAAGATAAGGCCAAAAGAAAAACCTCGACCAAAAGTGTGGCAAAACCAAAACCGTCAGAAAGAGGGCTGCGCGCCCTAATACTCGATGATGAGCCAACCGTGCTTGAATTATTAAAAGAGGTATTCACAGTAGAAGGCTTTTCTGTTGACACAACCACCCGCGGGGATGAGGCATTGAAGCTCATTGAGAATGAGGATTACGATATTATAATCAGCGATATTAAGATACCTGATATGGATGGAAAAGAATTTTATCATAATCTTAAATCCATAAAACCTGAGGCAGTCAGCAATATAATCTTTATATCAGGCGATACCGCAAGCAAGGAGACAAAGGACTTCCTCAAGGAATCAGGCAACCTCTTTCTGCACAAGCCATTCACCATTGAACAACTAAAAAAGACAATATCAAAACAGCTCTCTATCAAAAAGTAAAAAAATGGAATTCACACCCTTTCTTATATCCTGGAATATCACGAAGAGGTGCAATCTCAGATGCAGCCACTGCTACCTTGACGCATCTGAGCTAACAGAAGGTAAGGGAGACTTGCCAACCTCTGACGCAAAAAGGATAATAGATGAGATAGCATCCCTAAATCCATCTGCAATGCTCATTTTTACCGGCGGCGAGCCGCTGCTTAGAAATGATTGCATGGAGCTTTTTTCTTACGCCGCAAGTAAGGGTTTTACAGTAGTAGTAGGGACAAATGGGACGCTTCTAAGCGACTCTAATGTAAAAGATATGATAAGGAGTGGCGTAAAAGGGGTGGGGGTTAGCCTTGACTCCTTTGGCAGAGAATATCATGATAAGTTCAGGGGTGTAAACGGCGCATGGGAAAAGACCATTGAGAGCATGGATATCCTGAAGAAATACAGCCTTGATTTTCAGGTTCAGATAACGGCGACAAAAGAAAATTATTCTGAGATACCAGATATTATAGAATTTGCGCATAAAAAAGGCGCAAGGGCTGCAAATATATTTTTTCTCGTGTGCACAGGCAGGGGACAAAATATGACAGACATAAACCCGAGCCAATATGAAGAAACACTTGCCTATCTTGTAAAGGCAGAAAAGGAGTATGAAGGACGGATGATGGTAAGGGCAAGGTGTGCGCCGCATTTTCTAAGGATTGCGCATAAGCTGAATCCAGATAGCCAGCTTCTAAAAGGCGCAACAAGCGGCTGCATAGCAGGCACAGGATATTTCAGGATTACGCCTGAGGGAGATGTAACGCCATGCCCTTATATGCCGACAAAAGTGGGAAATCTCCTCCCCCCCCTATCCCCCTCTGGAGGGGGACAAAGGGGGAGGAGCCTTAAGCAGATATGGACAACATCTCCGGTCTTTCACGCCCTTAGAAATCCAAAATACGAAGGCAGGTGCAAGGACTGCGATTATAATGAAGTGTGCGGAGGATGCAGGGCAAGGGCCCTTGCAGCTACCTCGAATCTTATGGGTGAAGACCCCTGGTGCGAGTATGAACCGGAAAATCCCCCCCTCCCCCCTTTAGAAAAGGGGGGTAAGGGGGGATTTAGCCAGAAGAAAGAGGAAATACTCTGGACAAATGAGGCATCTGAAAGGCTTGGCAAGGTTCCGCCATTCTTAAGGAGTATGGTAAAAAAAGGGGTTGAGAGGTATGCAAAGGCAAAAGGTATGAAGCAGATAACCCCGGACATTATGGCTGAGCTTAGAAAAAGGGCAGGGAGATAATTGCAAGGTTGCTGAAAAACTCTAAAGAATGTCATTGTGAACGAAGTGAAGCAATCTCATCTCGATTAAAATCATGATGTCAGAAATTATGGAACCTGTTCCGAGCAGAGAGAGGAATCTCTGAGTTTGCTGCATCGTCCGCCTTAGACTAACTCGCAACCGCTTGCGCACCTCGTAATAACAATAAAAGAGGAGTTTTTCAACAACCAGCTATACAATTTTAAATAACTTTATTTATGGAATTGTAGAATCGTATAACTGTCCATCATCTATGCAGCCTGAATCTTTACTGCGCGGCACACACACATTAACCGTTCCGGAACATATTCCGCCTATTCCATCGCTCGCAGTAAATGATATCTGGTAGACTCGGCCATCGCCGTTATTAAACCGTTCTGCCCTTATCCATGCAGTGTCTGTCCCAATACCGGAGCCATCCGGGAATCTCTTATCAGAAGCTGACCTCTTTACAGGCTCATCCTGTGTAATCCCTGTGATTGTTATAGAGACTGTATCCAAATCAGGGTCTATTATATTTAAAATACTGATAGCTGTCATATCGTTGTTATTATTCACGATGATAGGGAGGCTGGCTGACGCCCCAATACAGTTAGGCGGGCTATTTTCTCTAATCTTTGCAACAAAGGCGTCATATACACCGCCAAACACGCCGTCAATTGGAGATACTGCTGGAAAATCGAAAGCCTCGGTTCCGCCAGTTATGAATGCATCCCCAGAGGCGCTTACTGAGATGCTGCTGCACCAATCCCAGCCATTGCCTCCTAAATATGTAGAATAAACAATAGAATCACCTAAGCTATTTATCTTTGTGATAAAGGCATCTGAATATGAATTACTACAATCTATACATGCCGCCTGAATAGGAGAGGCTACAGGAAAATCACTTGATACAGTGAGCCCTGCTATATAAGCGTTTCCAGAAGCATCTACTGCAATACCATAACTCCAGTCTTCGTTACTTCCTCCAATATATGTAGAATAGATAACGGCATCGCCTGAGGCATTTATCTTTGTGACATATGCGTCAGAATATGTAGGGCAATTGTTACATATCCCCTGGATAGGAGAGACTGTAGGAAAGTCAGCAGAATACGTCCATCCAGTCACATATGCATTCCCTGAGGCATCTATTGCAATACCCCAGCCATCATCATACATACCTCCCCCAAGATATGTGGAGTATATAATGGCATCGCCTGCGGTATTTATCTTTGCAACAAAGGCATCGCTCCATCCTGCAAATCCTGTATAGAGGCCTGTAGTTGGAAAATTGGCAGAAAATGTTCCGCCGGTTACATACGCGCTCCCAGATGTGTCAACTGAAATGTCCATTCCCCAATCCCAGCCGATTCCACTCAGATATGCGGAGTATCCAATGGCGCTACCTGAGCTATTTATCTTTGTGATAAAGGCATCGCTCCCTCCGCCGAAGATCGTATTAAGACTCGTAACAGGAAAATTATCAGAATAAGTTTCTCCTGTTATATATGCATTTTCAGCATTATCTATAGCAATACCATTCCCAAAATCATAATAACTTCCTCCAAGATATGTGGAGTATGCAACGGCGCCTGACGCATTCACCTTTACGATAAAGGCATCAGAATATGTAGGACAGCTATTACATATGGGCTGAATTGAAGATAACACAGGAAAATCTGCTGAATATGTCAACCCTGTTATATATACATTTCCAGAGGCATCTACAGCAATATCCCGCCCATCATCAGACATGTTGCCCCCAATATATGTAGAATATTCGATGGTATTACCAGCTGCGTTTATCTTTGTAACAAAGACGTCGCTTGCCCCTGCGAAGTTTGAAGAGGAACCTGTAACAGGAAAATCAATTGAAGAGGTGGCGCCTGTTATATAAACATTCCCAGAGGCATCAACTGTAATACCCTGGCCCGTATCGCTGTCACTGCCTCCAAGATAGGTAGAATAGCTAAGCACAGGGTCTATTATCAGTGGATATTTTTTATTGTATGATGCAACTTGAAAGCCGTAGGAAAATAGAAGATGACCATTAGCAGTATGCAATGGCTGAAAAACCTTGAATTTCCCGTTTATTTGCACCCTTTTGCCATTTATCTCCTGATAGATATACGGCCTCTCTTGAATAAGCTTACCTTGCTTAAGGCCTACCTCCAGGTCTCCATCCCCAGTAATATTTAAAGATTCAATTCCTTCATAAGAAAACCTTACTTGAGATGGGTTTGCATCTGGCTTTACAATAAGGTCATATTCCATCTGCTGGTTGTTCCCATAAAATTTCATATCTATACCTTTATATAATTCTTTATAGATAATGGACTTATATGTTGGAATACTGGTCCTCCATTTATTTGGGTCATTGCCAATAAAGTAGTTGGCCTTGCCTTTCTGCTTATCGTCAGCAACTATTTCTGGATTTTTATTAGCGCCAACAGGAGCAAGTTTGAGAAGTTCGGGGGTTAGAGTTTTGGCTTTCGAGGCTGTGATTGCGTGTCTATTTTTTGGAATTTGAAAATCAGGATTTGGGGCTTGAAGCATCAGATATACGCCATCTTTAGCAAAAAAGGTGGCATGGCCGCTGCCCCTTTCGTAGAACTTAACCTTTTTATCTATCTGGCCAGTATTTCGGATAAAATGGAGCGGGAATTTACCATATGTCTTCTGAATACGATTTGTTGTGGTTTTATCAATGATGAGGTCTGAAGATTTTTTTGCTGAGGTCTCAATTATAAGTTCTTGTCTTTCGTCAGCGCCGGTATGGGCTGAGATACCAAAAAAGGGGTAAAAGGCCAGAACGCAGCCAAGCAAACACGTGGAAATCCGTTTAAACATCCTCCACCTCCTTGCGCATTATCTTTTGATTATTTCATTTATACAAAAAAATAGGTCAGAGCTATATTGAGAAGTGAAAGCTTAGACTGAGGTTCATCTGATAGTGCATCAGAAAAGATTCAAAATGTAACCCACTATACCTTTACCCTCACACCAAAGATTTTGGCGGTATATTGACTGGCGACAAAAACTATCACCAGCCAATTATTAAGGGTCTCAAAATTGTATTGACATAAATCAAAAACTTCACATGCTGTCATTCCCGCAATCTTTAAGCGGGAATCCAGAGTCTTTCTGTTGTAGCCGGTATCACAAAAGACGCTGGATGCGTCCCCGAATGTTTCTATCGGGGATAGAAACATTCGGGCATGACAAATCGGCTGGTTAGATTTAAAAAGCTAAAAGAATGTAGTTAGTATTATGAGACCCTTAATAATTACTAACCAGTCCATAATAGTATAGACATTGTAGACCCTCGATAAGGTTACGGAGTATTGCTGGAGCGGAATTGTGGATGTGTGCAACTGCACGATAAACATAAGTGGCAAACGCTCCACTTTACACGCAACGTGAGCGAAGCTAAAGGACTGCAAGCACACAGACACCTGGAGCGGAAGCAATGCTCCGTAACCTTAACCTCAGACCAGACCTGTTACAATGTAAATTCTATTATGAGACCCTTAATAAATAAATAAGTAAAACTATTGTTTCTTTCTTACCAATAAAATCTCTCCGCCAAATACCAGCACGGCAACAATAATAGGAATGTAGTATGTGGATGCGGGCGTTGAGGGTTTAAGGAGCAGCCAATACCATGTAGTCATTACGTGCTTGGGACCGCTCTCTCCATTGCTCCCGTCCCATGCTGCAAATGCAATCGGCGTGTATTTGCCTTCCTCAAACTGGACATCCTTATCTTTTTCCTCTGTAGTTAAAGGCCTTTTCATAACAACACGCCAGGTTCCATTATTATAGGCGCTGGCTGCCTTTAGTCCTGCCTTTCCTGCATCCCTCTTATCTATTTTCTGGAATCCACTCGTATTAAGGAGTTTTATGGCCTCTGGTGAAGTGGTTGACCCACCCTTCCACTGCCAAATATTAACCGGCTTTGCGCTGTCGCCCATGCCAAAATATGGCTTTTCCATCTCTTCTGGTATTATTACAGGAAGCTGAATTGCCACGCTATCCTCAAGCACATCTCCCTCTGCTATCTCCTTAGCCTTTTCATCGCCTGGAATGCTCTTTGTCCTATCATCCCACTCAAGGAGTATGGAAATCTCCTTGTCATTATAAAATGCCCTGCCAGTAATGCTGTCTAATGTGGGCGTAAAGAACCTCTCCTTTGCAATTATCTGCGGAACGAGATAAAAACTTGTTGGCTCAGCCTCTGCCCATTTAGGGTCGTCAACCTTGGAAGGCAAGTCCCCTTCAAGCCTTATCACCTTGAGAACCGTATCATCCTTCGGCCTCTTTACATCATTACCGATAGATGCAACATAATTTGCCACATGCCATCTCTCCTCATCAGAGAGTGTCTTTTTGCTGGTTGGGTCAGCAAAGGACGGCATCTGTGTTCCGGGGATACCAACACTTACACGGGTATAAATATTCTTCGGGTCATTATTTACCCTGAATGTCCACGGCTTTGTAAGGTTTCTCGGCCATGTCCTGAAGCCAAGGTCGTCCTTCAGTTTCTTTGTGGCATCACCCTTGCCCTCTTCTCCGTGACATTCAGAACACATATCCTTAAAAATCTGCTTTCCCTTTTCAATGCTTTCACTTGACGATTTTATCTGACTGCTGTAGCTGATTGGCGGCTTTTCGGGTTTCTCAAGACCACTTAATGATTTTATGTAAGCAATTATGTCCCATATATCCTGGTCCTTTAGCACATCACCCCAATCAGGCATGGATGTACCTGACATGCCCTTCCATAAAGAAACATGATTCATGCCGCCGCTTATCATCCTGAAGATATCCTCATCTGCGGGTGTTATTTCGTCAAACGGCGTAGTCTTGAACTTATACCAGCCTGCTGTAAAATCCCTTGGCGGCGGGTTTAAAAACTGGGCAGCAGGACCGTCGCCTGCGCCCTCTGCGCCGTGGCACCACCAGCATTTCTTATCATATATCGTCTTTCCGTTTTCCTTATTGCCCTGGGCTGCAATCGCCTGCGCTGAGATTATAAGACTTAATGCAACTGATAATAGGAGCTTCTTTTTCATAGGCTTTTGACCATCCTTTTATTAAGAGTAAAAGATTTGTGCCCGTTTCAGGGACTGTCCCTATTCTACGACTCCGCTTCGCTTCATCCGTAAATAGGGACAGTCCCTTGATTACTTCTCCCACGACCTCGGCACATATCCTGTGTAATTATACAGGAAGAGTATTACCTTCCAGACGTCATCCTCTGTTAAGAAATTTCCCCAGATGGGCATGGATGATATCCATGGGGCAGCCTCTTTGGGCAGACCCGGACCGCCTGTTGAAATCCTCCAGAAGAGGAATGATTCCTGAAGCTGCGCAATGGTGCCTATATCTGTAAAGTTTAACGGCAGTGGATTGAAGCCATGTGCATAATGGCCTCTGCCATTCAATTTGTCGCCATGGCAATAGAAACAATTTTTAAAATAGACCTCTCCGCCCTCTTTTACAAGCTGGGTAAACTTTGCAGGGTCCTCCTTTTCCAGTTTTCTATAGGGATTTTCAAGGGTCTGGAGACTAAAAGTCTTATTAAAAACCTTAATAGAGGCTGGCGGTGCAGGATGTATAGACCTAAGTTCAACAGGCGCCTCATAGGAAGGTTTTATCTGCTGATATGTTATAAATCCTGCCACCAGAGGGACAATCACAAAAACAATGTTGCGCAATCTCTTTTTGCCGGGGTCTTCAATAAGCGCCTTTATGGGACCAACAAGCCCCTGCATGCCTTCTTCTGTAGAGGTCATCCAGAGGAGGACTGTTATCACAACGAAGAACATATACATCAGTATAAGGCTTGACGGTATGGGCTGTTTAAGGAAAAACCCAGGCGCCTTAAAAATACCGTATACAACAGCTACAATGATTACAAACAATAAAAGTCTGGGTATTTTCATCTTATACCTCTCTTATGTTATTTGATTACACAGATTTTGAAAAAAGATTACGCTGATTTATGCTTTTAATCTGTGTAATCTGTCTCTTTAATCTGTGTAATCATCTTTCAAGTTATTTAGATTTCGCCAAATAATCAACCAGCATTTCAAGCTCGCCAGCCAGCATCTTGGCCCCAAAATCCGGCGGCATCATACCAGGAGGGAATCCTGCTGCAATTTCAGCGCCGGGATTAATTACTGCCCTTCGCAGATATTCCTTATTCTTTTTTGCCCCTATCTTTGTAAGGTCAGGACCGAGTGCGCCTTGCTGTCCTGCTATCTTATGGCACGCACCGCAGCCATACTTTGTTACAACTTCTTCAGGGGTCTTGGCAGGAACCATCACATGGGCTGTCTCTTCAGCGCCTGCTGATGGCGCCTCTTTTGGCAGCTCCACCGTTACATTAACCCCTGCCTTATTCTGGAAATATGCTATCACAGCGTCAACCTCAAAATCTTTAAGACCAATAGCGCCTGAGGTAACAACAGGCATCGGGCTCTGAGTATCATTTGTCCCTTTTACGCCAAAACCTGCAACAACAAATGTAGACGGCTCTTTCATGGACTCCAGGATATATTCTTCGCCTGTCTTTGCCTTCCCCTTATACCGGGGATCTTTTAGCCTCTCTTCGGCTGTCTTCCCCACCTGGTCCAGGAGTGGCGCCCTTCCTCCCACAGGGTTATGACACAGCTCGCATGTGCCCTTTCCGTGGAATATTTCATCTCCAAGGTGTATAAACTGCTCCATGGTCATAGCCCCAAGGTCTAATTTTGCCTCTGCTGGCGGGGGGGATGGTTTTATTGAAGGGATGTATTTATTTGCAAAAAGGGTGTAAAAAACCACCACCAGCACACTGAATATAACAACCTTGAGAAAATTTTTCATTTTTTATTAACCCCCTGTTAAAAATCTTGTCTTATGGAAGCCCTTAATGGTGTGCTGTTTCCTTTTTCCCGCTAAGGGTGCTAAGCCAGAATATAAATATAACAAAGGCCATGAATAATATGGTTGCCACGGTAACAACATTGGCTGCATATCCTATGGTTGGTGTATAGGCATCAGGCGAGCTATCCCTGAATACAGTATAAACATGCCAGTGCTGCCTCAATGCAGACCTTATATAACCCATTAAACCCATAAGCCAGGTGAATGATACAGCAAGCAGGAACAGTGCATACTGGCTTCTGTCAGGCATCTTTCCCCACTGCAGCGGAGCAACCTCCTTCGCGCCCTTGTACATAAATATATTTATGACAGTGCAAAGTATAATTACTGAGAGGGTGGACGCAACTTGAAGAACAGATGATGCAACCTTGTATACAGTATTGGTGAAATAACCGTAATAGATACCGAGTATGCCGATATTTATTATCGCTGTAACGAATATGGCTATCTGAAAGGCATTGCCTCTGGATGCCCATGATACTGTCGGTATCTTATTGCAGCGCTGATACAGCATAAAGCTGAGGAAGGTAAAGAGCAGCATTATATTAACAGCCGTATTTTTGGCAGGCATGATGCCGAGCGGCCCAAGATATTTATGGTATGGGCCGCCGAGGGCCTTAAGTTCACCCGGTGTGAGAATCAATGTATGGGGCGTAAACCACACAAGGAAGCATGTTACTATGACAAAGGCTATATACTTTATATATTTTGTATACTTCACAGCCCCTTTGCTCCTTTCCATACCGCACCAGAGGTAGTAATTGGCAGAAAGGAACAGTGCGCCGATAAGGACCGCCTGGGTAATGAACAGCCATGCAAACACGCCGCCCATTGCTGTTATGCCCATCTGCTGGCTGTAGGCATATATCTCTGCAATAAGCCAGTAACCTGCAAACGGAAGGGGAAGGAGCGCAGCTATGGCAATGAAGTTTGCCGTATAGCCCATCCAGTCGTAGTGTGCCCTGTCCTCCTGTGTCCTGGCGCTTAGAAACTTATACGCTGCGTATGCGCCCACAACAGAGCCTCCGTAGGCCACATTGGCAATTACCCTGTGGAGGTTTATGGGATTCCAGAGGTGGTTATGTATCGCAGCCCACAGATTACCCTCAAACACGCCATTGGCATCTACGCCGTGCGGGCTCATCATAAAGGTAACCCATGCGTTGGCAAAGAACATAAGCATTGTGCCCACCACATTCAGCATCCATCCTACTGTAAGATGCGCCCATTTGCTGAAGCCTGTTTCCATAGCATGCCAGCCGTAGTAATAGATATAGAGGCATGCGCTCTCTGCAAAGAAGATCAGCGCATAGGCAAGGAAGGTGGGGCTGAAGATATTTGCCATATATTTCATGAAATCCGGATAGAAAACAACGAGTGTAAATAGAAGGAGGCCGCCAAACACGGCTGTAATGGAATATGCGGTCAGACTTACTTTAATAAATTCATAGGCCAGTTTATCATACCTCTTGTCCTTTGTAGCCATGCCTATGGCTTCGATGATAAAGACAAAAATTGGGACTGCGAGGACAAATGCGGCAAACCATAGATGAAGCTGGGCCACCATCCACGTCATAATCCTGCCGTTTATATACTTCACCTGGGGATAATCGCTTTCTTTGAGCTGAGGGGCAGGCGGATATTCTTTCTTTTTTTCTTCAGGCTGGGCTGCCTTTACCTCTCCTTCACCCGCTGGTGTTGCAGGCTTAGCAGCATCTTCTGAGGCATATACAGTATCTATCCCGGCTGGAAAGAAATCTGCCGACTTTACTACAGGAAGGGCAAACAGGAAAAACAAAAGGAACAGGGCTGTCAAAGACCGCCTTTTTGCTATTGGGATTTCCCTGTTAACTACAGAAAATAATCTCATATCATCTACTCCTTTGCAGTCAATTTGATTATGCAGCAACAAGAAACAGTGCTTATAGAGCTAAAACAACTACCCTTTAAATATCAGTGATAACCCCTGAGCATTAAAAAGGACGACATCGAGCAAGAGAAAAAATACAACCATTGCCGCTAAGGCAAAAACAAAACTTACAATCGACTTCATAAACTCTTTTCCTCCCCCTCTTATTATTTAAAAAACAGACTTGGTAAGTCTGTTTTATGCTGAAAGCGTCACGCAGAAAAAATATCCCCCAAAGGGGCGCTTCTCATCAATGCTTGGTAATAAACCAGTAAATAAATATCAGTGTGGCGACTACTACTACGGTAAATAGGGCTGGTCCTGCCTTGCCTGTTTTTTCTTCCTGCATCTTAGACCTCGCATAAATTTTGATTTGACAATATGTCCTTATGGTTCTATAATTCCTCTATGTTTAAAAACTGGCAGCCAAAACCTGTTGACTACGTCATATTTATCGGACTTGCTGTAAACCTCGCTGTAATAATTTTCCTGCTTGCCTATTACTTCATTAAGTAGATAAAAAGACTGTGTTCCTATAACAACTTTAAAAGTTGTTGTCAAGTTTTTTTTGTGAATTTTTTTTAATTTTTGAATTTTAAAACTTTTTCCAGCCTTCTTTATTGTCATCTTTCCACCAACTCAAACCTCACAACGCCACCTTTTTTAACTGCACGGAGTATGTAGGGCTTTTTAATTGCCTCGCCGTCCTTGTCCATGGAAATCTTCCCTGTTACACCCTCCATATCCTTCATGCCTGCCAGCGCCTCCATTATCCTGGAGGGTTCGGGTGTTTTGGCCTGCCTTATCGCCTCTGCTACGAGCATGAGCGAATCATAGGCAATCGCCGGATATAGTCCCGGCTCCTTTCCTGTCTTTTTCTTATATTCTGAAACAAATCTTGAAACAAGCGGCGACTTATCCTCAGGGAAAAAACCCGCATAAAGCATGGTGCCTGCAACAATCTCGCCGCCTTCTTCAAGGAAGTGGTCTGTATAAAGGATATCACCGCCGATTAGGGGCGCATTGATACCCTGTGTCCTTAATTCCTTCAGAATCTCAATGGCAGCATCGTCATCGCCTGCAAATATAATTGCATCAATCTTTTCCTTTGCATCCTTTTTTAGCTGAGCGATTGCCTCCTCATGGGTTACACCCATAAATAAATGGGTCTCGCCGACAATCTTGCCATCATACTTTATTATAGCCCCTCTGAACAGCCCGCCTATCTGAAGGGATGTCTCATCATCCCTCATTGATGTTATTATGGCATAATTTTTATATTTTAGCTTTTCAAGGGCATATCTTATGGTTTCCTCTGTGCCGATGTCATCGGACAGGGAATTACGGAATATATATGGTCCGCTCCTGCCTATATGCCTCTTGCTGCCGGCTGACATAAATATCACCTTTGCCGCATTTGCCAGCCATACCGGACCGAATGTTGACCAGCCGGTGGGGGCAGCTATCATCGCTATAACCTGTTCCTTTATCAGCTGCTGGACAGCAACCTGGGTCAACCGCGAATCGCTCTTATTATCAACATGAACAATCTCTATCTTCCTGCCGTCTATGCCGCCGGCATTATTAAATTCCTTTACTGCCAGTTCAACACCTGCAAGTATCGTAAGGCCTATCTCAGCATCTTCGCCTGTCTCGGGGCCGATAATGCCGATCTTTAATGCTCTGGGGTTTTCAGCGTATGAAGGAAGGGTGAGAGAGAAGAGAAATAATATTATCAGGAGGGTTTTTTTACTTTTTGGCGGGTTCAAGCATTGCCTCCTCAAGCTCCTCTCCCTTATTTGGTATACCGACAATAAAGTCTTCTTCAAGCACGAATACATTTTGAGCACCTCCCCTCTTGGCAAATATACCTCTTTGTTTTCTGTCCTTTTCTCCGGTTATGAGCTCCAGCCTTTTACCCTTTTCATCAACTATCTTAATCTTCAACCTTGGCGTGGAAAGGCCGTAAACAGACAGATCCCTGGGAGATTCATCTGCGAATGCCTTTATCTCTGCATTTTTTATCTTATAGAGGAGTTCTGTCATCTTTATCGCATCCGCTACAGCAGCTTGAGGTTTAGTAATGTGCCACTGGCCTTCTGAAGGATGGTCAATGGCTATTATCCTCCCATCCGCCCATTCTATCGCAACATTCTTAATCTTGAGAGGTTCAAATGCCAGGACTGTCTTATCCCGAAGGTCATAAACTGTCTTATCTGTCTGTGCCTTGATATCCGCCGTTAACCTGAATATCCTCTGGTCGTCCTTCAGGATCGCAAAACCCAGATTCATGGTAGGGTTTCTGTTTCCGAAAACAATTGTCCTTACCAGACCGGAAGATGCCTTGAATGTAACCGTGAGTTCGTCTGGTCCGCCTATCCCCATCTCCTTGAGTTTTTCCTCAGACTTGGTATCAAACAACGTTGCGTCAAATTTTGCGTTTATAACTGCTTCAAGGAGCTTCTCTATAGTTTCGTTATCACCGGAAGCCCTTAAAGGGACCTCCATGAACCAATTATTATCCTCTTTTATTAAAAGGATATTTTCATTCTTTCTGACTATCCGGAACTCAACTATATCCTTAGGCTCAAAGGGGAAAAGTCTTTTCTTGGTTTCCTCTACAACCTTTTTTTCTTCAACCCGCCTGTCTATGAGATAAAACGAACCAGCGATTAAAGCAAGTATTATGAACCAGAAGACAGTCTTTTTAAAAAACCTCATCCTATCTTGTCAGCCTCCTGCGGGTAAGTATGCCTATGCCGGAAACCAGGATAATGGAAGGCATGATAATTACCGGCAACCAGAAGATAAGCCTGCCCTGGCTGGCAGTTAGTATCACAGGCGTGGCATCAGATTCTTTCTTCCTGATGGAAATCATGTCAGCCTCTTCTGCAAGCCAGTTTACAGTGTTGAGGAAAAAATCCCTGTTGCCTGCAAGATTTATGTTTGTATTATTTACAAAATCAGAATCGCCAAAGACAACTACCTTAGCATAATTCTTCCGGCCTGCCTCCTCCTTATCCTTCTGCTGTTCCATAGCAGCATGGCCGGCATGTTCCGCGTGGCTGTCAGGTTCTTTAATTTCAACCGACGCAACAGCGCCGATGGAAACAGGGCCTTTTTTATCCTTCCCCTCATTGTATTCAACCCTTCCGTCCTCAAGCGCCTTTTTATCTGTCTCTGCCCAGCTCGCATCCCCTGTCTTTACCATCTGGTATCTGCCTTTGGCGGGGTCATTTTCCACCTCTACTGACCTTGCGAGGGGGAAGAATGTTGCGACACCAAAGTCCTTTGTTACCGGATGTTCATTATCGTACTCAGTAACAACAGGCGTAAGGTAATTTGCGCCAAAGACCTGGGAAAGCTTGTCAATTATTATGTTATCACCCACGTTGAAACCGTAATCCTTAAGGTATGAAACCATGCCGGGGACAGTCCCGGGGTCAAACATGAACAATACCTTGCCGCCCCTGTTTATATAGGCTGTTATCTTCTTAAGCTCGTCAGGCAGAAACTCCTTTTTTGGACCGCTTATTATGACGACAGCCGCATCATCAGGCACCTCGCCGGCGCTCAATAACACAATCTCCTTTACCTGGTATTGTTCCTTTTCTATGGCCTCCTTCACAGCCTTATAACCGCTGTTCTGCATATCCAGTATGCTGTTTTCGCCATGACCCTTCATAAAATAGATAGTTTTTATCTCATCCCTGGAAATCTTTAATATGGCATTTGTCAGCTTTTCCTCGCTCTCAAAACCCACCACTTCCTCTTTATTTCCGCTTCTTATGAGCGTTGTCCTGTACGATGTTACATTATACTTTGCAGTAAGCCCCGGGTTTTTATCAGGGTCTATAAACCTGTATTTAAACCTGGATGAGTTGTTTTTGTATTCTGACAGCAGGTCATGCATGGTCTGCCTTGTCCTCTCATCGCTTCTGTAAAATGCAACGGCCTCCACATCCTTTTTAAGAGAGGCCAGCAGTTTCAGCGTCTGATTGGAAAAGGTATATCGTTTGGCAGCAGTCATATCCCATCTTGTCTTGTATTTGATTGACATAAATACCGTAAAGACAATCAATGCAACAAATACCGCTATCATCAAAGCAGTGTTTGCCCCATATCTGGCAGACCTTTTAGATAGGATACTCCTTATATCAGAAAGGCTTATATAAAAGAAAAATAGCAGCGACAGCAGTCCTATCAACATCAGGACTGCCATGGATGTCGGTATAGCGCCTATGATGAGAGATGAAACCCCTCCGATTGCCAGTAGTAAAAGTCCCAATATCGGTATAATTTTTTTCATAGTCTTTTTATTTTCTCCTAATCCCTAACTCGGACGAACCGAAACCAAACAGGTCTGTCATGCCCGAATGTTTCTGTCCCCGATAGAAACATTCGAGGACGCATCCAATTTTTATCTTTTAATGCTTGTCCCCGAAATCTTTAATCGGGGACTGGATTCCCGCCAAACAGCTGCGGGAATGACAGCGTGGTGTTTGCATTTTTTTTCCATTTTGCGCAGAATTTGATTTATAAGGTACTAACCCCTGTCTTTATTATCCTCTCCATTTTTTTGATTCAAGTATTCTCAGCGTCAGAAATAAAAATAGGGTTATAAATAGCAAATAATATACGATATCCTCTGTATCAACCACACCTTTGGCAAAACCTTCAAAATGGGTTGTAATGGATATATACGACAATATATCGCCGAATGTCTGGCCGGCAAGGGAGGCAGAAAAACTTATCATCCAGAAAAGGAGCAAGAGGCCAAAGGCTACTGTCGCGGCTATTATCTGATTTTCCGTCAGGGAAGATGCAAATATCCCGAGGCTGACAAACGATGCGCCTACAAAGAATAAACCTATATAGCCTGTTAAGATGGGGCCGGTCTCAGGCTGGCCGAATACAATCAGCAAAACAGGATAGAGGGCGGTCAATGCAATCATAATTGCGAATACAGCCATACAGGAAAGAAACTTGCCGAGAAGCACCTGCATATCGGTAACCGGATATGTCAGGAGAAGCTCTATGGTGCCGGACTTCTTTTCTTCTGAAAAGAGCCTCATGGTAAGAAGCGGCACCATGAGGAGCAGGATAACGCTTATATTTCCAAAAAGCGGTCGGACTACACTCTCGGTTATATTGAGAAGGCCAACCTGTTTCGCCAGCATTGGATTAACTGTCGCCTGAAAACTTATGGTGGAAAACAAGGCAAAGCTGTTATAGAAGAAATAGCCGGTGAGTATAAGAAACATGGTAATAACTACATAGGCAATGGGGGATGCAAAATATGACTTCAATTCTTTTTTAAAGATAAGGTAAAAATTCCGCATTAAAACCTCCCATGAAAGATTTACGATTGTAGATTTACGATTTCAGATTTTAAAGATTTTAAATCGTAATTCGTAAATCGTAATTCGTAAATTCATAGTATCTCCAAAAAGACAGGTAACAGGTTATAGGTGATGTGTGATAGGAAAAACCTATAGCCTATTCTTTTGTTACCAGCTTCACAAATATATCTTCCAGGCTCATTTCCTGGGGTCTGAGTTCAAGGAGCGCCCACCCCTTATTTACTATGACCGGCGCTATATTCCTCTTTATATCCCTATCCTTTATTGCTTCAACAACATATTCACCAACCCCGTTATTGCCATATTCATCCCGTCTTGTAACCCTTTCAACCCCGTTTATGGCCCTAAGTTCCTTCATCACATCCTGAGAGGGGCCGTCAATCTTAACGAGGAAACGGCTTGCGCCCTGAACCTTCGCTGTAAGATTCTGCGGTGTATCAACCGCAATCACCTTACCCTCATTTATAATAACAACACGCTGGCAGGTCATGCTGACTTCAGGAAGGATGTGGGTTGAAAGTATTATTGTCCTTCTGCCGGCAAGATTTTTTATAAGTTTCCTTATCTCTATAATCTGTCTGGGGTCAAGGCCTATGGTCGGCTCATCCAGTATAAGGACTTCAGGGTCATTGACAAGCGCCTGCGCAAGGCCAACCCTCTGGCGGTAGCCCTTTGAAAGTTCACCTATAAATTTATAGGCAACATCTGTCAGCACACATTCATCCATTACCTTTGTTACAGCATTCTTTACATCTCTCCTGGCAACCCCTTTTATGCCTGCTGCAAATTCAAGATAATCCTCAACTGTGATATCCTTGTAAAGCGGGACATTCTCAGGCAGATAGCCTATCCTCTTCCTTACCTCCAGGGGTTCCTCAAACACATCAAAGCCTGCAACCCTTGCCTTGCCGCCTGTTGCAGGGAAGAAGCAGGTGAGTATGCGCATTGTGGTGGTTTTTCCGGCGCCGTTAGGCCCGAGGAAGCCAAGTATCTCTCCCTTGGCTACTGAGAAGGTCACACCCTTTAATGCGTAATAATTGCCGTAATATTTGGTTAGATTTTCTACCTCTATCATTATGTCTACCTCGAAAACAAAGATTAAGGTTGAGGTTAAGGTTGAGAAAATCTCCTTAAGTCTTATCGCGCCTTAATCTGAACCTTAACCTAAACCTCAACCTGTCTTTATCTATTTCACAGGTTTCATTATCATCATATCTGAACCACCGGCGCTCTTCCCCTTTAATGCAGTTTCTATCTTCCGTTTCTGCACGGGTGTATTCATAAGCTTAATCAAGGGCTCATCTTTTTCCAGCAGCTTAAGCAGGTCTTCTTCACGCCATGTATTCTCCCAGTTGCCTACAAGGGCATTCCATACCTGCGTAATTGCCGCTGCCTCTCCGTTTCTTATCTCTTTAAGGCCTGCCTTTTTCCCCTTAAGCTGTGATATGAGTGTCCGCATATTGTGGACAACCACTACAAACGGCGGGCCGCACCTCATGCAATATTTCGCGGTCTTATCTATGCTGTGGCACTGGGCGCATTTCCTGTGCGCCAGTTCAACTGCCTCGTCAACGGTGTATTCTATGTAACCCTCGGCCTTGAGAAGGCCTACAGCATTTTTGCCTGTGACAGCTATAACAGCTATAATGGCTGCAATAAGTATAATAATTATGGTTATCTTCTTATTCATGTAAAGAGGATACAAAAAAAGACAGGGCACGACCCCCTCTAACCGGCCGTGCCCTGATAAAGGTATAATACCTACTTATTTCATTCTCTTTGCTTCTTCTTCTGGTGTCCTTCTCAAACCGCCATCAACATAACCGCCGCCCTTCAATTCGTCTCCGCCGCGGCCGGCCAGCATCGCCTCAAGCATCTCCTGAGCCTCGTTAAACTCTGCGCTCTTAGCGGCATTTAACGGCGTAACCGCATTTGCCGATGACTTGGGGTCAAAGGAAGATTTAGGGTTCAGGTATTCTTCCAGATTTGCGGGCTTCTTCGTATCTGCATTTGCCCTTATCCATGCTATAACATTCCATATATCCTGGTCCTGTATGAGATTGCCCCATGCAGGCATAGCATCAGATAACTCTACCGCAGCGCCGCCGCCTTTGATCACTGTAAAGAGCTCCACATTGGTCTTTTTGTTCATGTATTCTGCGCCAGCAGTGAGGTTTCTTGGATACGGGTCGAGGCGAATTGCAGTAGGACCATCTCCATGTAAAAGCCACCCATGACAACCTACACAATAAACATAAAACCACTGCTTCCCTTCATTTGGATTAGCCCCTGGAACAAGGCTTGTCTTAAAGGATGGGGACCATGAATTTGTCCAAAGATTATAAGCGGAATCTCCTGTAAATGCCTGTGCCTTCTTCATCTTGTCATACCGCTCCCACATCTCGGTCTTGCCCGTTCCCTTTGAATAACCGCTGTCCCCCTTTTCAAGTGTAGCCGCCCCTGCCTTGCTCCCTGAGGACCTCTTTCCGACACCTGTAAGGTAGTCAAAACCTGTAATACCATAAGTACTGCCGGCACGCCCTTTGAGCATATCCATTGCCTCTTTATCATAATTCTCGGCGGCCTTTTCCAAAGCCTCCTTCGTCTGGGTAGGGCACTCAACCTTTACACCCTGTGCCTTACACCTCTTTTCTGCTGCCATTGCTGCCGGAACCATGGCAAACAATGCTACTACCAACAACACCAACCATTTTGCATTCATTTTTTTCACCTCCTCCTTTAATTTTAAAAATTATATTTACTGCTGAAAAAACCTTTATTTACCTTTGCACTTGCAAAGCTTTCTTAAATAAGCCGTCAAATCCTTTATCTCAGCCTCAGTAAGCGTCTTGCCCCATGGAGGCATAATAGTTGATTTGCTGACTGCCGCGCCGCCGCCTGATATCGCACTTTCTATATCCGTATCAGTCAGTTTATTCATATCTTCCGGATTTGTATGGTTTCTTGGCGTAACTGACATCTCAGGCAAATCAATGCCAACTACCTTTGGTTTTGAATTTGCCCCTTCACCTTTGCCATCTGAACCATGGCACTGGGTGCAATAAAACTTGTAATTCTCCTCAGCGCTTACAGCAAATGCTGCCCCCTTTCCGGTAAAGGCTATCGTACCTATTGAAAAAACCGTGATTAAAAATATCTTCGTTATCATTATCATTACCCTATTATTACCCCCTTCCTTAAGAATTTATTTCTGGGCTGCTACAAATCCAGCAAGCGTCTTCATTTCATTATCGTTTATAATATCGACAAATACAGGCATCCTCTTCACAGGCTTGAATACCTTCGGCTCCTTAAGATAGGCGTATACCCAATCTGCTGTAAGCCTCTTCCCTGCCTCTGAAAGGTCAGGCCCGCTTACGCCGCCAACCTTCTGCGCCCCTGCCTTTATGGAATGACAGCCTACACAACTGTATCTCTTTATAAAAAGGTTTTTCCCCTGGGGTGTCACCTTCTCTTCTGCTGTCCCTTTTGCCACCTCTTTGGCTGTGAGGGTCATCAGATATTCTGCAACCTCGTCAGCCTCTTTTTTAGAAAGGGCCGGGTGCTTGTCAGTATTCTTATCGGTTACGGAGTTATATTTCAACGGCCTTATAGTAGTAGGCTTCTCCAGCCACTCCTCCAACCACTCCTTTTTAAATTTGCTCCCTGAATACCAGAGTTCAGGGCCTTTTTTCTTAAGCTGGTCATCAAATGTCTTTTCAGCAGCAGGGCCTTGTATCTGATGGCAACTGCCGCAGTTCTTTGAAGCAAATATACCCTTTCCGTCTGCCAGACTTACTCCCCATGAGAGAGCTATAAAAAGAGCAGTTACGGGAAGCACCAGCATCCACCTGCCGATATTACTTGCATTCATTACCAGACCTCCTTAGGATTTATGAAACTTCCTTGCTTGTGCTTGAGATATATACCAAATGCAAGGGTTTTGTCAAGGATTTATTTTCTCAAATATCTTTTTCTGACTGGCATCCAGTTTAACAGATAAATCGGGGGCATCGTAGTTTTTTGCCGTTGCGTAATCTATGTCCAGCCTCCCTATGTTATTCGTCCCTGTTTCACTAAACCACACATTGCTATCAGAATCAACAGCAATGTCAAATGGCTGTCCATTGTTTAAGGCGATATCAAACTCAACGAACACGCCCTGTGAAGGATTTAATCTACCCAACTTCCCCCCCTTTTTGTCGCAATACCAGATATTCCCTTTTTTATCAGCGGTTATTCCTTCCGGCACGCCCCTGCCGGGAATATCAAATCTTTTAAACTTTTCCGTTGCAGGATTGAATCTTACAAGCCTTCTGTCTTTCCTTTCGCTAAACCAAACATTCCCGTTCCTGTCCACAGCAATTTCATTGGACACGCTGAATGAACCAGGCATAGGATATTCCTTAAATTTCTTTGTAGCAGGGTAGAATACAGCCAGTTTATTCGCCTGCGCCTCAATGAACCATATACGTCCCTTTGCGTCTGCTGCAATGCCGATCGGCTGGCTTAATGGCGTAGGGATGGTATATTCTGCAATATCCCCCTTCTTTGCATTGAGCCTGCCTATCTTATTTTCCGCAAATTCTGTAAACCACACATTCCCTCCCCTGTCCAGGGTAAGCCTTATAGGCTGACTGTTGTGCGTCGGGATTTCATATTCCTTGAAGGTCTTTGTCCTGGGGTCAAACCTGCCTATCTGATTTGCGTCCTGTTCTGTAAACCACACAATACCGTTTGCATCAACCACTATGTCAGTGGGAATACTTCTGGTTGTGGGGATGTCATATTCGAAAAATGCTGAAGTTGCAGGCTGGAACATGGCTATCTTATTCACATTCAATTCCACAAACCATATCTGGCCCTTTGCATCAACACTTATGGCTATAGGCAAGCTGCGCTCTGAAGGGGTTGGATAGAGCTTTATTGCAGATTCAGCGGCTATAGCCGGCATGGTAAAGAGCAGGCAGTAAGCAGCGAGCAGCAGTAAAAATAAAAAACGAATCGGGGAATCGGGGAATCGGGGAATCGGGAAGTAGTTTTCCCCGATTCTCCCCTTCTCCGTTTCCATCCCTTCTCTGACTCCTGACCTCTTGCTCATTCCTGCTTCCTCTCTTTCTTCCTAAGGATATACCATACTATAAAACCTGTAAACATTATAATAATGAGCGCTGCCATGATTCTTGACGCCCTCAGTAAATTCCCCATTCCGCCTGCCTCAGCATCTGCGCTGCCTGGTGAAGCAACTGCTGACGGGTCAAGCCTGCCGAGCTTGTTTGCATCCCTGTCTGTTTCCGTAAACCATACCACACCTCTGCTATCCACGGCAATACCGAGGGGAAGACTTTTATAGGTAGGGATTTCGTACTCAGTAAATGTAGCCGGCATCGGGTCAAAAACCCCTATCCTGTTTCCCCTGTTCTCAGTAAACCATATGCTGCCTCTCTTATCTATTGCTATGCCTGAAGGTACTGTCGCGAGTTTTGGTATTATTGCCTCATTGAATTTCTTAAACTTTACATTAAACATCCCGAGCTTGTTGCCGTTCAATTCCACAAACCAGATATTTCCGTCTTTATCTATAGAGATATCAGACGGGTTTGAAAACAGCATGGGGACGTCATGTTCTACTATCTTACCTGTGGCAGGGTCAAGCATTCCCAGTTTGTTGCCGTTTGATTCTGTAAACCAAACAGCGCCATCTGCACTTACGGCTATACCCGACGGCTGGCTGTTAGCAGTCGGGATTTTATACTCTGCTATTGCTCCATCCCCGCTATTTAACCTGCCGATTTTATTGCTATTTCTTTCTGTGAACCATATAGCGCCGCCTTCATAAGCAGTAATGCCGTATGGGTTGGCATCCGACGTAGGGATTGCGTATCTCTTAAATTTTTTCTCACCCGGAGAAAAACTTATAATGCTGTTATCCCTGGACAGGGCTACCCATATAAAGCCGCCTGCATCAACAGCTATCCCCACCGGACTGCTGCCCTTATAGGGTATCTCAAACTCTTCAAATGTCTGCGTAGATGGGGCAAATCTCCCCAGTTTATTGCTGTTCTGCTCGGCAAACCAGATGTTGTCTGAGGCGTCTGCCGCAATATCCACAGGATTACTGGACGGAGTTGGAATTACATACTCTGTTATCGGTCCATCCGCAGAAAACACTACCCTTGTAAAAAATACAATGTTAACAATACCTATTAACCAAAGCTTCCATTTCTTCATCGGTTAAGAACTAATTATAACAAATGCAATAAGTAAAGTGCCATTGCAGGGAGTAGATACTGTAGGGGAGAGGCTTGTCCTCTCCCGTTTCTGCGGGCGGACACAAGGCCCGCCCCTACACTGTCTCTTCATCGGTTAAGAACTATATATAGCGTCATTAGTACGCCGCAATGACGAGCCGAGGAGCAACGCAGGCATGCGAAGTTATGACGCCCTGTATAATTTACCATGTAAAGGTCGGTTCATATATATGCCGCAGCTGCCAGTTTGCATCCTTATAAGTCTCAACCTCCTGGCCAATAACCGACTCGCCCTCTGTCCCTGTCTTGCTGGCGCGGTATTTTCCAACCGCTATCTGGCGCTGCCTGTCTAACTTATAAAATACCGCCACATCCATTGGCGGACGATTCTGCCTTACACCTGTTGTGGGGTTGTGACAGGCCAGACAGCCGTGCAGCTTAGATTGATAACCGCTTAACACAATGCCGCCCATTACAACGAAATAGACCGCAAGCGGCGGCAGCAGGATGAGTAATCTTGAGACAAAACCTGACAAAGGATTTCTCCTTTTAAAAACAAACGGAACCAGGACAATAAAAATAACAACAAATGCCGGTATTACGGCAGTAGGTATAAACTGCCATTTGGCAAGGTCGCCCTTAAGATACCAGAACGGCTGGAGGAAAAAGAGATAATACCACTCAGGCCCGGGTATATACATGCCGTCATCAGGAAACACATTAGAATAATCAGTGGGGACACTGTAAAAATATGCAAGACCAACTATAAGGGCAATAACCCCTATTACTATTGCGCCGGCCTGAATAGCATGCCTCGGCCAAAACTTATGAAAACCCTGTGGATACGGCGGGGCATAACGAGGGTCTGTTATCTTATTTTCGTCCATAACTTACTTGCCTCCCTTACCTTTATACTGGCATTTACAGATGTCACTCCTGATAAAAAGAACGATATTTCTTATATCCTCATCAGTAAATGTCTCTTTCTGTGACGGCATCGACTCGGAGAGACCTATGGAGGCTCCCCCATTCTTGATAACATTAAAAAGGTCTTCATCTGTCCTATTTGATAAAAGTTCAGAATCTGTTAAATTGCGGGGTTTTATCCCTTCTCCGAGGGTATCAGATAGAGGACCGTCCCCCCTCCCGGATTCACCATGGCAAGGTGAACAGGTGCCAAGAAAGTCATCCCTTCCAGCCTCTTTTCCCTTTCCACCGCTCCATGTGGCGTTTTTACTCACGTCTGCCTTTATCTTTGACTTTTCAGCAGAAAGGACGTGATTAGCAGCGACGAGCAATCCAAAACATATTACAGTGGAGATCAAGCCGACCTGATACAATATTATTCTGATGGCCTTACGGAGTGAAAAACGGATAAACTTTTTTTGTATCTTCATCTCCCAAACCTCCTGTTCGCTAAAACAGTTAGAGGTTGGAGGAGGGAGGTCGAGTGTTTGCCTCAAACCTCAAGCCTCTAACCTCAAACTCTAAATTATCAATCTATAACGGGCCGGATATCCCGTGCCGTTTTGTCATCTTAAAGTGAAGGGTCAGAAGGGTTACCGCGATTATAGGAAGAATCAATATATGTATAATGAAACTGCGGCCCACCGTAAAATACTCCAGAAGAGGCAATTTAATGAATTCTCCCGCAAGGGGCAATGTACCCACAAAATCTGCCCATATTACAAGGACCCAGTACCCCCTCCAGTTCCACGGAAGGATTGTGCCTGTAATACTGAACAAGGAAACCACTATCAGCAATACAAAACCTGACAGCCAGTTTAACTCACGCGGCCTCTGGAATGCCTTGTGATAAAAGACAGAGCACATGTGGGTAAGGAGGGTTGCTATAAGTATTGTAGCGCCCCAGCGGTGCATATTCCTTGCAAGCCAGCCAAAGGGGACCTCGCTGCTCATGCGTATGATGCTGTCAAATGCCTCTTCCGGCTTTGGGATATAAAAGAATATCATAAAGATGCCGGTCAGGAGCTGAAGCAGGATGATTGTAAAGGATATGCCGCCGAAGCAATAGAAAAAATTGACATGGTCCGGTATGAGCAAGCCCTTTTTCCTTTTCCACCACCCTTTTAAACCTGCCCGTTCCTCAAACCAATCGGCTATGTTAGCAGACATTAATTATCTCCCGGCACTGTTTTTGAAACCCCACTGCCCTGCTCAGAAGTAAGCGTTTCACCTGTAAAATCTATCTTCCAACTGTTTGTCTTTTCATCCAAATCAAGATTTATATCGCTTTCCTGAACAAAATCGCCTCCGAATACGGACGGCACCTTACATTCGATTTTAACAACAGCCTTATCCTTCATTATTTTACTGCCGAGCACATTGACCTTCATATCCTTTGAAAATTTAGAGACTGTATCCCTGAATCTGTCTTCCGGCTGGACATAGTGTTTTGTGCTGCAGAGCTTATATGCCTCTCCGAGCGTAGTAGGCCCGCCCTCCTTAATATAGGCATAAAATTTCTTTACCACATCTTCAGGACCTTCCGCAGGCTGATTTGATGTTTTGCTGCATCCTGACACCAACAAACCGATTACACAAAATATTATAAATATTGACTGAAAACCAGCTTTTTTCACCTGAAAATGCCTTTCTCTGTCATGCCCGAATGTCTTTGTCGGGCATCCAGTCTATGGATTCCCCTCCCCCTGTCCCCCTCACAGAGGGGGACAGGGGGAGGGGAATGACAAAATTTTCGTCACCCCTTGCGAGCCAAAGGCTCCCAACAGCTCATGGATGTTCCATAATCTGTTGTTTCCATTCCCCTAAAATAGTTATGTCCCCCGATTTTAAACCGGGGGACATAATCTCACTACTGCTAAGAACAACTAACAGCTCTATATCTGGTCCAGATTCTTAACTGTTGCCTTGTTTCCCCCCTCAATCTGTCCGGGCAGGAGACCTAACTGCTTCTGTTCAGAGGCCTCATCATAATCGCCTACAGCAAGGTTGGACTGACCTTTCGGGCCGTCAACAAAGAATGCAGCCCTCATCTCAAGATGGAGCGGACCGCAGAATGTTTCGCAGAAGATCTCATACTCCCCTGCAATATCTGCTACAAACTCTGTCATGACAGATACGCCCCTTGAGAGATGGAGCATTGTCCTTGTACCATAAGGCCCGTATATGGTGAAGCCCATGATAACATCAGGGTTCTTGGTGATACCGGCTGCCTTATCAATATTGGTTACGATAATCCTCACATTATCACCCTTGTTCACCCTTATCTGCCTCGGAACATAGCCATAGCTGAATGCCTTTACATGGATTTCCTTTACATTACCCTTCTGAACTATGCCCGGCTTCTGGGTATCCGTTGGAAGATGGGTAATCCTGGAATTGCCGACATGAATCGGCCTTATCTCAGGAGTTGCCTCACTAAGAAGCCCGCCTTTCTCTGCCTGGCCCATTGTCCAATCCTTTATAAGGTTGGCAAAAAGCACCTTTGCATTGTGCGGCTCGCCGTCAACAGGGATAATCTTGAGGGTCTTGCCGTATGTCGGGCTCTTTTCGTTGATGTCTATCATTTCATGATTGACCGGCCATCTGATGCCTGTCGGACTCCAGAGACCTGTGGAGAACTTGTTCAAGGCGAACACTAAATTATCATCCGGGCTTACAGCGATGTGTCCTATCCTGTAATGAACGGGATATTCATCAACTGTCTCAAGCCTGTCCAGGCTGGTCTTGACAATAGAGTCTGCAACAAAGCAGCTTGTGAAGGCATTGCCCTTGTTATCAAACACATTGTGAAGCGGACCAGCGCCTACAGGCAGCACCTTCTTAACAGCCAGCGTTGCAACATCAATTATGCTGATTGTTGCAGAAAGCTTGTCTGCTACCTGCACGTATCTTCCCTTTGGCTCTGCATCTGTTCCATGCGGGTTCTTTCCAACCGGAATCTCTTTTATAAGCTTAAAGGGATTCAACTCAAAGACACCTACTGTGGAATGATAATAGTTGCCTGAGAAGAGATACTGTTTCCTATTGGCGTCATATGTAGGATACTTCACGCCATTCAACCCCATTCCTTTTTTGTTAATGTCCAGATAGTCAGGGGCGCTTGGCGCAGGACCCCAATCAATAACCTGATTCTTGCCTGTGGCAATATCAATCTTTGCCATCTTGCCTGTATATTCGCCTGATGCATATAGGGTTTTTCCGTCCGGTCCAAGTGATATGTGGTGGACGCCAAACGGGAACGGCAGAGAGATAATCCTCTCCAACTGGCCAAGCTGCAGGTTGATAACACCGATGGTATTGGCTGCCTTGTCATTCACATACATGAACTTCCCATCAGGATAAAGGTTCTTCGTGCCCTCATTTGTAGGGGCGCTGAACACATTCTCATGCAGGTCAACACCGACCAGGATATGCCTGTATGTCCTCATGCTCGGGATGCCGAATACTGCCACTGAACCGTCTGTCCCGCCTGCATTATACATAAGCATTGTATCCTTCAGAGGGGCGTCATTCAACGATTCCTCTGTAGTATGCCAGTCCCTGTCTGCTGCAATAGTAACTCCAGGCAGGATAAGCCACGCAAAAAACCCGATTACTGCTAATACAAAACTCAATCTTCCTGCTACTTTCATTTATTTCACCTCCTTAATTGTTTTTATTTTAAAAATTAAAAAATTATAACTACAAAAAGCAGTCAACAACCTTTTCACCTCCCTTAGCAAGAAATCATCCTGATTTTTGACGGCCCTTGCATTTTTTTAATTGTGCCTATAATTGTGCCTAAATATAGAACGGTAATTTTTAAATGTCAAGAAAAAAATGATAATAAAAAAATATAGCCCTACTCAACAAAAAAACCGAGGAGGAATGCCTTGTAATAAACCATCAGGCCGGTTATATTCATTGCCCCCAGCGCCATCAGAAAAAAGGCGGAACCAAGGATAATCAGGCCCGGCCGCCTGCCCTTATCTGCCCGCCATCCAACAGCCAGCGCAAGGGGTATGCCTGTAGCGACAAATGCGCTGCTCAAACCCATACCGTACACTGTAAGAAGCAGGCGTCCGTGGACGGCATTTTCCGGGATGCTGGCGTAATTCAAAAGTTTGGACAACACAGGCGGTATGCAGGGGGAATAGACAAATGCAAATGCAACCCCGAGAAACGGCGCAAGCAGCCATACTATGGCATCGGTAGACAGGGTTATAACTTTTCTTAGAATCCCTGTGCCGGCTATAAACACCCCTGTAAATAATATGAAGATGCCTGACAGCAGCCTGAAATATTTTATATTATAGAGGAGGTAACTGCCCGTATATGTGCCCGATGAACCGAGCAAGGCAAAGATAATGCTGAAACCCGCCGCATACCCAATGGACGGGATGAGAAGGTTGGCCGCAGATTTTTTGAGGGTGCTGGCGTCTGTAATGAAACGCACACCTAAGATAAATGCCATAAAAAAGGGGCTTATCTGGGCTATGCAAAACTGCCATATAGAAAAAAAGGATAAGAATCCCCCGATTAAAGAATTAAGATAACCTATATCCGCAGCCAACTCCTTTACTGCCTCGTGTTCATGGTGATGCTCAAACACCGCGGTTAATACCTGCAAAAGATTAAGATTCACTCCTCTTCTCCCTTATCTCGCCAATCCATCCTGATAACTTCTCTATCTCAACGAGCTTTCCGTAGAAGGCCCTGCCTATCTTCCCCTCCCTTGTTATAAAAAAGGTGGTGGGCGGGGCATTCACGCCGTAGAGTCTTGCTATCTTATCCCCCTTGTCAAAACCTGTCGGAAAGGGGAACTGTTTCTTATCAACAAACTTTGTAAATTTGGTTTCCGAATCCTGTATCCCTATCATCAGGAATTCAACCCCCTTTGGGTTATATCTGCTATATGCCTCTTTGAACACAGGGGCGCTTTCATTGGAGCAGGGACACCATGATGCCATAAAGGTTACAATGAGGGGTTTATCCCTAAAATCATTCAGGGTTACAGAGCCTCCGCCAATAAGATTCAGTGTAAATTGCGGGGCAGGGTCGCCAATCCTGGCAGTAGGCTGTTTATCCTGAGGCCCGCTGCAGCCAAGCAAACCAGTAAACAGTAAGCAGTAAGCAGCGGTAAAAATAAAAAACGAATCGGGGAATCGGAGAATCGGGGAATCGGGGAGTAGTTTTCTCCGTTTCTCCGTTTCCCCCTTTCCCCCTTTCCCCTGACTTCTGACTTCTGACTCCTGACTCCTGACTCTCATAATACCTTCTCTGTCTCCCTTGCCAAATCAGGCTCTGCAATCTCTCCCGTATGAATATAGCTGAATTTCCCGTCTTTTCCTATTATGAATGTCTTTGGGATGCCGTACATCTTATATGCCTCTCCAATATGGCCTGTGGTGTCAAGACCGTTGGGGAATGTGATGCTGAATTTCTTTATATATCCCCTTGCCTTTGCCTCTGTATCCTGAATGGCAATGCCTATGAATATGACCCCTTTAGCCTTGTATAGCGCATAAACCCTTTGCAAAACCGGCGCCTCTATCCTGCATGGATGGCACCATGATGCCCAGAAATTCAGAACCACCGGCTTGCCTTTCATATCAGCAAGCCTGAACTCCCCGTCGTCCAGTAATTTTAATGAGAACAAGGGGGCATCATCCCCTTCTTTGGGAAGCGTCTTTCTTATGCCATCTTCTTCCCCTGTCTTCTGCTGGCAACCCACCAGAAATAAGATTATAACCCATGCAATTGCGTTTATAGCACAATAACTGCCTTGCTTCATGATGTCTCCGGAGCCTCTGGTATGGGCAATTCCCACCTGAAAAGCCGCTCTCTCTGGCCGGGCAGGTCCTTTAAGGTAAGTTCCAGGAACCCCTTGTCATCTTTGACCCTTTTAAACCTAAGGACGCCCTCCCTGTGGTGCAAGTCCCCGCCTTCATATATTACCTGCCAATCAAAAGGCTCATATGACCTGCCGTCTTTATCTTTCAATACAGCCAATCTTTCCATGGGAAACTGCTTTAATCTGCCCTGGTGTGTGTTGAGGTAAACAAGGAAGACTGTATAATCCTCCACATCATATTTTTCTGCTTCAACAGCGCCACCCAGTAGTTTAAAATACTCAAGCGGCGTATAAATCACATCAATATAAAGGTCGCTCTCTCCAAAATCACTCTTCCACAGATATTGCTTAAGAAATCTGTTGGCCTTGTCAGACAGGATGGTTGGGACATTGCTGCTAAAGTTTTTTTGAAGATATCTCATTATTGTTACAGCCTCTTTACCCGTAAGCCGCGCTCCATTAACAAGCCTCATCCTGTTGACTACCGCCTCCCATTCCCTCGGCGTATGCTTCGTCCTTTCCACAACATCCCTGCCGTGGCATCTTCTCGTGCATGAGTTATTATATAGAAACCTTGTCTCCGCCTCGTCAAGTTCAGGCACCCCTGTAAATTTAAAGGCTGTAATCCTCCCCATTAAACCAAGATATTCAAGCCTGCCCATGGGCCGGGTATCCACAAACATAAAAAAGGCCGCTGATGCCAGAACAAGAAGGATAGACGCGAATATTAAAACCGTAACTACCAGTGGCCTCACCCTATGCCACCTTTTTGTGCAGCAATCGTCTTGTTATAATATACACACCGAGGAAAATCACCGCAAGCCATATAACTATAATAGCGCCTGCAAGAACCCAGTCCTTTGTATCAAACCCCCTCGTATATTTAAAAAACTTCCCCTTTATCCTTTGCGCAGGCGTTATCCTCGCCTCATCGCCGTATTCATCTATGAAATGCCTTATTATCTCTTCCTTTGTCTTTCCCTCTCTTATCATCTGGCCTATCTGGTCTTTCCAGTCAAGACCGCAGCTCATGTTGCAGTCCTCCAGCACAAGTGGACATTCGCACGGACATGCAAGGTCCGTGGCAACCTCCTGGACTGTCAATGCATGAGCAGTTGAGACAGTGAGCAGTGAACAGTGAATAGTGAATAGTAATACAAAAAAAGGTTTTCTAAATTTTGCACTTTGCATTTTACAATTTGCAATATATTTATTCATCTCTTCCTCTTAAAGATAAACCACAGCAAACCTATCATCGCCAGGACGCCCACCACTCCTGCAATATAAATAACAGTCAATGGCCGGACAGCGGCGGGTATGGCAACCGGCGCAGGCTGGTTCATGGGTGAATACTTTATATTAACCGACGGCTGGCTATCCTTCTTCACATATTCGACATTAAACTCCAAGACCTTCCCCTTCGGCACATTTTCAAACACATAGCTGTAATGCTCAAAGCCCTTTTTCTCGGTCTTTTCCTGCGGCTGAGGCATAATACTGAATCCTTCTGCCCTCAACGGCCTCTGTATCTCAACCTCAAGCCTGTCTGTGGGATGATTGACCTTAATGACATATGTAAATGTCCTGTTATCCTTTTTCTCCCTGAAGGGGTTTATATGAAAGCTAAGATAGAAATTCGGGTAGGGCAACTTCAGGCTTACCTCGTCATTATTGCCGGCATTCTTCTGTTTGTAAAGCTGGCAGAAGTGCTGGCCTTTTGGGGACAGGCTGCATGCATCGCTTATTGCAGCATCAGCCGGTATGAGGAAGGCTGTCTCTGTGGGAAATAGATTTTCATCCTTGAACCTGCCGTCGTAGATGGCCAGTATGCCGGGGTCATCGTATTCAGGCCATATGGCCACACGCATCCTGCCTATGGATAGGTCGGATGCCAATACCTGATTCGCAAACAGGAACAGATATGCCAATGATACCAATGTCTTTAATATATTATTCATAAAGCCGAAGTCTCCTGAGCTTCCGTGCTAATCTTATCTCATATATCTTTCATAATCAAGATGTAAACCAAAATCCAGCGCCGGGAAAAATCTACCGGTGAAATTGACTTTATTATCCCCTTATATTATATTATAAAAATATTATCGCGAAAAACAATAGAAGTTATTATCGGATATTCCTTAAAATTTATTGTGCGCCCTATGCTTCTGCTAAGTTTCGCCCGGGAGCAAAGTGTTATACAAAAAATCCATGGAGTAATTGATGTATGGGGAATAGAGGTAATATCAGACCAAGAACGAGGGTCGGCCTGAAAATTTTCGGCAGCGTCCTGTTTTTCCTCGGTATGATAAATATTATGTTCTCTATGAAAGCAGGGCTGAGGGTGCAGAACTTTCACATCTTTCTGATAGTGGCAGGCATAGTAGTTTTTATTATAGGTTCCTGGGGTTCCTGGCAGGACAGGGGCGATGGGAACTGACATCCTGATGCTGTCCCGGTTCATTTTTCCGATTGATTACCAATAAACCACATCCGCGTCTCTTACAGTAATCCCTTTAAACAGCCATTTATCATCAATTGCTATGTACCTGACAGCTTTTGTAATGTTTTTACTGTGTATCAGTTTTATCAGGCAGACGGCCTTCCTTATACTCCTCCCCTTGTAAACCGGGGACTCTTCTTTTTTCCTGTATTCTACCTCTACCTCAACAATGGCATTTACCCTCTTCCTGAAAAATGCAGAGGGATTGTCTATGTCCCTCTCCATTGTAACATTTAATATCCTGTAGCTCATACCCTGAAAAAGGGTTGACTTCTCAGCCCATGCAGCTTTAGAATTAAATGCCTCCTCCGCTGAATCAAATAATGCCTTCTGCTCATTATAAGCCCGTTTCAGAAGTTCTTCCTTATCTGCGCCATGTCCTTTTAAGATAAAAGCCACCTGTTTCCGGGACGCAGCATTCAGGTCATATACGGCATCAAAATCCCTGTTCATAACAGCCTGTATATACTTATCGGTTGTAGCCATTACTGCCTTCTTATCGCCGGAAACCAAAAATAGATATATACCTATGACTGCCGTAGAGATAACAGCAGCGAGCAGAAGCAATAAGGCTCTATTTTTCAACATAATTTCACCAAACCTCATCTGGATAATACCAGTGCATCATCATCCATTCATTGTCATTCAAATGCGGAATTTTTGAACGGTCTTTAAATGCCTCTGGCGGGATACCCAACCTAATGCCCCTTGACACATTGTGACAGGAATTGCAGCCGAGCGTCGGAGAATAATGATTGCCTATATAAAGAAGGCCCACCACCATGCCGGTTATCACGGTAACAACAACACCAGTAATAATCTTTCTGGCAATATTGTTTCTCATCAGTTTATGGCATACGAGCGCTATGCCTGTCGCCCTGTGATGTGATTTATCATCACGGGACTCTGCCCCGACATTCTCGTCCCCTTTTAAATAGTACGGCATGAATGCAACCGCAAAAAGCACGATGAGCGGCGCAAATATGGATATGATGGGGATCCAAACGGTGTCCTTAAGGTACATAAACGGCAATAGAACCGTCAAAAAGTACCATTCTGGCGCAATGATATTCCTCCCATCCAGCGGCATAGGTAATTCCTGCGGGTCAGCAGAAGGTATCTGTATGGCTGTTGCAAGATAGAACAGCAACGCCAGGAATGGCAACGTAGCTACCAAATGTTTCAATAGATAATGGAAAATACCGCGCTTTCTCAGCTTGACAAGCATGTGGTAGTCCACCAGCACGAATATAATTATTGGGAATACAAGTATGTGAAGGACATAATATCTCGGGACGGTGTATGTATCCAGAAAAAAAGTTTTCAGTTGCGGTCCTATAACCGGAACCGCCCCGAAGTAATTTGGAATCATCTCCATGAACCAGTAGCCCTTCCATTCCCACGGGATTACCAGACCTGTTGCTATAAGCAGTAATATGGGCAACAGGAGCAGAAAGCCTGTAAGCCATAAGACCCTTTTCTGCTGGCTCATGAAATCCTTTCTCAGAAAACACCTTATCGTATGAACAAGGACAGCAATAAACAAGAGGGTGGGGACCCATCGGTGCAGATTCCGTATCAGCGCCCCTGCATAAATCTGGTTTGATATGCCCTGGACAGTCCTGTATGCATCTGACAGGGTTGGTTCATAAAAAAATATGAGGAAAAGGCCTGTGAACAGCTGAAGAATCAGCATTATAAATGAAAGGCCGCCAAAGTAATGCCTCCAGTTAATATTTTCAGGTTTGAAGTTATCAAGTGTCATTTAAGTTATCAAGCATAAACTATGCTGCCTCCATTTTTTATATTGCACCTGCTATTCATTAAGACAGATACTTTCTGCAGAAAAGGGGGGGTTAAACAAAAAAATCCCCACAACCGCAGTGCGGTTACGGGGATTTTATTTATAGAAACCGAAAATAAATAAATCAGCCAATGTTCCTAATTGGCTAATTTATCACCCATCATCTCTTTAACCTTTGGCTGGTTCGGATTTATTTTAAGGGATTTTGCCCAGGCACCCAGAGCATCTTTTTCCTTGCCGGAACCACGGTATGCAATGCCGAGGAGATTATAACCTTCTGCATCATTTCCCTCTACTTTAACAAATTTCTCAAACGTTGCCGCAGCCTCCTCAGGCTTATTGGTCTTTAGATAGACAACGCCAAGATTAAAGAGTGTATTTGCATCATCAGAGACATATTCCAGAGATTTCTGATATTCCGCTATTGCCTCCTTAAACTTGCCGTTATCATCATACCTGTTGCCGTTGTTCTGATGCTCAAGCGCCAGCTTTTGTGCCTCTTCCTTTGAAATCTTTTCACCAGCGCTTGTCATGCCTGCAAATAAAAATACGATTATACTCCCGAGTATCGCACCTTTCCTTAATATGTTCATAAACAAAACACCCTCCTTGGCTAAAAATATACCTTTTATTAAAATCTATATCTTAAAAATTGTCAAGGTAAAAATCTGTCAGAAAAAAGTCCGTCAGAAAAAAATATACATAAAAATTTGCTATTGCATACTTCAGTTTTCAATACCCATTGCCTTTCTGGCAGATGGCGGAAGAAGTTTTTTAACGGCCTCATCCATGACTCCATCGGTTATCTTACGCTTCCCCTTTTCTCTTGCAAAATCTTCTATCGCCTTCTTTGCCATGCCCTTTGCAAAAGGCGGAACCTTTTCCAACCGCGCTAATGCGCTCTGTGCCCACTCTACAGAAGGAAGGGCATCTAACTGGGTTTTAATGACTTCTTCAAGACTAAATCCCCTGCCACCAATAAATATATTGCATGGCGCAAACCTCAAGAGATTCTGTGCATTACTCCCCATATCTGACTCAGGCACTTGGTGCAGACCAAAACGGCCTACCATGAGAAGGGAGGGTTTTACTGATTGAACATGTTTCAGTATCTCATTATATGCCTTGCCTTCCAATAATGTTGTCTTTATTTTGACACCTCGCGCATTTGCAACCCTCGCAGCCATATCCAGATAGCCCTGATATAATTTAGCCATCCCTTTATCTATAATCTCATCATGGAGCTTTTCCTGCTCCTTAAATCTAAATACCTGTGCTGCCTCATCAGAAAGGGAGTTCGCAATGTTCTTAAAAGCAACCTGATGAAAGTATGGGTCGAACGCAGCTACTGCCTCTATTTGTGGGGACAGATTTGAAATCTGTCCCCAAGCCTTTTGAAATCCGAGGGCAACCATCAATCCCCAGTAAGAATATGGGCTACCGTCAATGGCGACAAGGATGTTGCCTAATCCCCCTTCATCCCCCTTTGGAAAAGGGGGAGAAGAGGGGGATTTTACTAAAGGAGGGAAAAAGGGAGATTTTACTATGAGGATGTCTTTTCTTGTCTTGCTTACAACCCTCTCGCATACACTGCCTATTAAACTATTCTCTACAACGCCCATTCCAAGGCTACCCATAACAGCAAGGTCATATTCGCCCTCTTCAATCTCCTTTAATATCTCTACAAAGTTTTTACCCTCTCTGTTCTTTCTTTCATAGCTTACATTAACCTCTTGGCATTTTTTTTCAAACTTGTCGAGATAAGAATCTGAGATGATTCCAAGGCCTTTTGATATGAGGCTCTCATGGATATCTCTCTGACGTTTTAATATAGCCTCTGATTGATACCTCTCTGGAAGCCCAGACTCCATATCCATAAATCTCGTCTCATGGAGACGCGCTGCGTAAACATGGCAACCTGCAACAGTTGATCCAAATGCCTTGCTAATTTGAATTGCAGCATCCATTCCATAATCTGAATAGGATGAATTATCTAAGGCTGTAAGGATTTTTTTAAACATATACCCCTCTCCAGCTTTTAATTGTTGCCAAACTTGTTTTAATTTCCTATGGCCGCCCACCTGTTTCCTGGTTTTTATGAAATTCCCCTTTTTTAATCGCCTCCCTCAATCTCACCATCTCAGCAAGTCTTTTTTTAAGAGCTTCGTCGCCTGGTTTTAATTTAAGGGCCTTTTTCTCAGCAGCTATTGCCTTTTCAAAATCTCCGCTCATTGCATAGGCCTGGGCAACAGAATCATAAACATCAGCATCATCCTTTTTTATCTTCAATACGTCTTCAAGAAGGGTCTTTGCATCAGCCGCCCTTTTCATTGTAAGATATAGCATTGCAAGTTCAAGCTTTTTCTGCCAATTGACCTGCTCCTGCTTTACCTCCTGTTCAAGGGTTTCAATCCGCCTTTTAATCTCTATCCTTTGTTTTGCCCTGGCTAATATCTCATTAAGATGCGCAGCATCCGGACTCATCTTGACTGCCGTTTCCCATGTTGACACAGCCTTTTCAATCTCATCGAGCCTGTAATATGCCATACCAAGGGATTCATATGTCTTATAAAAATTAGGTTTGAGTTTTGTAACCTCCTCAAGGCCCTTTACAGCATCAGCTACCCTGCCCTTCTGCAAATATGCAACGCTAAGCAGATATTTATTCTGCCAAGATATTCTTCCTGCCTTATCAAGAGGCTCAAGCCTTGCTATATCTCTATCAACCTCCTCAATGCTCTTATAGGCTACAGTCTGGGGCGGCGTATTCTGCTTCTTATACCAGTAATAACCACCGCCAATAATACTGCCGATAAGAATAAAAGTCAAAAAAATTATAACCGCAATCTTTTTCACTCAGTTAGACCTCCTTTTTTTCCAGACTTCATTTCCCCCGTTGAACCCGAATCTTTTAACCCTTTTTCTTTGATTATAAACATACTGGTTTGATTAGGTCTAACGGGGTTTATAGTCCCCCTTTTAAATAATAATGCGGCTTCTTATGCCGCTGAATACTATCTATGGCCGGTATGGAGACCTGCCGCCACCCAACTCCAGCCTGTTTCCTTTTCTTTAACCCTGAAGGGTTAAGTTACAGTCTCAGTTGAGGCCGGTTATCAAGATGACATCTGATAAACTTTACCTACTTCATGACACCCTGTTTTTTCTTTTTCAAGTCTTTTCTTTAGATGAATTAATTCATCAATCTGCCCTTCGGCATAATATCTTTCACCGCAGTTTTTACAGACCTCTGTCTCCATCTTGAGCAGAAAATGATCGTTAAAAACCTTAATCTCTTCATCAACGACCTTTTTCTCAACACCCCCTCCGCACAATACACAATTCATGATTTCCTCCTCCTGAAATCAATCCAAAATTCCGGGTTAGGTTGATACACTGTTATAATTACCAATTTCTTATCCTCTATCAAAGGCGCACAGACAATATGTAATGGTCTTCCATTGTTGGTTTTCCCGAATACCAAATAGCTGGGATACGGTCTATCACCGGAATATTCTTCCAGAAGTTCACAATTTGTTAATGCCTCTTTTATATCCGCTCCATATATCTCGCCAAACTCTTCATACAGCATCTCATCCTTTGCATGTTGGCTGAATCTTAAATGTTTTGAAAATTTCTTTATCAGCTCTATTGGATTACTCATTTAACACTGCTTTCAAAACCACAACAATAGATTCTTTTCTTACACTCTACCCTCACCCCCTGATAAAAACATTCCGGGACAGGCGCCCACTCTACATCGCTGTTGCTCTTACTATGAGCCATCAGCTATTTCGCCCTGACTTTTTGACTCTCTGATACTGCCTTACTGCGCTGTTCCTGCGGCTGTGCCGGAGAACAAACTTTATTTTCTATCTTCCAAATTTATTTTTAAAAAATCTCTCTTGCCATGAATTAATGCGAGCACCTCAATTTTGTCAGGAAATATTTCGTAAATAAGACGGTATGAATATATTAATACAAACGCACTAAGTATTGTTACATTGTCATTGCGAGCAAAGCGAAGCAATCTCATAGTTTGAGGGGATTACTTCGTCGCTCTGCTCCTCGTAATGACACATTATTTAATGCGTTTGTATTAATAACTCTCGAATTTTTGGATCTCCTATTTCTGGAACTATTCTGCCGATTTCAGGGAAGATATCTAACTTTTCAGATTTTTCAACAATTTCAAATGATACCTTTTGTGCGTAGAATTTTGAATCCCTTGAAATGTAGTCATAAATAGATTTTAAGTCTTGCTTTGCGGGATAAGTCCACTCTACCACGTCTGCATTTCTCTCTTGAGATCGTCGGTAGAAATTATTTCACCGCGTTCTGCCGCTTCCCTGCCCTTTTTGACTTTATCAATTACATAAAGCTCGTACATAATATCATCAATGTTGGCAGTATCAGGCAGTCTTGAAATAACCTTGAGCGCTTCTTGCTTTAAGGTCTCCATTTCTTTGTCCCTCCTTTATCGTCAAAGTGTTCTGTAGAAACAGGGCTTAAGAGCCTGTTTCTATGTTTTCTTATCATTACTCAATAAAAAATTGTTTAGAACAAAATAACAAAAAGCGGTTGTTCCCGTTTAAAGATATAATGGGACAAGTTTAGCAACCGCTTTTTGTAATACCTGCCGCGGTAGTGCTGGCTGTGCCCGCCTTTGGTTCTGTTTTTCTCTGCCACTCACCCTGTAATTACTGGCCTTTAGGCCGGCATTTACAGTGAACATTTATGTCCGCTGTCCAGGTAGTTTATAAAAAATCACATCCCTGCTATAGCATTGGTTGCAAAGGTTATTAACATGTTGGCAGTAGACGTGTCAATATACTTACCGCTCTGCGCCTCAACCTCGTTAATAAATCAGCAGTGGTTGAAGCAAAGTAATTCATTATGGAAGTGTAGAATCATTGTTCTGCCACCCGATTACCCTCAGGAGGAAACTCCTGACGACACATAAATACAACCACAATGAAAATGTAGCGTTTGGGGTTTATTCCCAACGGCACGCTAAGCGTGCCAACGAAAAACCGTTACCCATAAAGGGCAACGCTACGGTCAGTTTATTGTTTACATTCGTATTAGCTTCCTCAATCTTTCTTCAATCAACCCATTCAGTAATTCCTTAAATTCTTCACCCCACACCCTGCCCTCTCCTATGAGGTCACGCTAAGCGTGACGAGGGGCGAGGGTGATTAGAAATTTACTGATTATGGCACTGCTGGCAGACATTGCGCATGTTTGGGGTGGCAGTGTTATAATTTGTTGTATCCCACATATTGATATCCCCTTCTGCATCTATCTTTACCAAATTACTGTGGTTTAGTGTCTGATCAGCACCGGGATTCCCGCCCCCGTGGGCATAATGGCAGGAAAGGCAGAAAGGCTGCTCGTTGCCATTTACAACAGGTGGCGAATCAGGCTCTATAACACGCACCTTATTCAAATTAATATAAGATGAACTGCTATAATCTCCATGCAAGTTTGTAGATGATGCTGCAATAGTTAGAGTTATATCTCCCACAGGGTGTCTATACCATGGGTTGCCTGCATTATTATCTCCTAATCCAGCAATGCCTGTGCTTGGACTCCCGCCAAGATAAGAAGCGCCTGCGTCGTTATACGTGTTACTTACCCCATAGAACTTTGAATGGCATCTGCCGCACCATGCAGAAATGCCCCTTACAGGGTTAGTGTCGTTATCAAGCGGGGCCCTTCTGAACGCAACATTGCCCCTACTGAATTTATTAGGGTTTGTGCCGACATTTGGGCCATAGTAATTTACATCTTTGGCATCATCATTTGGCATAGACCCAGAGTCAAATGCATAGCTTATTTCAACTCGATTGGCGTTTGTAGGAGAGTCGTTTCCTGGATTCCCTGGGTCATATCTCAAATTTCTATAATTATTATTCCCATGCTGGGCATGGCAGTAAAGGCAGTTAAAGTCAGAACCAAACCTTGTCGTAACTTCAGCCCACGCTGTAGGATTATTATTTCCAGGAGGCGTGGGTGCAGCAATCCCTATGCTATGCCTATTGGCTTCATTATCTACATTACTGTGTCTAAAATCTCCGGCAGAGGCGAGGTAACTGGTATTATTTGAGATATCAGGAGGAATACGATCATCCATTATAGCTACACTAGTAATGCCGTCATGGCAGAAAAGACAAAGCTCCAATATGGACTGATGCCTAAGAAGTTTTGGTTGAAGACTTGACCCCCCATATAGCATAGACTCCCCCCCCTGAGAACCGTGCATGGTATGGCACTGGGAGCAGGCAAGACTCTCATAATTTGAAACTGTCCTCTCTTTTGGATTGTGATATTCACCTGCATAGAGATTAGGTATTGATAAGATTAAAATTAATGAGAAATATAGAATGTTACGGAAAGCGGTATTCAATAGGTTATGTATACTTCGATAGCTATCTCTTGACATATTTGGTGTGCATAGATAGAACATTATATCTCCTAATTCCATGTTGTAGAGATAAGTCCATAAAAAATTAGAATACATCTTTAAACATACTACAACTATGAAATTGTATTAAGAGAAAACGAATTTTTTCTATTGGAAGCTTTGCACACCTCCACCCCTTTACAATAAAAAACTATAGGAACCTCTGAAAAACCATTAGAATGTCATTGCGAGGAGCGATTTTTACGGTTGCGAGGTGCAGCCGAAGCAAACTCGGAGATTTTTGCTATATGGCAATTGCGTAAGCAAGAGATTCCTCCCCTTCGCTGTTCCTTCGCTTCGCTCAGGACTTTGGCTCAGGGCTAAAGGCTCACTTGCTCGCAATGACAAGTTCGGTAGTTTTTCAGAGAGTTCATAAATTTATTATTTGGTTGTCACTTCTTTAAAGACAGTAACCCTTTTTGCCCCCTTTTCCAATATAAATATCATATTATCCTCATTAAAGTCAATATCAACACTGAAAAATAATTGTTTCTGAGTTCCCCCATATTCAGTAAACCTTGTAAGTTCTTGATTAGTTTTATCATATATTACCACGCCCCTTAACGCATCAATTAGCCATAAAAGGCCATTTTTATCTACTATTGCAGAGGTTGGCAGACCGAGAGTCCCTCCCTTGTCCTGAATCCCTTCAAATGCCGCAATAAAATTCCCTTGTTTATCGTATATTTGTATTGCACGGCTATCAAAAGGTGTTATCAAATATACCTTATCCTTTGAAAGCGCTATCCCTGTTAGAGATGTGAGTTCGTTACCAATCTTCCTCACAAACACATTATTTTTATCAAACACCAAACAGCCCACTTTCTCCTTATTAATTACGTAGATACTACCATCCTCATCAAGCGTTAACCTTCCGGGAGAAAAGGGTATATTTTGAGGAGGTTTAATTTGCCCGATCGCTTCACCTCTATAGTTAAAGATCTCTATATATGGCTTTCCTTCCTGCGTCAAATATATATTGTCATCTTTAACAACCAAATCAATAGGACTTGAAACACCCTGAGTCTTGCCAAACTTAAAAATCGGCGTACCCTTTATGTCAAATACTAAAACCTCGTTTCTACCATTATCTGCCACATATATCTCGCCACGTTCTTTATCTACAAATATCCCCATTGGAATATTAAACTTATCTTGATAATATTTGTTGATACTAAAGAGAAATCTTACAGCAGGCGCATCTGTTGCATATACAGGAACAGCCGATAACTTTATGATAACTAAGAAAAAGAATATTTTATTCCAATATTTATAGTACATATGCTTATTTTAGCCTTATCCCCTCTATTTCTAAGAGGTGCTTTTTTAGCCTTATTCCTCCACTGAATCCACCGAGACTTCCGTCACTGGCTACAACCCTATGGCAGGGTATGATGATGGGCAGATTATTTGCACCGCAAGCGCTGCCAACTGCCCTGGCTGTCTTTGGCCTCCCTATCCTTTGTGCAACCTCTTTATAGGTTAAAATATTGCCATAAGGGATATTTGATAGCACCTGCCAGACCCTTTTTTGAAAATCTGTTCCTTCAAAATCCATAGCGCACTTAAAGGATACTGGCTTTCCTGAGAAATATTTTATCATACTATCCTTAATAGCTGTAAATTTTCCATCATCTTTAATAATCGCAGCCCCCCTCACCCCCTGATAAAAACATTCAAGGGCAGGCTTTATCCTCTCCCCCTCTAAGGGGGAGAGCGGAGGGTAAGGGGGTAATAGTGTTTTAATAAAGCCTTTTTCACTTTTATATTCCCAAGCCACCCTGCAAATACCCTTTTCTGTCGCTGCAAGGTATATCCTGCCGATGGCTGTGGGAAAAGATGTATAATAAATTTTTCTCATAATCTCCTGACTCCTGACTTTTGACTCATGACTGTTTTATGCGGGGTCTATATGTACAAATGCCTTTTCAATAGCGTCGAACCTCTCCAATCTTAGCTCAACATCTTCTCCAATAGCGTGTGAATCAAAGGTGGAGAGATTTTTATCAACTGCTATATGCATCTCAACATGGATAAAATTCCCAACATAGTGCGCCCTGATTTTATTCAGCGATTTTACCCCTATCGTCCCTTTTGTCGCATCTTCTATAAGCTTCATAAACTCACGGTCAGGGGATTTGCCCATAAGATAGTCAATATTCTCAACACCTATTTTATAGCCTGCATATATAATCCAGAGACTTATGAAAAAACCTGCAATGGGGTCCATGAGATCATACCCCTGCTGAGCCCCTAAAATACCGATAAGTGCTGTAAAGGAAACAAATACATCATTGAAAGAGTCAAATGCGCTCGCCTTTATTGCAGGGCTATTCGCTAACTCCCCAACCCTTTTAAGATGCCATGCCATTACCCCTTTTGTTATTATGGTTATTATTGGAACCATTAAGGATAGGAAACCAATTGATAGCGTTTCCGGAGATATTAATCTTTCAACAGAGACCCTTATAACCTCGAATCCGAGCACACCAGCAAGGATTGCTACAATAAGTCCAGCTATTGGCTCTGCCCTGTGATGGCCGAACGGATGGCCTTCGTCAGCCTCCTTGTCAGAGACCCTGACACATATGAATATGGCAATTGAAGCAAAAATATCTGTAAGGGAATTGATTGCATCTGATATGAGCGCCAGACTTCCTGAAATCACACCTGCAATGAGCTTGATGGCAAACAGGAAGATATTTCCGGCAAGTCCTATGAGCGTGGCCCTGAAGGCTATCCTTGATTTGTAGAGCATCTTTATTTACAAAACACCAATGAGCTTTCGGCTCACCAAGAGGCACGAAAATCTCCCCTCACCTTCACCTCTCCCCTGATGGGAGAGGAAGGGGGAGGGGGGTTTTTCAGAATGAAAGAACCAAAACTAACCAACCGCCGCTTTTAAGCGGCCTTGCAAAACCTTTTTTAAGAAATGGCCAGTAAAAGAACCTTGTACCTCAGCCACCTCTTCTGGCGTCCCTGTGGCTATAACCCTGCCGCCCTCGTCTCCGCCCTCGGGGCCAAGGTCAATGATATAATCAGCGGTCTTCAATACATCCAGGTTGTGTTCAATTATTAAAATCGTATTTCCAGCAGCCCTCAGTTCCTGCAAGACATGGAGAAGCCTCTGTATATCTGCGAAATGAAGCCCTGTTGTGGGCTCATCAAGGATATACATTGTCCTTCCTGTTGCCCTCTTTGAAAGCTCTTTTGCTATCTTTATCCTCTGCGCCTCTCCGCCGGAAAGGGTTGTAGCTGACTGTCCGAGCCTTATATAGCCAAGACCAACATTGTAAAGGGTCTGCAATTTTTCCTTTATAGGAGGTATGTTTTCAAAAAAATTAAGCGCCTCTGTGACGGTCATATCAAGGATGTCGGCAATGCTCTTTCCTTTGTATTTAATATCCAGGGTTTCCCGATTGTATCTCTTGCCGCCACACACCTCGCAGGTTACATACACATCAGGGAGAAAGTGCATCTCAACCTTTATGAGACCATCTCCCTCGCATGCCTCGCACCTTCCACCCTTCACATTAAAACTGAATCTTCCGGGCTTATAGCCGCGCATTCTTGCCTCCGGCAATTCTGAGAATAAATCTCTCATGGGCATAAAAAGCCCTGTGTAGGTAGCTGGATTCGACCTGGGGGTTCTGCCGATAGGCGACTGGTCAATATCTATTACCTTGTCTATAAATTCAAGGCCAAGGATATCCTCAACCTCGCCTGCCCTCTCCTTTGAATGATATAACCTCTGGCTAAGTGCCCTATACAGCGTATCAACTACAAGGGTACTCTTTCCTGAGCCGGATACACCGGTAATGCATGTTATAAGGCCAATGGGAATCTTTACTGTTATGGATTTAAGATTATTTGCCTTTGCGCCTTTGATGGTCAAGAAACGTCCATCAGATTTTCTCCTCTCTGAAGGCACAGGAATTTCTAACTCTTTACTGAGATATTTGCCTGTTAAAGATTGTTTATTGCTTATAATCTCAAGGGGCGTTCCTGTTGCAACCACCTTGCCTCCCCGTTCACCAGCGCCTGGGCCCATGTCAATCACATAATCAGCAGATACAATTGTCTCTTCATCATGTTCAACAACTAAAACAGTATTCCCAAGGTCTCTCAATCTTTTCAAAGCATCCAGAAGTCTCTTATTATCCCTCTGGTGGAGGCCAATAGATGGCTCATCCAGTATATACAGAACACCGGTAAGGCTCGAACCTATCTGGGTTGCAAGTCTTATGCGCTGCCCCTCACCGCCTGAAAGGGTTGCAGCAGACCTTTCAAGAGTGAGATAATCAAGCCCCACATTTATCAGAAATCCAAGCCTCTCCTCTATTTCCTTTAATACCCTCCTTCCAATCTCCTGCTCTGTCTTTCCGAGCCTGAGCCCCTTAAAAAATTTAGAAGATTCTTTTATTGACATCTGAGTAACTTCATATATGGAATGGTCATCAATCTTTACGAATAAGGACTCTTTTTTAAGCCTTGAACCATTGCAAGCAGGGCATGGTTGGGTGTTCATATATTGACTCAAGTCTTCCATCACATCAGATGAATCTGTTTCATGATACCTTCTCTCAAGATTTTTCAAAACACCCTCAAAAGGCTTTTTATAATAATGACGCCTATCTCCCTTTTCATAGTAGAATTCCACCTCTTCAGTGCCAGAGCCATAGAGCAGCATATCCTGAATCTTATTCGGCAGATTTTTAAAAGGCGTATAAATATCAAATTTAAAATGTCTTGAAAGCGCTTCAATCATCTGATGAAAATAGATTGATGTTTTATTTGCCCAGGGGGCTATTGCCCCTTCCCGCAGTGAAATCTCTTTATTAGGGACAACTAAATCAGGGTCAAAATAGAGCTTTCCACCAAGGCCATTGCACTCTGAACATGCGCCATGCGGACTGTTAAATGAGAACATGGCAGGAGTCAGTTCAGGATAACTTATCCCGCAGTCAATACAGGCAAGGTTTTCGTTAAAAAGAATTTCCTTTTGGACTGAGGCAACCGTGTTGCCGTCTTTGGACAAGGGCAACCATGTCGCCATCTTTGCGCCAACACGGTTGGCTTGCTCCATAATAATCTCCACCTTTGCAATTCCATTAGATAGCCGTGTTGCAACCTCAAGAGAGTCAGCAAGCCTCTTAACAATAGCAGGCTTAATCACGAGTCTGTCTATGACAACATCTATGTCGTGCTTTTTCTTCTTATCTACGGCAATATCTTCGCTTAAGTCCTTTACCTCTCCGTCTATCTTTATCTTTGTGTAGCCATCCTTTCTCAACTGCTCTAATTCCTTTTTATACTCGCCCTTTCTGCCCCTTACAATTGGTGAAGAGAGGATCATCTTAGTATCCTGAGGTAGCTCCATTATCCTGTCCACCATCTGCTGGATGGTCTGGGCAGAAATCTCTTTTCCGCACTTATAGCAATATGGCTTCCCTATCCTCGCAAATAAGAGCCTCAGATAGTCATAAATCTCTGTGACAGTTCCCACAGTTGAACGGGGATTTTTGCTGGTGGTCTTCTGTTCAATGGATATCGCTGGAGAAAGTCCTTCGATACTCTCCACATCAGGCTTTTCCATCTGCTCAAGAAACTGCCTTGCATATGCAGAAAGGCTCTCCACATACCGCCTCTGCCCTTCTGCATAGATAGTGTCAAAGGCAAGCGTTGACTTACCTGACCCACTCACCCCAGTAATTACCACAAGCTTATCCCTTGGGATTTCAAGGTCAATATTCTTTAAATTGTGCTCTCTGGCCCCTTTGATGATTATCTTATCCATATAAATTTAAAATTTTAAACCTTTTCTGGCAGGCAAGCAAGCTTTTTATAAAGTGCGGCTGCGTATTTAACAAGTGGGAAAGACTCAAAAGACCGGTCAAATGCCATGTCTGTAGCGGCGAACGGGCAACAGGGCCTCTTTTTGGCATATGCTACTTCAGCAGCCAATAATTGGCTATCCCTCCAATGTGCGTCAATGTCCATACTATAATCAATATGCGACCATAAAGAATATGGCGATTATTCAGATGTTGATGAATATTACAAAACCGCTGTCCTTGGCTAAGTCTTGACCACACAAGAATAGAGGCTGATATAAGAGAAAACATGCCCATTGTGCCGTGGATAGCAAACCATAAGTAAAGATGCCGGGGTATAGTAAGAGGGGCGGTAGCAGGCATATAATATCTAAACATATAGCTAACAATGAAAAGCCATGCTCCAATCGTCAAAAAGAACATTAGCCGTTTATGCGACTTACAGCGCCTTTGATAAGCGCACCACCATGCTGTTAAAAGCAGCATCATAGCTACAACGCCCCAGACAGCAGCAGCAACAAGAAAATATCCTGCATAGAATTGCATTATTAATTCCTCCTTGAAGAAATCTTAAGAGAACATGGGGCAAATATGATAAGCAGATATCTCATTCTGCCATCAATCTCTTTATTAGCATTGTCCCATAACTCCCACGTGGCAGTTTAAATTCCAGAATCAGTTTTTTCTTGCCAGTGTATAGCTCATCATCCTCTATTTCTGCAAGGCTTATCATGGGAATAATCAGAAAGTTTCTTGGGCTTGATTTAAAAAATGCTGTGCGTATCTTTCTAAGAGTGAAAGAAGAAGGCTTTAGCTCATGTTCAGTGAGTATCTCCTGATACAATCTTTCTGAAAGCGCATCCGGCATCTCTGCATTCTGGGAAGGGGTTGGCAGATTAAGGTCTCTAAGGTAATTCAGTTTTCCTTTCTGAAGGGTCTTATAAAAGAGATATTCCCAGTATGCGCCTCTGTATTTTAAAAGTGTTTCGCTGCAATGCGCCTTGAGAAGCCTCTCGGCCAGTTTATTCCAGAGATATGACTGGAAGGCGGAAAAAAATAGAGACAATTCTTCTCGCGGAAGCATAAGAATATTCGTTAAAAATGGATTGGTCTCTTTTTTACTTAGAATTCTGAATGCCCTTTTTTCGAATAATGTCTTGGCCCTTTTAAGGCATTCATTCCAGTTGCCCCAGTTATTAAAAAAATATCTCTTTCTCTCCTTTTCCGCCTTTTTATCCTCCGGATGGATACCAGTGAGATATATCTTGAGCGCAATGTTGTGATGACTTTGAAGAATTTTTTCGCCTATGAAACCCTGCTCCCTGTCAAAGCTCCCGAATCTCTGGTCGTCAAAATAATTGATGAACCCATGTTCCTGGACAAACCCTATTTCTCCTTTGGACTTTAAGGCCTCTTTTTCATCAAGGTCTCTTATCACAATTTTGAATCCATTGCCCCTGATGAGGTCAGGCCCCATGGGCTTCTGCATATCTCCCACATATCGGAGATTAAACGAATCCTCCTGTGTATCAAATATGCTTTTGTCTTTGATGGTTATATACTGGGTTGTAAGGGCGTGCCTATCCTTTTTGCCGCCGTAAGAAAAATTGCTGAAAGGAATACCCAATTTTTTTGAAAGCCTTAGGAGAAGGTCTACTGTATTGAATCCCCTCTTTCTAAGGAGATAAATTTTATAATCTCCGCCTTTATGGAGTTTTAAATCAGCATCTTCCTCTACAATAAAATCTTCAGGTTTTACTTTTATCTTCATTCGAATTTACAATATCCCCTTCAGCTTGGCTCGCCACATTTGTTGCCGGCGTTTTATACTTCAGCGCCGCCCTCTTTTGTCTCTTTTGCTTTTGCTTTTTTGCCTTAAGCCTTTTTATATCTTCATTAGTAAGTTTTCCTGAAAGCCTTTCAATCCGTTCAATCAACTCGCGCCTTGCAAGGAAGCGATTTATAGATTGGCTTCTGTCTTTCATGCGCTTTATTTCTATCCCTGTTGGAATGTGTTTTATATACACACAACTGGAGGTCTTGTTGACCTTCTGGCCGCCCTTTCCGGAGGAACGAATAAATTTCTCCAGAATATCCTCTTCGCGGATATTGAGGGATTCCATTTTTTCTTTGAGCCATTTGTTTTTTTCTTCACTTACTGCAAAGGTGGGCATAGTTAACACCTATCTGATTTTACAGATTTAGAAATACGATAGCACAGATTAAATTGACTATTCTATAGTGTTTAAGGGATTCCCTGTCAGCATACCTGTGACAGTATTTATGGCAGAAATCAAGGTAAAATCTCAATCACTTCTTATAATCAGCGTGAAGAGAAACAGGCGCCTTCCACTTTTTAAGGACGGCTTCATAATGCGCCAATATATCGGTCGGAATAGGAAGCATAGGTAAACCACATACTGACTAATATCCAAAAATGCATATTAGTCAGTTGCAAAGCTTAGTGAAATCAGGCAGATACGTCAAGCTTTATTTTTTCTTGACCAGGTATAAACATTCTGCTATTGTCTGGGACTGTAACTGTATAATAACTGGTTGGACGTCGGGGAAACTGAGACCTTATGATAAAAGCAGAAGTGGAGGCAGCTGAGCCAAGGGCGTTTACAGCGTCTTGGATGCTGTGGCCGACATCCTCAAAGCATACGATGCCACTCCCACGGTCGGTTGACCATGCACTAGCGGACTATGTCTTCTACCCCGAATCAGAATGGACACGGTTTGGCTACCGTCCGCCAGATAACCTTCCGTTACTAGGCGCATGGCGCGATGCAGCGGGAACTGCGTTCGCCTTTTTGATGACTCCGGCAGCGGGCGATGGTGCTCCTAGCAAGAAACCTGTACTTCTCTATGTCTCTGGTGCAAAGGATGCCGTCGAAGACATTGGCAGCAAGGTGACTGCTCTTAAGTCAGTACTTGCAAAGTCCGAGCGAAAAGAGATTCAGGTTAGGCATGCCGAAGACCGCATCGAACAAGAGAAAAAGTCGCCAGCAGTGGCAAGGTTACTGAAACTCGTGGGCTTGTTTACTGTCGTGGTAAACGCATTCTCGTTGTACCTACGGCAACTGCCACTCCCAAACCTACCATCCGCTCCTGTGCAACAGGCCTATCAGGTTCTTATCATAGTCGTGCATTTCGCCGCACTTTTGCTATTGCTGATTATCACACTGATAGGTGTCGGATACGTTATTAGATACGGCATCCTCATGCTGAGGAGGTTTTGACGGTCATGAACAAGAACCCTCACATACGCAGTCGCTATGGCTTAATGAAGCGAATTTTCGATATGTTTGTCGCCAGCATCATGCTTGTCCTTGTATCGCCCATGCTGCTGTTGGTAGCTCTGGTCATCAAACTCGAAAGCCGCCCTGGTCCCGTTCTGTTTTGGCATGAGCGCCTTGGGCGCCATGGTAAGCCATTCAAATATTTAAAGTTCCGGACCATGAAACTCAATTCTGAGCAAGCCGCGACGGGACCCGTCTTCCAACTGCGTTCGGACCCTCGAATCAGCCGAGTCGGCCGATTCTTGCGGATGACAGCGATTGACGAAATTCCCGCTCTCATAAACGTTCTGCTCGGCGATATGAGCATTGTTGGACCGCGCGCGGCACTTCCACTGGAAGTCGAGCGCTATTCCGATGCTCAGAAGCGACGGCTTGAGCTTAAGCCGGGGCTTACGGGGTATTGGCAGGTATTTGGGCGCGAGGCTGGCGCCACGGACTTTGATCAAATGGTTCAAATGGATATTGAGTACGCGGAAAAGCAGTCCCTACTACTTGATCTTAGGATTCTCTTGCGCACTTTTCGTATCGGGTTTAATAGCAAGGCCGCCTATTAAGAGAGTCCGCAAAGGGTCTAACCCGGCGTTCCACCGGATCGCTTAAGAACTTAAAGGGGACGGTTCTATTGACATTTGCATAAGCAATAGGAATATGCTAAACTGGTTCCATGAGACCCCATGGGACCCCAGCACAGCTTGAACAGCGCCGCCGGCGAGCCGTTGAGCTGCTGGATAAAGGTTCAAATCCGC
>Ga0209212_1000728_pt1 | contig 60963 bp, 63 predicted proteins | sample RifGroC2_FD_183996 | JGI IMG/M metagenome (GOLD analysis project Ga0209212, IMG submission 183996) | Groundwater microbial communities from Rifle, Colorado, USA - Groundwater C2 (SPAdes) (version 2) | ecosystem: Environmental > Aquatic > Deep subsurface > Groundwater | place: Rifle, Colorado...
GTCTGTGGCAGTGTTTCATGGTCCCCGCAAACTTGCTGATTATGACTTCAAAGGTCAACTGAAGGAAAGGAGGAAGACGGCTGCGCAGAGTCCAGCAAAGTCAGAAAGACCGAAACAGGAAAGGCACTTCGGGCTACGCCCTCCGTGCCTTTCCTGCTGAATTAAAAAGCGGACAATTCATTTGCTATAAAAGCGGACATTTCTATTTGTTGACAACACATCCCACACATAAATTATGTGCGGGAGAGGGGAAGGGGGTGGTCTTTAAAAAATCTGTGAAAATCTGCGTAATCTGTCTGCGTGCGGACACGCACAGGCAGGTCTGCGGATTAATCATGTTCTTCTATACATTATACTAAACAATTTCCATAAACCTTTGTCACTTCTTGCAGGAATTTTTGCTTGACTGATTAGCACTCACAATGTAATGATTAGACACAGAACAATGAATTGGCTGAATGTTTGATACAGCAAATAAAGGAAATTCGCCATGACTATTTCTTGGATGTGCTCGTGGTAACTACACACTATAAACGAGGAAAAGGGGAAATAGGGGGGTGTTACGTTTTATCCGCTCTTCTTCCATAAAAAAGCTAAATGATCATCATTCACAAAATAAATGACTTTCTTTTTAATCTCTTCCCGAAGATAAGAGAGGGCAAAAACAGCTCAGATTTATTGAAAGAGGGGCTGGTTGATTATTACACCTTCGGCCCTTTTCGCCCTAAGGTTGATATTGAAGGCGATTTTGTCAGGATTGAGATTGACACCTCTGCCATAAGCAGTCAGAAGGCGGAATTTGATGCTGCTGTAAAATATTGCGGGAACGGAAAATTCAATAAAGCCAAGCCTATACTCGAAAAACTGATAAAAGAGAATCCCACGGTTGCCGAATATCACAGGATATTAGGCCAAATCTATTCTGAAGAAGGAGACCAAAATAAGGCAGTCAACTGTCTTATAGATGCATTAAGATGGGATCCTAAGAATTCTCATGCGCTGATTATGATGGGAAATATCTTTGCCAGACACTATAATGACATAGAGACAGCAATGAAATATTATGAGCAGGCCTTGACTGTGAAGCCTGATGACCACATAGCATTGAACAACATTGGCGCGAACCTGATGCAGTTGGGAAAGATCAAAGAGGCGGAAAAATATTTTGAAAATGCCTTTAAGATAAATGACAGCTATCCAAACACGCTTTATGCTTTGGCAATGGTCAACGATTTCAAAGGTGACCACCATAAAGCGTTTGACTTCGCTGTTCAGAGCATGAAAAAATCCAAAACAGATGACCTTTTGTATAAAAATGCAGTAACCCTTGCAACAGAAGTTTCCAATAAAGTAGTAGCACAGACAGACAGACAGACAGACAGATATTCCGCTTATCAAAGAGTATTTGCATAAACTCTCCTCAGACTCCGGCAAAGCCGTTGATATAGTCGAAGATCAAACCATACCCACTGCCGCTAAGCTTGAGATCGCTGAAAATTACGATCGTGACAACCACCTAATCAGGTTTAAAAAAGGCAGTCCATACCTTGCACATCTCATAATGCATGAACTTGTTCATCTCGATTTTACAACACAGGCAAGAAAAAAGAATGCGAACTTCCTGTTTATATCCACAAAAGATCACAAGGAATTGTTTATAAGGGACAACGAGCCTGTTATAAAAAAACTGAATCAGGACGGCATAACAGATAAAACCATAGCAGATTTTATCACCTCAGTCTTCAACGGCATGAACAGCCAGATATATAATGCCCCGATTGACCTGTTTATTGAAGACTTTCTCTACAAAACCTATCCAGAACTGCGGCCTTTTCAGTTCCTTTCACTGCTTGACATGCAAAAAGAATATATGAAATCTGCATCTAACAAACAGATTATAAGATACAGTTCAGCATTTGCGAGAAAGGCAAATTTAGTTTTAAACCTTGTGCACTGTCTGCAGTTCAAGGACTTGTTTGGCTGCGACCTTATTTCTTCTTATGGAGCCGCAATACAGGACTTAAAGCTTGCTGAAAAGTTTTATCAGGAATATCTGACATATCAGAAAAATAATCAATCACTTGAGGCATATAAGTTGATTCAGCGCTGGGCAGAGGAACTGAGGATTGATAAATATTTTACGATGGCTGAGGAAAATGAGTATAGAAGCAAAAAGGCGGATTCTGATCTGCTAATCAACACAATTGAAGAAGAGCGCCTGCATGTTGAAAAGTTTGAGACCAATACTGCCCTAAAGCGACCGATAAGTTATCAGGGAGAGCCTGCTGGACAGATGGCTATTGTCATGTACTGTCTCAGCGCATTGCAGTATTTTGAAGACAAGAACCTTGAGGAGATTAAAAAAGTCGGGTTTGAAATAGCAATGCTTGGCAAACAGGGGATTGACCCTTCAAACACAGAAAAGAAGTACCATTTGGAAAGCATCCCCGGAAAAGAATTTTCAGGGCTTCAACTGCTTGCCTACATGTATTCAGCATTTCAGGTTATAGACCCGTTTTTGGATACGGGGATGAACTTTAAGAAGGAATATGAGATGGCGAGAAATCTACATGAAAAGAAATAAGACTGAAATAGAAGAAATAACTGACTGCCTGATCAAGTTCATTAAGGTTAACGAGAAAAAGTATCCGGCAGAAAAGGCAAAAAATCCTGCAAAGAAATATAGTGAATTATAACGCTTATTTTAAAGAGAGAGAGACGGCAAATGGGCAACACTAAAATCTACGAAATAAAAACTAGAGCAAATCAAAATGCCTCGGTATTATTCTCCAAAGATAAAAGAAATTTTTATTGGAATCATGCTCAATTTCAGTCAATGGATTTGGGTGAGCATGTCTTTTTTGTCAATAAGACAGGAGGATATGTGTTCCATGCAGTGATTGATAAAAAAGAAATATCTACTACTGTCAATAATGGTAGCACAAAATTTAAAGACCCAGATACTCAAGATAATTACACTGTAGACGGGGAGTGGCCGCAGTTCATTCGATTAAATATTATCGAGTATAAAGAAATTCCTGCAGATTGGTATTGGTTGAGCTTAGGGAATTCTGAATCCACATATATTGGTGGTAATAATGTACAAACAATCGAGAATAACGTTCTCAGAATTAAAAAGCTTCTTGGGTTATTGACTGATAACAGATCAAGGGATATTTTACTATCGTGCGAACAGCAGCTCACCAACCAAGTATCAATAGGTACAGGAGGCGCAATCATGCCGTTTTCTTTAATGGTAAAGAATATTCATAAGTACATAGCTGCGAAAGGATTTCAGTTTTCGCTTGAAGATATAGCCAATTATTACCTTTGTCTCAAAACAAAACCATTTGTAATTCTGGCTGGCATTTCTGGAACTGGCAAAACCCAGTTGGTTCGTTTGTTTGCTGAAGCCATCAATGCAAAGCTTGAGCCAATACCTGTTAAACCTGACTGGACAGACAACACCGATTTAGTCGGCTATAAAAATTTACAGGGCAGCTTCGAGGGAAAGAAACTTATTAATATTATTGCTGAAGCCTGCAAAGAAGAAAACGCAAATAAGGTCTTTTTTGTTTTACTCGATGAGATGAACCTCGCCAGAGTAGAGCATTATTTCAGCGATTTTCTGAGCGTTATCGAAACAAGGCAAAAAGATGATGGTCGGATTGTAACCGACAAGATATTGCATAAGACTGAAGTAGGCCAAAACGATCAGGAACTCTGCAAGCTTTATTTCCCTGACAACTTTTATCTTGTGGGTACTGTAAATATGGATGAAACAACTCACCCATTCAGCCGCAAGGTGTTGGACAGGGCTAACTCTATAGAACTGAACGAGGTGCATCTTAAGTGGCATAACACAGATCTACCAGAAGTCGAGCCATTGAACGATGTTGAAAACGATTTCCTAAAAGCTAGCTATGTTCTATCACGAGAATTATCTACTGAGGACAAAAATAGTCTGTCGCCTGTACTAGAGAAACTTGTGGAATTGAATGATATCCTAAAGAAAGCCGATTTGCAGTTTGGCTACCGGGTACGGGATGAGATCTGCTTCTATATGCTTTACCGAAAAAACATTTATGACATTCTGCCTTTTGAAACAGCTCTGGATTTTCAGATCATGCAGAAAATACTGCCGAGGATACAGGGAAGTTCACAAAGGATAAAAAGAGTTATTATTGAACTAATAAAGCACCTTTCCGGTAAGAATGATATAAACGATTCATATAATTATGACGCAATAGAAGAAGCGCTTAGCAATGTTGTGACATACCCAAAATCCCTCAGTAAACTTCTTTTTATGCTTAGAAGATTTGAGGATGATGGATTTACCTCATTCTGGTTGTGAGATGCTCTTATGGGTTTACGCTTAAAAAATGATTATGGCATTCTTCAAATCGAGCCCTCAAATCCCAAAGTATCCCAAACCATTCGAGATGCTATTGATACAGTAACAGATGCCTGTCTCATATGTAATAATGCGACACTTGAAGACGACTCAGGCAAGTCTCTCGATTATGATGGCAAACCACTTTTCTTTGAAAATCAGAATATCCATTTTACCTTTGATCCCTCAGAGGATAAGAATCACGATTTTATCCTTTCTATTCGGGGCATTGAAGAGGGTAGATCGAAAAAACTTAATGACAGAAGTTTGTTGGCAAAGACCATTAGGTTTTCTAATGCCGTTGGGTTTACCGATATTGCCGTTAGAAATGTAACTCGGCAGAAAGACATCATTAATTTTCGGGCAGAAATCTTCCCTCAAAAGATCGACTACAAAAACGATTTTTCAGTGATGCTTCATGAACTTACCGAAATAATATATAGCCTTGCCTTTGATTATTTCAAAAAGACATATTTCCCCACCGAAAAGATCGACACCAGTGAACAGACACTGAGCCAATGGCTTGTGATCTTGAAGCATCTTTTTGACTCTCTCATTAGGCATATAGACCTCGTTTTAAAAAGGCTTCACTATAAAGTTCATACATCCACAGTGTTAAAGGATGTTTCAAATGTCAGACGCCTCGATAAAAAACCAACAAAATGGATCTTGAAAAACCAGAAATATATAAACACTCACGATACAGGCTTCAAGATAGGTGACGGCCTCAGTATTACGCATCTTCCTGAAAGCAAGAAGCGGTTAAGTCACGATACCTTTGAAAACCGTTTTTTGGTTTGGGCGATTAAGCAAATAATTATGAAAATAAATGAAATAAGCTCACACATTACTAAAATATATGCGGACAGCACCGGAACTCTTCCAGCGGAGGCCCAGAACGAACTGGCATTGCTCAATCTATATCGTTCAAGACTCTTAGGCAGATTGAATGATCAGTATCTCCAGAATATTTCAGACTTCGATAGTCAGCTTCATTTTTCAACTGTTCTCACTATGGCGCCGGGATATAAAGATTTCTATATGCGTTTTCTCCTTCTCAGAAAAGGACTGAGCATCTCGGCTGCGCATCTCTTTAACCTCGATCTGAAGGACATCTCATTGCTTTATGAATATTGGTGCTTTTTAAAGATTCTAAAACTCTTAAAGAGCGACAAAGATAAATATGAACTTAAAGATAATGACTTCATAAAACTGGAGCATGATAGATTTGTTGTTAAGCTTCAGAAAGGCGAGAAATCAAGAGTCTCTTTTACCAAAAAAGATACCGGGGGAAAAATTAATGTGTTTTATAATAAAGCATTTAATCCCTCTGATTACATTACTTTCAGGCAAATCCCTGACAGCTTCATTGAGTTCAAAAAGAAGGGATATGAGAATCCATTCTGGTACATTTTTGATGCAAAATACAGATTCGATAACGGCATAGATCAGGGCTATCGCGAAACGACTGTGCCGAACGGCCCACCTCAGGATACCATTGGTCAAATGCACCGATATCGTGATGCAATATTATCTGTAAAGGCAAAAGATACATCATATAGTTCGGCGATCAAGAGCCTCGGCGGTATTATCTTATTTCCTTTCCCCGGCAAAGAGGAAGATTTCAAGACTCATCCGTTTTATAAAAGTATTGAGAAGGTCAATATTGGAGCTATTCCATTGCATCCAGGGCGTGAGAATAAATTATTTAAGGAGTTTCTTGATGACCTATTCGCGAAAACACCGGAGACCATCTATGAAACGATCATCGATTATGACAAGTCAGATTACAAAGCATTTGTCGATGATATTAATACTATTGTGCTTATCGGGCTTATGAAAGAGAGAGACAGCGAGAGCCGTGTCAGTTTTCATATTAAAAAGAAGCTCTATCATACTTGGTTCGATAAAAAATATGATATCGAAACAACTGACAAGAAAATATTTAAGACCAAGTACGTTGCCCTCTATTCGCAGGAAAAGAGGCAAATTATTGGATATGCCAATGTTGATAATATATCTTATAAAACAGCCGACGAACTGAAAACTTTAGGCGTATCATGGCATCTAAGCCAAGATGAATATCTCGTATTCTCCCTGAAGGATATTGATTCTTGTAATCTAAAATTTTCCGGTGCAAACCTAAGGCGTGGCAAATTTTATACAAATTACTTTTGTTTTAAGGAATTTCTAAGTGAACGCGTTGATGAAACTTTTTTAAAGCTTGATAATTATGAGATCATCAGGCTTTGGAAAGAGGTGAAAAACTTAGACCCTAATTGTGAATACACAAAATCGAATCAAAAACTTTCGTTCACTTTTGAAAATCGAGAATGGGAATGTATCCAAGACAAGGATGTAAAACCATTGTTTTATATAAACAAAAATAAGTATTATCTCACGCAGAATCTAAAAGAATTTTTACTTAAGGCAATATTATGAAGCGAATAATAGTCGACATAGACAATACCCTCTGGGACTTTGGGGCGGTTTTATGGGCGCATATGAGAAGATTAAATTCTTCTGTGCCTGAGCCAATGTATTGGGATAAGTGGGACTTCTGGGTTGAATATCTGTCTGAAAGAGAGTTTTATAGCGTAGTCCGTGAAATACATATCAACCAGAATCACCAGAACTTTTCACCCTATGCAGAGGCCAGAGATTTTCTTATTTCATTAAAAGATCTTGGATTCTCAGTAATCATCGCCAGTCATAGAGAAAAGGATACGCTTAATTCAACACTAAATTGGCTTAATACACATGAACTCATCTATGACGAGGTTCATTTGGAGAACGACAAGTCTATACTCTTTGAAAACAGCTATGCTGTTATTGACGACAGCCCGGCACTACTGGAAAAAGCGGAACGGCTCGGCAAGGTGAGAACAGGACTTTCGCATCCATGGAATATAGAATCCGGTCATCCGTTGTTTGTGAATTTGAATGAGGTTTATCGTTATATAAGAAATATAGGAAAATAGAGGAACGCCTCCCCTGCTTCCTTCCATGGAAATAAAGGGACGCTTCGTGTGCCAAGAGTAAAGCTCAATCTTTACTATGAGGTGGAAGTCCTCTTAGAGAAAAGCAGCAGGGTCACCCATTTAAAGGGCACCTGTCAAGCGGAAAAAGCTATCCCAAGGCGAGAAAAAGAATTTTTTCTCGCCAATATCTTTAAGCTACCTCCACCCCTACCATTGCCGCAGTTTCGTTATGTTTAGGTGTCAGTCTTCACTGCACCAGTCACCCATCAGGATTGAGGCCATTGGTGTAGCATTTTATCCAAGAACCCTTTCTGCCTTAATAGCAGACCAGAAAATCTTCGGCTCCATGCCGAGTCCAATTGATTATTAGAAGCCTTAGGGTTATTCCTGCCTGCCGCTGACAGGAACCACGTACTGTCTACTGTTGCATTTTTTTATTACCCAATAAATAAACCGTTGACAAAAGCATTATAATGTAGTTATATTGTAAATATGTCGGACATATCGTTCAAATGGGATGAGAAGAAAAACTCATTAAACAAAAAGAAGCACGGCATCTCATTTGAGGAAGCCCAGACAGTCTTTGTTGATGACAATGCCTTACTAATTCACGATCCAGACCACTCGGATGAAAAAGATAGGTTCATACTTGTTGGTTTAAGCTCCAGCTTTCGCATTTTGGTTGTTTGTCATTGATATCGCAATGGCGATGATATAATAAGAATAATATCTGCTCGCAAAGCAACTCGCTATGAGCAGGAATACTATTGGAAGAGGTGGTCAAAATGAGAAAAGAATATGATTTTTCTAAGGCAAAAAAAAACCCGTACGCAGAACTTCTCAAGCGGCAGATTACAATTCGCCTTGACAAAGGTACGGTAAAGTATTTTAAAGAGCTTGCAACTGAAGCTGGAATACCATACCAGACCTTGATCAATCTTTACCTGCGTGATTGTGCTGCATCTGGTCGTAAGCTTTCTATTAAATGGAAAGCTGCCTAAAGGTCAGCATAGAAGATAAAGGGAAAATAAAGGAACACGCCTCCCACATTTCCTTCAAGCAAAACCCAAAGGTGTTACGCCGCTCTCTGCAAGTCACTCCTGTCATAATAGACATGAGGGATTTTATTGTCCATTGCTTCCACAACCTCCACAATGCCAAGCTTCTACCAATAAGAAGAAAAAGCAGCAGGATCAGGTCTACACCCATGACAAACCCTGCCTCAAGGGAAATATGAAAAATCAGGGCAGGCGTTTTTTATCTGTCTTGCAATAGTGCAAGACAGTGGGGCAGGTTTACAGAGAACAAGAGGCTCGTGTCGTGTGCCAAGAGTAAAGCTCAATTCCTGCTATGAGGTGGAAGTCCTCTTATGAAAATAGGGGAAATGCCCTGATCTCCAGCCCGATTTCTCACAAAGGATGGGGCTGTTTTAGATAAGGTTGCTTTAAGGAAAATATAGCTCCGCTTCCAGCATTTACAATGCCTGCAAATACAAAAAAACAAATTGACCAGCTTGTATATAAGCTTTATAATCTAACACTAGAAGAGATTGCGATTGTGGAGGGGAAGGGGTAACGATGCAAATTAAATATTCAAAACACATTGAGGCAAGAATTGCCATGAGAAAAATTGAATATAATCTGCCTCAAAGAATTTACGAAAATGCAGAGGAACGATTCATAGATACAGCGACAGGACATGAAATTGCAGTTATGAAGGCAGTATTATATGGCAAAGAAAGGGATATAATGGTAGCATACAGGCATGAGAATGCAGATGTTAAACTTTTGACCATACATCCTTTGAAGGAAGGACAAAAAGAAAACCGAATCCAATCAGGAAGATGGAGGAAAATATAATGGACGATTTTAAGGTGTTTTACGATGAAGATGAGGATATCCTTTATCTTGCAAAAGAGGGGGAAGAGGCTGAAGTTGTAGAAATATCGCCGGGTGTAAACATGGAGCTTGACAGCAAAGGCAGTCTCATTGGTGTTGAACTGTTTAAAGCATCACGCATGTTTAAGAATGTCCTTAAACCAATGGAGAAGAAACTTCAGGTTGCGTAACAATCCCTTCGTCTCCCTCGTTGACCAAATCTTCGCTGTCAAGCAACAACCCCCTTCGTCTCCCTCCTTTGATAAGGAGGAATTACCCAACACCGACACCTCTGCCTTTGAACGCCAGATTGACGAAATGGTCTATGCTCTCTACGGCCTCACGGAGGAGGAGATTGCGATTGTGGAGGGGAGAAAATGAAGAATTTTACGAATATTAGACACGGCTACGGGGGCCGCTGCGGTGGGAATGAAAGCATCTAAGTTTCGGAATTTGCCATTGCCCTTCCCGTCTTTTGCCGAACAACGCTCCATCGTTGCCAAACTCGACGCGCTTTCAGCCGAAACCAAGAAGTTGAAAGCTATCTATCAGCAAAAGCTGGCTGACCTGGACGAACTGAAAAAATCGATCCTGCAGAAGGCGTTTAATGAAAATTTGTAGCTCAAAACCGTGAAAATAGGTATTTTTTAGACTGTTTTTCACGCTTTTATTGACAAAACCGTGAAAAACAATATAATAGTAATATATGGCAAAAACACTTAATGTTTTTAAAAGTGTAGATTCTCTTCGGGCAAGATACTACAAAGCGTCTATAGGCAAAGATGCGCTTATTAAGCTTATTGCTGATGCTGAAGTCGCTGAGCAGGTATATAACTCCAACGCCATTGAGAACAGCACTCTCACCCTTGAAGAAACTGAAAAAATACTTCTTCAAATTGATCTTGATAGATTCATTACCGAACGAGAAATTTTTGAGGCCAAGAATCTCGCGCGGGTAGTTTTTTATATCAATACAAAAGCCAAAGAACAAGAGCTTACCCTTGAGGTTATTCTGTTGCTTCATAAAATGCTTATAACAAACATCCGGGATGATATCGCCGGCAGATTTCGTAAGGACGGTGAGTGGGTCAGGGTTGCGAACCACATAGCGCCTGACCCAAAAGAAGTGGTAGGAAGATTGGAAAAGATGCTTGCCGGGTATAATGCAAACAGCCGCGAAAATATTATAAAACGTATTGCGCTGCTGCATCTTATTTTTGAACATACACACCCGTTTGTTGATGGTAATGGCCGCATCGGAAGAGTAATAAATAATTATCTGCTTATACGGGATGGTTTTGTGCCGGTGAATATTAAATTCATTGATAGAAAGATGTATTACGAAGCGTTTAAGGAGTTTGACGAAAAAGGCACTGCCAAAATCATGGAGGAAATAGTCGGCAAAGCGCTTACGGACAGTTATCATAAGAGACTTACGTATCTGGAAGGCGCGCAGATCATAACGCTTGCTGAATACGCAAAAAAGAATAAAGTGTCACACTCTAATTTGATAAATAAAGCAAATCGCCAGACCATAGAGGCTTTTCTTGAAAAAGGCGTTTGGAAGATTGGAGATTACAAACCATGAATGAAGCGGAAACCAGAGCGGAATTGATTGACCCGAAGCTCAAAGTGCAAGACAGTGGGGCAGGTTTACAGAGAACAAGAGGCTCGTGTCGTGTGCCAAGAGTAATGCTCAATCCCTGCTATGAGGAAAATCAATGTGGTCACCCATTTAAAGGGCACCTGTCAAGAGGAAAAAGCTATCCCAAGGCTAGAAAAAGAATTTTTTCTCGCCAATACCTTTAAGCTACCTCCACCCCTACCATTGCCGCAGTTTCTTTTAAGTTGCGGTGTCAGTCTTCACTGCACCAGTCACCAATCAGGATTAAGGCCATTGGTGAAGCATTTTATCCAAGAACCCTTTCTGCCTTAATAGCAGACCAGAAAATCTTCGGCTCCTTGCCGTGTCCAATTGGTTTATTACAAGTCTCATGGTTATTCCTGCCTGTCGCTGACAGGAACCACGTACTGTCTACTGTTGCATTTTTTTATTACCCAATAAATAAACCGTTGACAAAAGCATTATAATGTAGTTATATTGTAAATATGTCGGACATATTGTTCAAATGGGATGAGAAGAAAAACTCATTAAACAAAAAGAAGCACGGCATCTCATTTGAGGAAGCCCAGACAGTCTTTGTTGATGACAATGCCTTACTAATTCACGATCCAGACCACTCGGATGAAAAAGATAGGTTCATACTTGTTGGTTTAAGCTCCAGCTTTCGCATTTTGGTTGTTTGTCATTGATATCGCAATGGCGATGATATAATAAGAATAATATCTGCTCGCAAAGCAACTCGCTATGAGCAGGAATACTATTGGAAGAGGTGGTCAAAATGAGAAAAGAATATGATTTTTCTAAGGCAAAAAAAAACCCGTACGCAGAACTTCTCAAGCGGCAGATTACAATTCGCCTTGACAAAGGTACGGTAAAGTATTTTAAAGAGCTTGCAACTGAAGCTGGAATACCATACCAGACCTTGATCAATCTTTACCTGCGTGATTGTGCTGCATCTGGTCGTAAGCTTTCTATTAAATGGAAAGCTGCCTAAAGGTCAGCATAGAAGATAAAGGGAAAATAAAGGAACACGCCTCCCACATTTCCTTCAAGCAAAACCCAAAGGTGTTACGCCGCTCTCTGCAAGTCACTCCTGTCATAATAGACATGAGGGATTTTTTCGCTGAAATATTGAAATTATTTTTCAAAATGACTGAAAAAATGGCATAACTGACATACCTCTGTCACCGAAAATGCTGATTCTTCTTTAGATTTTTAGACCTAATTAATCCGCAGATTACACAGATTTTCACAGATATTTTTTAACCTTTTTTCTACCCGTGTTCATCCGTGTCTGTGGCTGCTTTTATAATTTCCTTAATCTCTGCATCTTCTTTCTCTCCGCTTTTGAGAGTCTCCTCGGATTGCCCTTCTTTTTTGTTGTTAGCGTTACCTCAAAATCATCTTCTTCTGACTCCCCCTTCAGCGCTGAGATTTCTGCAAGCATCAGGCTTTCCTCAAATTCCCCCGATGATATAACAACTGCACCATGCCTTAGGACAAAATTAGCCACATCCCTATCAGAAGTAACAACAGTAGAGAAATCCCCATTTTTCACCATTCTTTTAATCACCTCATCAGCTTTTTCACCCCTCATTGAATATATTACTTTAATACCGCTTATTATCTCTCTTTTTTCTACATGGTAGCCGCTCTTCCACCCATCAAACACTACGGTAATATCATGCCCCTTTAATCTTTTATAGCTATAGAGATTTTCAATGAATTTCTTCCTTGTTTCATCAAAAGAATTGACAAAATTTCTTCTGAATCTATCAGACGCCATTAAGAGATTGTATCCATCAATAATTATCTTCAATGACATGGCAAGAGATTATACCCTCTTAATTTTATAATTTCAAATGTGTATAATGATAAGGTGTTAGAGATATTTCCAGATATTCATCAATTTAATAATCTAAAAGAGAATAATATATTTATTCCAATCTCTACAACTCTGCCATTAAGTAGTGAGACGCCTATAGATTTATTTGAAAGGCTATTTGGAGGTTTATCATCTGCTTTTCTATTACATAGTGGAAAGTCATATGCTGGCCATCGTTATTCCTTTTTAGGTGTTATCCACGAACCTTTTATAGTAGGCACCACCGAATCAAATCCCCTTGAGCAATTGCAATTAACCTTAGATAGTTTTAGGTCTAACAGTATAGATTATCTCCCGCATTTCTGGGGTGGTGCTGTGGGATATTTTGGCTATGATATTGTTCGTCTTTTTGAGAAGATACCTAAAATTGCCCTTGACGACATTCATATTCCTGAAATTTATATTGGTTTTACAGATGAGGTTATAGTGTTTGACCATTTGGAGAAAGCCATAAAGGTTATAGTCTGTCTGAAAAGAGGTGAGGAATATGAATATGGGGCAGAGAGATTGAATAGGATAGTATCAAAAATCACCAGTTGCCAGTCACCAGTCACCAGTCACCAGTTTAAAGCCAAAAACCTAAAATCAAATATGACAAAGCCCCAATTTATTAATATGGTAAAAAAGGTGAAGGGGTATATAAAGGAAGGTGACATATTTCAGGCAAATATATCTCAGAGATTTGAGGCGGAATTTGAAGGAGACCCATGGGAATTTTATAAACGACTCAATTACATCAACCCCTCACCATTTGGAGGTTATATAGATTTTGGTAATATGCAAATTGTTAGTGCATCACCTGAACGTTTGATAAAAGTTAATGGCAGACATATAGAAACAAGGCCAATAGCAGGAACAAGACCACGGGGAAAGGACAGCACAGAGGATAAGAGCCTTTCTGCAGAGCTTCTTCTGAATGAAAAGGAGAGGGCTGAGCATATAATGTTAGTGGATTTAGAAAGGAATGACCTTGGAAGGGTCTGTAAATATGGGAGTGTCAGGGTAGAAGAACTGATGACACTTGAATCCTATTCCCATGTATGGCACATTGTTTCAAAGGTAGCGGGAGAATTGAGGGAGGATATCAGGTTTATTGATATGTTAAGGGCATGTTTCCCCGGAGGAACAATTACAGGGTGTCCAAAGGTAAGGTGTATGGAGATAATTGATGAGCTTGAGCCTGTAAGAAGGGGGATTTATACTGGCTCTATGGGTTATATAGGCTATAGCGGAATGATTGATTTAAATATTATGATTAGGAGTGCATTGGTGAAAGGTGATAAAATATATTTTCATGCAGGTGCAGGGATAGTAGCAGATTCTGAACCTGAAAGGGAATATGAGGAGACACTATTTAAGGCAAGGGCAATTATGGAGGCATTAAAAAATGGATGAACTGATCTACATAAATGGAAAATTCCTGCCAAGGGGGGAGGCAAAGGTCTCTGTGCTTGACCATGGCTTTCTCTATGGCAGTGGTGTATTTGAGACAATGAGGGCTTATAAGGGAAAGGTATTTATGGTTGATAAACATGTAGAGAGATTATTCAGGTCAGCAGATGCTGTTTATCTGAATATGATAATGAGTAAAATAGAAATAAAAAGGGCTATAGAGGATACAATTAAGGCAAATGAATTAAAGGATGCCTACATCAGAATTACCATATCAAGGGGTGAAGGAGAGCCTGGGCTTGACCCTGATTTATGCCAATCTCCAACAGTCGTTGTTTATGCAAAGGAGTTTAAACATTATCCTGAAGAATGGTACAGAGAGGGAATTAAAATAGCTGTAACCTCCATTAAAAAGATAGCCCCTGATTATATCAAAAGTCCACTGAAGGCATGTAACTACTATCTGCCTAATTTTTTTGCAAAAAAAGAGGCAAAGGAGAAAAATACCGTTGAGGGCATAATGCTTACTGAAGATGGATATATAGCTGAAGGGACTGTTAGTAACATCTTTATTGTTTCAAAAGGGGTTCTGACTACACCTCCGGCAGATTCCGATGTTCTTGATGGCGTAACAAGGGAGATTGTTATTCAGATAGCAAAGGATAATAATATCCTATTTAAAGAGGAGAAGTTTCGAAAGGATGAATTAGTAAAGGCAGATGAGTGTTTTCTAACAAACACTACATTTGAAATAATGCCCGTAAAAGAGGTAGATGGCTTCAAAATAGGCAAAAAATCTCCAGGCAGGACAACTACTTTATTAATGGGGAAATTTAGGGAGGCAGTAAAACAAAACTTGCTTGTTTGAATAACATAGTCATTTATAGTCTTTCATATATCCTACATAATTTTCAGCGTATTGAATTATTTTGTCCTTTTCCTCTTTTGTAAGCTCTCTCTTTGGCTTTGCAGGACTGCCTACTGCCAGCCAGCCTGATGGGATTACAGATTTCTCTGTTACAAGAGAGCCTGCTGCTACAATGGAAAACTCTTGAACCTCTGCACCGTCTAAAATTATTGCCCCCATGCCGATAAGACACCTTGACCTTATCCTGCACCCATGCAAAGTAACACCATGTCCTATTGTAACCTCATCTTCTAAAAAGAGTGGATAGGTCTTATTTGTTACATGGAGGAGACTTCCATCCTGAATATTTGTCCTTTTGCCGATTCTTATATAATTTACATCCCCCCTTACAACTGCATTGAACCAAACACTGGAGTATTCCCCGATTTCAACATCTCCTATAATCTGGGCACTCTCCTCTATAAATACAGTCTCATGAATCTTTGGAAGAATTCCTTTAAATGGCTTTATCATATTTCCTTTTGTAACATTATTTTTTACATCCATCAATAAAAATTTGATAAGTGGTATAATAAAAATGTGAGAAAAAAAATAGGCATTTACATTCATTTCCCTTTTTGCATTAAGAAATGCGGCTACTGTGACTTTAATTCGTACAGCAATATGGAGGGGATTATTAATGAATATGTGGAGGCGGTTAAAAAGGAGATTTCTTTAATTAGCTGTCAGCCTTCAGCCTTAAGCCTTCAGCCCTATGAAATTATATCAATCTTCTTTGGCGGTGGAACACCGACAATGCTTGAATCAGGGCAACTGGTAGGGACACTAAATTTTTGTAAAGAATCTTTTAATTTGAAGCCCAATGCAGAGATTACAATTGAGGCAAACCCTGAGACATTAACTATAGATAAACTAAAAGCATTAAAAAAAGGGGGGTTTAATAGGATAAGTATAGGGGTTCAGTCATTTAATGATAAACTTTTGAAAAAACTCGGAAGGGTGCACGACTCAAAAAAGGCATATCAAGGGATTTTATCGGCCAGAGATGCGGGTTTTAAAAATATTTCTATAGATTTAATGTTTGGTATACCTGATGAGACAATAGGTGATTGGGAATCTGATATTAAAACTGCTATTGAATTAAATCCAGAACATATCTCTACATATAATCTGACAATAGAAAAGGGGACACAGTTCTGGAGTAAAACGCAGGCTAAAGCCTGCGGCTACCAATTACCTGATGAGGATAAACAGCTTGAGATGTATGAGAGAGGAATAGAATTTCTGACGATGGCAGGTTATGGGCATTATGAAATATCAAATTTTGCTAAACATAGCAAGAAGTGTTTGCACAATCAGATTTATTGGCGGAATGAAGAATATCTTGGCATTGGTGCGGGTGCATATTCTTATATAGATAGAGAGAGGAGATGGAATATAAAAAGTCCAGTGGAGTATATGGGTAAGATTAAGGAGCACGGGGCAAGGGGCGAGGGGCGAGGAGCAGTGGCAGGCAGTGAAAGACTTGAGATGAAAGGTGTAATGGGAGAGACAATTATGATGGGTCTAAGGATGCTTAAGGGTATAAATCTACAGAATTTTAAAAAACGCTTCGGAGTAGAGATACAATCAACCTTTTCAGATGTAATATCCCGGCTTTTAAGTAATAATCTTATAATCTTTGACAATGGAAATCTCAAATTAACCCATAAGGGGCTACTATTTTATAATGATGTATCTATAGAATTTTTGTCTTAAGGTTTAACTTTTTTTCAGGTTTTAAAACGATGGCACTCAAAGGCGGGAGGGTAATGTTTAAAGAGCAGGGTTTCCCCTGCCATGAAACCTGATCTGACCATCTTCCCCCTTCATTACCAAGATTGCTGCCGTAATAAATATCAGAATCGCTATTCAGTATCTCTTTATAAAAACAGTGTGAGGGAACACCGATTTTATAGTTAAATCTGGGGGTAGGTGTAAAATTGAAAACGAATACGAGGTGATTATCAGAGTCTTTACCCTTTCTTATAAATGATACAATGCTCCTCTCCCAGTCGTGGAAATCAATCCACTCAAAACCTGTATATTCAAAATCTACCTCCCACATGGCAGGCTCTGTTTTATAAATTTGATTTAAGTCTTTTATAAATCTCTGCAATTTTGTATGCGGTTCATATTGGAGGAGATGCCAGTCAAGGCTCTGGTTATGATTCCACTCATGCCATTGTCCTATGTCTCCACCCATGAATAATAGCTTCTTGCCCGGCTGGGCATACATATAGCCGAGGAGGAGTCTTAAATTGGCGAACTTCTGCCAAAAATCTCCAGGCATTTTGCTCAAAAGTGAAGCCTTCCCATGAACTACCTCATCATGGGAGAGGACAAGCACAAAATTTTCATGAAATGCGTATAGCATTGCAAATGTGAGATTATTGTGGTGATATTTTCTGAAAATAGGGTCTTTGGTTATATACTCAAGGATATCGTGCATCCACCCCATATTCCATTTGAATGTAAATCCAAGACCACCAAGATATGTGGGGCGTGAGACGCCTCCCCATGATGTGGACTCCTCGGCAATAGTCATGATTCCCGGAAACTCCGCATGAATAACCTCATTCATCTTTTTTAAAAAATCTATCGCCTCAAGATTTTCCCTTCCGCCATAGGTATTCGGAACCCATTCGCCATGCCTTTTGCTGTAATCAAGATAGAGCATGGATGCCACTGCATCCACCCTAAGACCGTCTAAATGATATTTTCTGCACCAGAAGAGGACATTTGACGTCAGAAAATTTCTCACCTCATGGCGACCGTAATTAAAAATGAGTGTCCCCCAGTCGGGATGCTCTCCTTTTCTTGGGTCTTCATGCTCATAGAGGGAAGTCCCGTCAAATTGAATCAGGCTGTGTCCATCTCTGGGAAAATGGGCAGGCACCCAGTCAACAATAACCCCGATATTGTTCTGATGACAGTAATCTACAAAATACATGAAATCTTCGGGTGTGCCGAATCTGCTTGTGGGGGCAAAATATCCTGTTACCTGATAGCCCCACGATGCATCAAATGGATGCTCCATAACCGGCATAAGCTCGATATGCGTATATCCCATATCTTTTACATAGTCAATCAGGAGATGGGCAATCTCTCTGTATGTCAGAAATCTATTACCTTCCTCAGTCTTTCTTGCCCATGAGCCTAAATGCAATTCATAAATGGATAGAGGCTTGTCGAGCGGAGTGGTTTTATCGCGGTTTTCTACCCACTCACTATCATTCCATTTATATTTATTTATATCCCAGACGACAGATGCAGTTTTTGGCCTTGCCTCAGAATAGAAGGCATAGGGGTCAGACTTTATAAGAAGGTGGTTATGATGAGTCTTTATTTCAAATTTATAATTCTCACCTTCCTTTAAATCAGGTATAAAAAGCTCCCATATACCAGAGTTTCCTAATATCCTCATGGGATGCCTTCTTCCATCCCATTTATTGAAATCCCCGATTACACTAACCCTCTTTGCATTTGGAGCCCAGACTGCAAAATGAACACCCTTAGTGTCATTCAAATCCATTAAATGGGTGCCGAGTTTTTCATAAATCTGGAGGTGATTCCCTTCATTAAATAAGTGTCTGTCAAGGTCGCTGATTATTGGAAGGAATGAATAGGGGTCTTGAAGTTTTATAAAATTTCCGTCATGAATTTTTATCAAGAAATAATAATTAAAGATTTCCCTATCTTTTATAAATGTCTCATAAAATCCATCTTTGTGAATGAGGTTAAGCGAATAAACATTTTTCTCATTATTAAAATCAACTGCTGATACTTCAACTGCCTCAGGCAGAAATGCCCTGATGCTAACCCCTTTTTCACCATTTACATGGACATGATGTGTGCCAAGCACATTAAAAGGGTCGTGATGGTCTGCATTGACAATCTTATTTATCTCTTTTTGTTCAACTGTAGTTTTCATTTAATCAAATTACGCATATTGTTTTTTACCTATTAAGACAATATATTTTATCACTTCTTCTCTCGTTTTAGGATTAAGAAAGCTGTAGCTTATTCTTGATATTGGGAAATAGGGAAATCTACCAAGAACTACCATCTCATTTTTATAATCCTGTGGCAACTGATTATATTCATTTTCATCAGTAATAACAAACCTTTCTTTTGGAGAATTGATAAATTGTAACATGGAATCTTTAGAGCCTATTTCATTTAATTTTTTACCTGTATAAAATACAAGCGATTGAAATAGGCGGGTTTTATAAAAACCAAATTCAAACTCTTTGCCGCTGACCTTCTTTATTGCCTCGGATATAGGTTTTGCAGGTTTGTATGTGTCAAGGATTGGCTGAATACTTACTGATATGAAAAGCTGGATTACCATAATGAGCAGAACCATCCCTACCTTTGTCAGTAAGAAGTTTTTATAGATGCCTGATATTAGAACCATGAGGGTAGAAATAATTGCCCCGGAGATAAGTAAAATTGTGAATATACTTAATAATTCCTTAAAAAAGAAAAAACCTGATACAAAAATCAGAATTAAGAATGGGCTGGAAAATAGAGAGAATATATATTCAATAAGACAGTCAATAATCGACAGTCGGCAGTTTTCTTTAATAGAGTCAATATATATCCCCACGCCTAAAGAGGCTGCTGGAAGTATTACAGACAGATAATTTGGAAGACTGTATTTGGATAGGGAGAAAAATATAAGTGGAATACAGAACCAGAGGAGTAGAAATAAATTTGTGTCCTTTCCTTCAACTGCCCCCTTTTCTTTCAGCCAGCGATATTGCTGATAAAACCATAATATCCACCATGGAAAGAAATACCAGAAAAATGTATGTGCTAAGAAAAAATGTCCGCCGGGATTCGGCTCATATACCCCTTTAACAAGGAACTTTTTAAAATTCTCATGGATGATATTCTTTTCAAGGAACCCAAAGCCATACCTATGTGTCATGTAGATATACCACGGTGTGATTAATGCTATAAGCAGAAGCAAACCTTGAAAGGGTTTTAGTTTTTTGAAAGTACTCCACTCTCTTTTAAGGAGTATAAATGTAAGTATTATTGAAAGAGGGAATATTATCCCGATTGGTCCCTTGGTAAGTGTTGCACCAGCCATTCCAATATAAACATATAGAAACCCTTTAATGGAATGCTGCCCTTTGTAAATGTAGTTATAGAATCCATAAATTGAAAGCATGATGAAAAATGTGAGTGTTATATCCATCCTTGCATCTCTCATCATACTGTAAAAACCTGCATTGCCACAGAGGACAAGACATGCCCATAATCCTGTATCAGAAGACCTTATATTTTTTCCGAAGATGTAGGTGAGGGATAAAACACCTAATGCCGCCATAAATGATGGAAGTCTTACCGCCCATTCATTTATACCAAAAATTGCGTAAGATATTTGAAGAAGCCAGTATTGAAATGGCGGTTTTGAAAATTCAGTTTCAAAATTATAATAGGTGCTGAAATAGTCCCCCGATACAAACGCCTCCCTTGCTACCTCTGCATAAATTGCCTCATCAATTTCAAGCAGAGGAGACGAGCCGAGTTTTATGAGGAAGGAGAGAATAAATAAGGAAATAAGAATCCTTAGAAGCGATGCCGAAGAAAGAGAAAAAAGGAGGTTAAATATTTTCAGGAGAGAAGGTTGTTTCATGATTTCTCAACAATCTATAAAAGCGTATCATCTTCACGACAGGCGTATTGAGAATTATATTATCTTATTTCTGTGTTTTTTTCAATATATCCCACAGACTTGTCCTGAACTCGTTTCAGAATTAAGTTACTCTCTTTTTTCCCTCACTCCGTTGTAGTTTTAGTTGGCTTACGGAAGAAAGAGTCTTATTATTATTCAAACTATATCTCAGATTTGTCAGGGGAAATCCAGTCCCATCTGAGCGTATGATGCCCTTCTATGTCTTTTAGTTTGATTCACATGACTGCTTGTGTGTCCTGTGTGCAGATAACATCTGTTTTTTTTGAGGGGATTAAGTAATTTTTTGCTTTGGTAATTGCGGTAGAGTCCTGATTCCATGAGTTGGACTTGTGCGGTCTTTTTAGGGGCAGAGAAACAGGAGAACAACCCAATAAGGAAAAAGAAGAATAAAATGGAGGATATTTTATTTGCCTTCATAATAATTACTTCCGTATAAATAGATTTCAATATTCACTTGATTTGAGAATTGTATTGGCATCTGATGAAAAAATGGGATAGGAAAAAATCGGCAGGAGTTTCTTGATGATAAGTTAGGACTTCCTAACTTACTGGATAAAAACAGGGCTCCCCACAGTTCCTTTTATAGGTACTGAATAATAATTTAGAGACTTGCGGTAATTTTTTATCAGCAATAAAAGGGCATTCTTTTCTATAATAGATGCCTTCGGTGTAATCTCAAGTGTCAGGTCTATGGGACTATTCTCAAAAGGACTTAAAATATTAACAACCCCCTGAAGCCTTGCAGATAATTCCTTCCCCTCCACCCATAATCCACTTAGCTTTAATTTGCAGTCATCTATTTTAGCAGTAATGCCGAACTTTTCTACCATATCAAATGGCATTATTATCCCTTGAACCCTTAATCTGCTTATATCTATATCTTTCCCATCTGCCTTTATAAATCCCCCAATACACTTCCCATGAGCGATTGTTGTCTGCCCGTGTCCACTGATAACTCCACTATAAAAACCGATAGAATTAAGATATGGAATATCTTTTAAGCGGACATTTTCTGCAACCGTATTTAGGGTAATGCCATTAGTCTTAATCAACACCTCTTCACTAATATGCCCATCTCCAACATCTCCATAAATATTTATCCGTATATTTCCTAAAAAGAGGCTTGAGGGCAGCAATCTCCCATGCATATTATCAATATAAAAAAGTGGGTTCTCATCTCCTGCATAAATAGCTTTCATCTTCTTCATTTCAAAACCGAGAGGAAATGCCTTTTGAAAACCCTCTATTGAAAAGACAAACCCTGTCCTTTCATTTAATTCACTCTCTAACCACGACTCTATGAGGCTGTTTGGAAAGACAAAGAAAAGGGCAATTAAAGAGAGAAAGAATGCTGTGAAGAGAATAGATGCAACTATGAAAAACTTCTTTAAGACATACCACATAATTTGGTTCAGGGCATGGTGCGGGATTTACTCATAACTGCTACACTAATATCAACATCTAAAAGGTCAGGATTGTCAAAACGGCTTTTCATTGAAAACCCCTTTATAAGAAGCAGGATTTTGTTGTTTTCAATTTTGTAGAGAAAATTGATTAGTTGATTAAGGTCTATTCCGTCTATCTTTACATTTATACCTCTTTCCAGATAACCTTTTATTACCTTCTCTTCAAGCGGCTTGAGCATTATCATCTTTTCCTTAATCCCTGTCTCTATCCCTATCTCTTCCAATATCGCAATAGGGGAATCCATACCTCTCGGAGAGAGTGCCCTCCTCTCAATATAATCAAATAAGTGTTTTTCTCTTAAATATTCTTCTTTGAGTTTTGCAAAATTTGACACCTCCCTTTTCTTTGCAAGGATTAACTTCTCCAAACCTCTATGTTTTTTTAACATGATATTTCCGCTCAACAAAAGCACAATCACAAAAGAAATCCCTCCAAGAAGGATAAATAACCTTTTCCTATCAAATTCTGCGATATATCTTTTGGATGTCATTTTCATTTCTTTAGTGTAATAGAAAGACTAAAAGCTGCCCCCCCTCCTGCCATTGTCTTCAGGTCTGTCAGCAGAATATCCTTAAAATAGTTTCCTTTAATTAATCTCTCTTTCAAAATATTTGCACTTTCAAAAGAATCTGTCTCACCCCTGACCGTTATTCTACCTTCAGCCATATTAGCCTCATTAAATTTTACACTGAAATTACTGTTATTCTCGCCTGCCTTAGACAATTCTTTCATTATTTCAAGGACACTGATTCCGCCTGAAGTAATCTCCAAATCCCCTTTTAATTTATTTACTTTTGCCTCAAGCTGATATAATTCATCTACCACCTTGGTCTCGCCGGTAAATAATTCAATATATGCCTCTTTTAAGGCACCCTTGGCTGCCATAAGTTCATTTGAGAGAGTTTTATATTTTAGGTAAATATTCCCAAACAAAAGTCCTGCTATAATAAGAACGAGCATTCCTGTAAATTTCAGGCTCTTCTTAACCACATCACTTTCTCTTGTATATTCAAATTCCCCCCTTCTAAAGTTTATAGCACCTTCCATGTTTTTTTGAAGATGGAGTGAGAGGGCATATAGACCTGCCCCTTCTGGCGGACAATTCCCTGGAAGTGGAACATTTTTAATATCTATTTTAGGGAGGAGCGATTTTAAATCTTTTATCTTTTCTTCAACAGAATAAATCTTATCTATGTGAATTCCCTCAGACTCCAGATAGATTAAACCCATCTTTAATTCATCTATTCCTTTCAGAGGCTTAAAGAATATCGGCTCCCCGTCAGACAAAACCGCAAAAGCCCCATCACCAGCAATGGCTGCTGTCCCATTATTCACCCCATTCAAGAGTTTCCCCATAGAAAATATAGTTGAACCAAGCCAATATGGGTCAAGCCCAAATTCTTTTAATATCTCAAGATATTTTTTTAACCTTATCTTCTCTAAGGCAGCAGCTATTACCTTACTATTACCAATCGGGATGGCATCCACAATCATCTCTTTTACATCTTGGGGGAGGATGCCGCTAAGCTCAAAAGGAAGGATATCCTGAATTTTTTTCCTGTCTTCAAATGGGATTGATAAAATCCTTATGCTTATCTCATCAGGGGGGATGGCTACAAGCACCTTTTCAAAATCTTTGAACCCTTTTTCCCTTGCTGTTGTGAGTAAGGAAGATATTGCAGATTTTATCTCTTCTCTCTCCGATAAGGTATTTTTTCTAAGGATAGGATGGGTATGAAGGTAAAGGGGGTTGGCTTTTTTTGAAGAAAATATGCCTCCCCTCACAGAATCTGCACCTATATCAAGGATGAGAATTTCTTTTGCCATCAACTCTCCCTCCAGTAAAGTATTCCTCCTCCTGTTTGTATAACAGCCTCTACCACCCTGACAGCCTCTCCGATTTTTGCAGACGAATAAACTCTGAAAATATTACTCTCTACAATTATCTTATCCTGCAGGCTAAAACCTATAGTCTCAAACCCAGCTACCTTCATTATATCCGACCTATCCTTAAAAGGAATAGCCTTTCTATAATCTATCGCCCTCTGTGCAAGTGCCTCAGTTATTTCATCTGAAAGGGACATTATAATTTCCTTGCCTGCGGTATTAATATTGATAAGCCCGCTTGTATTATACACAGTAACGAATGGGCTTATAGATTTATAAATCTGAGGTGTATATCCTTTTATCATCAATACCTCTTCAAGGCTGTCCGGATAGGAGTTTTTCGGAAGGTAAGGATTTGAAAGCTTCTGATAGTAATCAATCCCTTCTGCCCCCATCATCCTCGGCTCATCATCGGCATCAATCCAGTCTGAAAGTGTATCAGCAATATCCTCCTTTTGATTTAACAGTTTCAGCAGCCTCAGATAATGATTATACACCTTATCATTATGCATACCTGTATTTGGATATACAATCTTCAGAGATGCCTTTCCACCCTCATCAAAAACCTTTATATCCAATTCACCATCTTCCTCATTCCGTTTAAAATTAAGCCCGTCGCTATCCATTGTTATAAAGGGCTTGATTTTTAAAAACTCCTCCAACCCTGCCTTTGCCATATCCACACCAGACCTTGCAAGCAGACTTGCCCTCTGACTATCCATGAAATTATTAGTTCTTGAGACAGATATATAAACAGCATAGACAAGTTCCGTCACCAGCCCGACGAGAACGGCTGTAATGAGGAGCGTAACAATAAGTGCAAAACCTTTTTGTGAACGTAACATCAATAAACCTTTAGAACACAAATTACACGAATATACGAATGCCACGAATAAAAACTAAAATTATTTTTTGTTTTACTAATTCGTGTAATTAGTCCATTTGTGTCATTCGTGTTCAAGTCTTTGTGTTTATCTAATTTTCGGTACAGCAATGGCAGACAATTCCTTCCCCTCCTCTATGAAAATTGATACCTTGATTGCGTCAGGGAGTTTGTTTTCAAGTGATGAATCCCATGCAAAAGCCCAGTCTTTCCCATTCATAAAACTTACATCAAACCCCTTTACCCCCTTCAACACCTCAAATTTAAATCTTTTCCCAATGTATGGATTCCAGATCTCTTTATAGATTACATCTCCATACTTTTCCTCATCAACAAAATACCTGACTGCCATAAGGTCGCTCGCCGGCATATCATCCTTCAATATTGAATGGGTAAATGTAGTAAATGACACCTCCGATGTTATCCTCTTTTTTTCTCCCTTAAAACCGGTTTTGGGATTTGTGGTTTTATAATATAAGGCATTAATCTCTTGCCCAAACCTGTCAAGGAAACGGCCTGCCTCAAGATATTTATCAAGATTCTCCTCAACCACATCACCTGCCTTAAGGACAGAAAAAAATGTCTTATAAAGGGCGGTAAAGAGAATAGCTGCAAGACTTACAGCTATAAGAAGTTCTATGAGTGTAAAGCCTCTTTGTTCATTTTTCAATTTTGTAAGATACAATGGATACATCTCTCCCCTTTCCCCATAAGACTTTTATATTCATCCTCTTAAGGGTTTTAAACTGTGTATCTTCTAAATCCAACTCCCATAAAAATTGAGGAAATTCAGCACCAAAATCCCCTTTACTCTTCTCCATCGGGGATAAAAGTGCAGTTTTCTCTGCCATCTTCTTCCCAAGTATAGTTGCAATTACAACATCTCTGCTATCATTGACTATATGGAGTTGATAATTAAGACTTGCCAGAACAGTAATAATCACACCTGCCACTATGGAGAGTGCAATCATTACCTCAAGAAGTGTAAAACCCCTATCTGAATGCGGAGTTTTAATTCTGACTTTTGACTTTTTAAACATATCCCTCTTCAATCTTTACCTTATATGTATATGGGTTAAAGGAAAGAGTGAAAAATTTTCCCAAACCTTTCAGGTGCAGATTAAACGGCTCTGAAAAACCATATGGCAGAAATATAACAGCAACCTCTCCACTATTTATCTTACCAAGCCCCGGTAAGATTATATCCTCAATTTTTACCATATCTCCCAAATTTAACCCTCGTATAAATGAGTCGGTCTCATCCTTATATTCTTCCCCATCTCTTGAATATTCTACCCTTACCCTTCCTCTCTGTATATCAAACTTTGCCCTGTAATACAGCTTCTTTGTTACTGCCGCCTCATTCAGATACCGGATGAGGCCTGCCATTTGTCTGGTATCCCTCCTGACAGAAATATCATCAAAAAAGTGAAATCTCGGAATGGCAACTGCCAATATAATCCCAACAATAGATATAACTACGAGGAGCTCTATGAGTGTAAATCCTTTACAGTTTTGATACTTGAAGGTTTGCATTATTGTCTGTAGGCTACACTAAAAGTTTCAGGGATGAGATCAAAAGTCTATTCAATATTCCAGTTCTCTATATCCTTATCAAATCCCTCTCCTCCTCTTACACCATCTGCACCATAAGAGACAATATCATAATCTCCGTGGAGCCCCGGAGAGATATAGATATATGGGTTGCCCCATGGGTCTGAGGGAATCTTTTTTACTTCAAGATATCCCCCTTCACGCCATTTTTTTGGTATAACTCCTGTTGCAGGTTTTTCAATCAGTGCATCAAGCCCCTGCTCGGTCGTAGGATATGTTCCGGTATCAAGTTTGTAGAGCTTCAGTGCAGTCTCAAGATTCCTTATCTGAACCTTTGCCTCAGTAACCCTTGCATCATCTGTCCTGCCAATAATTCTTGGAGTTATAATCGCTGCCAGAATCCCAAGTATCAGGACAACCACCATTAACTCTATAAGTGTAAAACCTCTTTGATTTCTAATTGTCATTTGTCTCCCTTTCACTAACATCTTATACCAAAAATCGCCTAAATAAGCAATACCACTTCAGTTAAATGAGCTTGACAATTTCTATCGGATGATTAATTATATTGAGGGAAATCAAGAAGGAGGGAGCATGGGAAAAAATATCTTAATGTTAAAACACATAGGAATTGAAGGCGGCGGGACAATAGAAGAATATTTATTATCAAAGGGGGATAAGATTGACAGGAGAGAGCTTCAGGATGGTGATAGTGTCCCCTCAAAATTAGATTATGATGCAATTTTAATACTTGGCGGTCCAATGAATGTATATGAGGAGGATAAGTATCCCTTTTTAAAGGATGAGGACAAATTGATAAAAGAGGCGATTAAAAAGGAGATACCGACACTCGGTATCTGTCTCGGCGCCCAGCTTATTGCAAAGGCGGCGGGGGCAAAGGTTTCAAAGAATAAAGTTAAAGAGATAGGATGGTATAAAGTAAATCTGACAGATGCAGGGAAGAATGACCCCGTATTTAAAGGGCTTGGTGAAAGCTTTGATGTATTTCAGTGGCATGGCGATACATTTGGGATTCCTGAAAATGGAAATCTTCTTGCAACTGCAGAACTCTGCACAAATCAGGCGTTAAGGGTTGGCAAATATATTTACGGACTACAGTTTCATATGGAGGTTACTGATAAGATGATTTATGAGTGGATAAACAGCTATGATGAGGAACTGCAATCACTAAAAGGCATAATTGATGTTGAAAAGATAAGGAGAGATACAAAGGCTAAATTTTCTTCATACAAAGACAGGGCTTTAACTTTTTGTAAGAACTTTTTTGAGCGATAAAGCGAGATGATACAGAACGCCGAAGGAGGGATTTCATCGGAAGAAATGCGTCTACGGCTTGAAAAGAAGCATTCTGCACACATACGATAACAATAAAATTAAAATGTGGCAATAGGCCATCGCCTTCAATGTTTTGTTAAAATTTTACTTTCTTAATTTCCTTTTTGAAATCTTCAAATATTTTTGAGGCATCCGTAACAAGCGGTTTCATTCGTTCAGGATATAATTCAAGGGCATAGGCATGACTAAAGAAATGTCTAAAAGCAAGAAAACGCTTAAGTTTATTTGAAAGCAATTCAGAAATAATATTTTCTTTAACAGCGGTTAAAATTAAATCTCTATGCCATGACTCGCCTGTCGGGATTTCGAGTTTCTTAGAAAAAAATACTTGTTTTAATACATTTTCAATACCATTATAAAAATTATGTAGGAAAGCGGCTACTCCGGCAAGTTCAAGTTCAGAAATTTGGGATAAATCTTTTGTGGGAAAAGCAGAAATTATTTTATCTATAGCTTAATATTCAGCATCAATATTTTCCTGATAATCAGCCATAGAGAGGAACTCCTTCTTTGAGTATCAATTTGATAAATTTAGATGTTCCAGAAATATCTATTATGTCAACAGGTTTTGATAAAGAAAGTATAAGGTCGCCATAATAGCTGAAAAAATCTTTTGGCAAAATTCCTTCTACTGCAATGTCAATATCACGACTTTCTATTTCAGGTTTTAAACTTGAACCAAATAGCAGGACTCGTTTTGCTCGGTATTTTTTAGAAATTTTATAAATTGTTTTTTTATCTATTTCAGTAATCATGCATGGAATATAACATTTTTTGATTTTTTTATCTATGCTTTTTAATATCCCAAAATAGACATTAATGCAGACATAGAAACAGTATCTTTGAGTAACAATCCAAAGTTTATCGCTTTAATAGAAAGGGCACGATTGAGACAGAAAGCCGAAGAAGGGATTTCATCGGAAGAAATGCGCCTACGGCTTAAAAAGAAGCATTCGGCACACATCCGATAACGCTCCGGCTCAGCGGCGAGCATCAGCGAGTCTGCTGCAACCGGTTGTTCGGTCATTTATTCTGCATCCAGATTCTTCAGAATCTTCTTTGCCAATGGCTCCTTGATCTCAGTGTGCCGTGGAACAGCTTCCGTAACTCCGGTTTTCGGATTGATCCAAAGTGAATGAGAACTGCCTTCCCGCTTTAAGTAACAACCGGCAATACGCAATTTACGTTCCAAATCCCTCCGCTTCATCCAATCAGCACCTTATCCTGAATAGCGTCCTCGGGCAGGCCACGAAGGATGTCCGCCTTGCGATCTTCCAAAATCAACTCAATAGCCTGTCGTAGGCTATTCTTGGTTTCCTCGATCGTCTCACCTTGTCCGTTGGCACCAGGAACCTCGGGGCAAATGGCCCAGTAACCGCCTTTTGGAGCGGCTTCAATAATTGCTGTAAATTCTGCTTTCATCACATCTCCTTTTCTTATATTAATGCGGAGTTCAAGACCGATACACCCCTACGGGTCATGGCTCAGCCCCGCATTCTCCCTGAGCGAAGCGAAGGGAGAATGTTCCTTTTTATGTTTATTCAATATTATGATGGATTATAGAAATTAGGGGGGAGATAGTCAAGAAGAAAGAATCGCAAACTCCGAAGACATTTACTTTGTTTTTTAAATTTTGATATGTTATATTCAAACTAAATTATTTATCTTTATGGGCAAGGTTATTTGTATAGCTAATCAAAAAGGGGGGGTAGGAAAAACCACTACTGCAATAAACCTATCTGTCTGTCTCGCTGTTGCTGAAAAAAAGGTTCTTCTTATAGATATAGACCCGCAGGGAAATGCTACAACAGGGTTAGGCATTAAGAATGATAATAGCTCAAACATATACAATGCATTAATCGGGGATAAACATATTGCAGAGGTAATAACAGCCAGCGGCATTGATAAACTGGATATACTTCCATCAAATATTGACCTCATAGGCGCAGAGATAGAATTGGTAAGTTTTGACCACAGGGAATCAAGGCTGAAAGAAGTCATAAAGGAGATAAAGGAAAATTATGAATTTATAATAATTGACTGTCCCCCCTCTCTCGGATTACTTACATTAAATTCATTAACTGCGGCAGGCTCGGTTCTGATACCACTTCAGTGCGAGTATTATGCACTTGAGGGCTTAAGTCATCTTTTAAATACAATAAAGCTTGTTAAAAGTTCATTGAATCCTGAATTATCTATAGAGGGAATCCTCTTTACCATGTTTGACGGCAGGACAGCAATTTCTTATCAGGTAATGAATGAGGTAAAAGGGCATTTTAATGGAAATGTTTTAAATACTGTAATTCCAAGGAATGTCAGATTAAGCGAGGCGCCAAGCCATGGCAAGCCTATTATCTTTTACGATTGCAAGTCAAAAGGGTCAGATGCCTATATTGATCTGGCAAAGGAGATAATTTTAAATGCAAAGAAGGGCATTGGGTAAGGGGCTAAAGGCACTTATTCCGGTTACAGATGAAAAGGTCGGCAGTGCTTTTGAAATAGCGGTTGAAGATGTTCGTCCCAACAGGTATCAGCCAAGAAAGATTTTTGATGATGTAAAACTCACCGAATTAGTTAATTCCATTAGAGAAAAAGGTGTTGTCCAACCCATAATTGTCCACAAATCAGACAGCGGTTATGAATTGATTGCCGGGGAGAGACGATGGAGGGCGGCACAAAAGGCAGGACTAAACAAAATCCCTGCAATTATAAAAGAGGTCAGCAGTGAAGAATCACTGGAACTTGCCCTTATTGAAAATATACAGAGGGAAAATTTAAATCCGATTGAAGAGGCGAGGGCATATCACAGACTATCGGATGAATTCTACCAAACTCAGGATGATATAGCAAAAAAGGTAGGAAAGGACAGGTCATCTGTTGCAAATTTTCTTAGACTCTTAAAGCTCCCGAAGGAGATTCAGGATAGCATTTCAAATGAAGAACTGACAATGGGTCATGCAAGGGCTCTCCTCTCTTTAGATTCTGCCAAGGAACAAATCTCCCTTAAAGACAGGATTGTAAAGAGAAAGATGTCTGTCAGGGATGTGGAATCTTATGTAAATAAAAGCAGGGAAACAAAAAAAGAGAGCAGTAAAAAAAGGGTAGATATATTTAAAGACAGGCTTGAGGGGGAATTGCAAAGGTTCTTTGGGACCGAGGTCAGAATTCTTAAGGGGAGAAATAAAGGAAAGGTTGAAATTACTTTTTATACTGATGAAGATTTGGAAAGGATAATAGATTTGATAAAGGGAGAGTGATTTTTATGAACAAGCCACAATTAAAGGAAGAGGTAAAGGCGTTTTTAGGAGAGGGGACGGAATTTAACGGGTTGCTCAGTTTTGAAGGGACTGTGAGGATTGATGGGAAATTTGAAGGAGAGGTTGTAAGTAAAGATACCCTGATATTGGGTGAGAGTGCGGTAATGAATGCTGAGGTATCAGTCGGCATAATTATCGTGAGAGGGAAGATTGCAGGAAATATAGTGGCAAGTAAAAAGATAGAAATCCGTTCAGAGGGGGAGGTTATAGGGAATATTAAAACACCCCTCCTCTTTATTGAAGAAGGGGCGATATTAGACGGCAAGTGTGAGATGATTAAAAAGGATAAGAAGGTAACCGTCCTTCCAACAAAGGATAACAGCGGTTCTGAGCCGAAAATGACATCTGCCGTAGCATCTTAAACTATTCAAACTGTTTAGTCAGTTTAACCGGCTTGAATGGTTATTACTTATGACAAAGGTTTTAATTCCCTTGCCCTTTCAAAACCGAGCTGGAGTGCCTTCTTGTTTAAATCCAGAAATGCAGGCGGCACCCTCGCCAGAACAGCCTTTTCAATTGCCTCATGGGACACAATCTTTGTCAATTCCACAATCATGCCGAGTGAGATGATGTTTGCAACTATTATCTTTCCAAGCTCATCTCTTGCAACTGTTGATATCGGATAGCTATAAACCTTATAATTCCCTTTCGGGGCATTTTTTACCTCTGTTGAATCAATGAGAAGGACACCATCTTTCTTGATATCCTTATTATATTTATTGCATGCCTCCTGTGTCATGGCAAGCATGGCATCAATACTCGTTGCCTTTGGATAATCTATCTCCTCATCACTTATTATAACCTCACTCCTTGATGCACCTCCTCTTGATTCAGGACCATAGGACTGGCTCTGGGATGCATTCTTACCATCATAGATAGAGGCTGCCTCTGCTATAATAATACCTGCCAAAATCATCCCCTGGCCGCCTGAGCCGCTAAATCTCATCTCATATCTGTAACCCATACATCCTCCATTAAATAAGATAATAGTAATAAGCAGCATGTGGTAAAAAATCCTGCCTACTGTCTACTGCCTACTGCTTACTATTTTTCCCCCTGCCTTCTCTATAAGTTTTGCATACCCTTCTGTATATTCGGGTCTCTCCTTCTTGTGCAACACACCCCTTAATAGTTTCCCCTCAAGTTTTTCAGGGGGGAGGCTGTCCGCCTGTTTAACAGATACAGTCCCCTCTTTTTCTATCTTTTCCATCATATCTGCCGGAGACTTGAATTTATTAAACCTTCCGTAGTATGTCGGGCATGAGTCAATTATGTCTATAACGGCAGTCCCCTTATGCATAATTGCCTCGTGAAGAATCTTCTCAAGCTCGCCGTAATGGTATGCAGTCCCCCTTGCAACAAATGTAGCACCTGCAGCCTCAGCCATCTTGCACACATCAAAAGGAGGGTCAATATTCCCATAACGGCTCGTTGTTGCTATCATCCCCGGTAAAGTGGTCGGCGAGAACTGTCCGCTTGTCATACCGTATATAAAGTTATTATAAACCATGATGACTATGTCAAGATTTCGCCTGCAGGTATGAATGAAGTGGTTCCCCCCGATTGCAAGTGCATCTCCGTCCCCTGTTGTAACAATAACTTTTAGGTTAGGCTTTGCCATCTTAAGCCCTGTTGCAAAGGCAAGCGCCCTTCCATGCAATGTGTGGAGTGTATTGAAATTTACATAGCCGGGAGTCCTGCTTGAACACCCTATGCCTGACACAAGGGCAAAGTCGTCATTTGGACGACCTGTTTCAGCAATCGCCCTTAACATGCATTTTAAGACTATGCCGTGTCCGCATCCGGGGCACCAGATATGGGGGAGTTTCCCTTTTCTTATATAATTTGAATAATCAAAAGGCACCGGTTTTTCTTTCTTTTTCTTTTTAGTTGCTGTTACTGTTTCCATTTTATTACCTCCAGTTATGCAAACTTTTCAATCTCTTCTATAATCTGATTGGGATGTATTGCCTCTGTATCCACCTTGAAGATTCCCTTTACTTCACACTGCCCCCGTGATGCCCTCTCAACCTCATAATAGACCTGCCCCAGATTCATCTCAGGGACAAGGATTGCCTTAACCTGTTTTGCTAACTTATTGACTGCCTTATCAGGGAATGGCCATATAGTCTTTGGTCTCAGAAGCCCTGCCTTTACCCCTTTTTTCCTCATCTCTTTTACTGCAAATTTAGCAGACTTTGAGGATACACCATAGGCAACCACACCTATCTCTGCATCATCAAGATAATACTCTTCGTTTATGCAGATTTTATCTACATTTTTATTTATCTTATTTACAATCCTCTCGTTAGCCTCTCCTATTAACTTCGTGTTATTTGTAGGGAAGCCGTCCTCCGCATGGTATAAGCCTGTTACATGAAATTTATAACCCTCTCCGTATGCGGCAAGCGGCGCAATAGTGCCATTACTCTGTGCATAGGGTTTATACTCCTCAGGCTTGCATGTCGGCTTCTTCCTCTCTATAACCTCTACCTCGCCCGGCTCAGGGAGTGTAATTGCCTCTCTCATGTGTCCTATGATTTCATCATATAGGACAATAACCGGCGTCCTGTATATTTCAGCGAGATTAAATGCCCTTACTGTCTCGTAGAAAATTTCCTGAACTGTTGCAGGTGTTAAGACCACCGACGGATGGTCGCCATGTGTCCCCCACTTTGCCTGCATAACATCAGACTGGCTCGGTCCTGTCGGAAAACCGGTAGAGGGACCGCTCCTCATTACATTAATAATCACGCATGGGATCTCTGCTATACAGGCAAAACCGAGCCCCTCCTGCATCAGGGAAAAACCAGGACCGCTTGTAGCGGTCAGTGACTTTGCCCCGCCAAGCGAGGCACCGATGATAGCACAGATTGAGGCAATCTCATCCTCCATCTGCATAAAGACCCCGCCTATTTTTGGAAGCCTTACGGAAAGAATCTCCGCAACCTCTGTTGAAGGAGTTATAGGATAACCGGCATAGAACCTGCTGCCTGCGTATAAGGCACCTTCACTGCATGCCTCATTACCCTGCATAAATTTTTTCTTTTTATCAGACATAATTACCTCCATTTTTTAGCCACAGACTTACACAGACTTTTTTATGTATATGAAATTATAAAATTAACCACTGATAGAATAAAGATTAAAGTTTTTATCTGCGTTAATCTGTGTCCATCTGTGGTTTTATTAAGTTTTTTGTCCTTTTCTTCTTTTAATCAGTGAGAGTCCGTGGCTAATTCAAAATACCTGTATCGCAAAATCAGGACATCTCAAATCACACAACTGACAGCGGGTGCAAGCCTCAAGATTTTTTACTGTCATCATATTCCCTTTAAGCTCAAGAACCTCAGTGGGGCAAAAGACTGCACATATATCACATCCTTTACAAAGCTCTTCATATATTAAAATTCTTGGTAAATCCTTTTCTGTCTCTGTAGTAGTCAATTCAATATCCCTCCTCTCGCTACTTTTTCTTTTTTAAAACCTCTGCAACTGTTTTACCGATATCAGCAGGGCTATTGCAGACCTTAATGCCTGCCTTTTTCATCGCCTCCATCTTCTCATCGGCAGTTCCCTTTCCTCCAGATATTATAGCACCTGCATGCCCCATCCTCTTTCCCTTCGGGGCTGTAACTCCTGCAATATAGCCTATTACTGGCTTTTTCATTTTCTTTTTAACAAAATCGGCGGCCTCCTCTTCTGCAGTCCCGCCTATTTCACCTATCATCACGACAGCCTCAGTTTTTTTATCTTTTGCAAACATCTCAAGGACATCAACAAAGTTTGTCCCATTTACAGGGTCTCCGCCTATACCGACACAGGTGGACTGCCCAAGACCGAGTCTTGTCAACTGGTCAACTGCCTCATAGGTCAGTGTCCCGCTTCTTGATACAACACCGATTTTACCTGCCTTATGAATATGCCCTGGCATTATTCCGATTTTACATTCTTCAGGTGTTATCACACCAGGACAATTTGGCCCAATTAGTCTTGATTTCTTGCCAGCCATAAACCTTTTAACCCTGACCATGTCCAGAACAGGTATCCCCTCTGTTATACAGATTACCAGTTCTATGCCTGCATCTACTGCTTCCATTATCGCATCTCCAGCAAATGCGGCAGGGACATATATTACAGATGCATTTGCACCTGCCTTTTTAACCGCCTCATCCACTGTATCAAATACAGGGATACCATCAACATTTGTCCCACCCTTGCCCGGGGTGACACCGCCAACCATCTTTGTGCCGTATGCAACCATCTGCTTTGTATGAAATGTCCCCTGCTCCCCCGTAATCCCCTGACATATTACTTTTGTATTTTTATTAACGAGAATGCTCATTAAACCTCCGTTACATTTTTAGTTAAATCCCTCGTATTTTTAAACTATAGTTCCTTCAGTATCAAATTTAACCGCGGGGACAGAAATTTTTGGGGATTTGGCAATACGATCTGAATTTTCTATCAATTTTAAAATCAATCGCCCAATATCGGCTTTGACGATTTTCTCTCCACAGCGAGAACATACACCGGCAGGAACATCCTCCACAATAATAAGTTTACCCCGTAACCAGAAATCTTGTTTGATAAGTCTCTCCTGCATTCGAGCACCGCAAATCTCACATTCACCATAATCATATTTTGTCTTTTCCCTCATAGCTGTCCTCGGCTTCGCGTGGGCGGGAGCTACTATCTCCTTACTTGTCCTCCACTACAAACGATGCTACGTCGTACACACTTTCATTTTGCTTGTCAGTTCCGCTCATGCAAAGGCGATGTTATGTGCAGCTGATTTATTTCAGTTACTGTGTCATATGATATGATTGAAGCACTAAATCAATAATATCATCCAAAGAGTATTTCTTTTTGGATAATTCTGATGGGGCAAGATAAACAGTTCTTGTCATATTGCCCCACCCATGCCTTTTAGGTACTCTCTCAGTCAATTTTTTGGGGTCGTCAATTTTGTCGTCAATTGTCCTCAATGAAATTTTGAGTTTGTCCTTCTTTTTTTGAATAGCTAATGCAATAAAATTAACTGATGTTTTGTATAATATATGGTCTGCTGTTGTATATTGTTCGATTTCGGAGCTTATGTCTAAAACTCTGCCATTGAATTGCTCAAAAACCTTAATCAATTCTTTTGATGACCCATTTAAATGGTCTTCAACTGTTTTGGGCTTTCGTGGTTTATTTTTAATTTTTTCTATTGTGTAATTTTTATTTCCCGTACTATTAATTAATTGTTCTGGCTCTTCTTCTCTGATGATTGTAAGTGTATCATTGTCGTAATATCTATACTTCCATAATTCAGCGCCAAGTGATAATGCTAAACATTTATCGTCAATGCTATATTCTTGAGCGAAACAAATAATTCTGGGATTTTCAAAATCAATTTGTCCGTTGATGTTTTTTAAATTATTTTTTGCTAAGAGTTCAAACGAATCAGGATTTTGCTTAACCCAAGTGATATATCTATTTGCTTGAACTAACTGGCCTTTTTCCTTTGTCTTTTTATATTCAATAACTACAGGCCTATTACTTTCGTCAAGTCCTAATGTTTCAATTCGTCCGTGTTTATCAGTAATGTGTTCGTCTTTGATATATCTAATGCCAAAAAGTTCTTCTAAGTTTTCGTCAATAAGACAGTGGAGTTCCGATTCGTCTTTGAACTCTCTTTGGTTGATTTTTGTTGCCTTTCTTTTTTTTATTTCAAATAATGGCATTAGTTTCTCTTTCCAATTGTACACAACTCATTCATAACTGAACAAGTTCGTTTATACTCCAAAAGTGGTAGGATAGACGAAATATTTCGTCTATACCAACTTTATTACAACAATTTTATGCTCCTGCAAGCTCATATTTTACAGGCAACAGCTTCTCTAATAGCACATGTTTTGAAGCATCAAGAATCTCTATACCAACAATTCTATCTCCCTCACCAATATCAAGCACAATATCTTCGGTAACTCGTCTGTTTATGACATTCTGCTTCCTATCGTCCAATCTGATATAAAGAAGGTCTGTTTTGTCATTGTAAACAATGTTCATTTATTCCTCCCATCTTCCATAAAATACATAGACCGTAATAGTTATGATTTTATCTCTTTCAATAGTATAAAACACTTCAACCCTTTTCTGCTCATAATATTTATTAAGGCGTTTTTGTTTGAAGTCATATACTTTGGCTTTACCTATATGTCCATACTTGGCAGGAATAGAAGAACCTGTCTGAATTACATCTCTAATTTCCTGTTCATTTGTCCCTCGTTCTTCTGCACGTTCCAATGTATGAGGATCTATCTGAATATCCATTTAAAACAGTCATCCCTTATTGCCTGTAAATTCTCCTCCTTTTCTTTAATCTGAATTATTTTACCGCATTTACTACCTTCTCTCCAGCCTCATCCATCTTTTCAGCAGTAATAATATTTAAGCCTGATTCGGATAAAATCTTTCTTCCTAACTCAACATTTGTCCCCTGAAGCCGGACAACAAGAGGGACTTTAATGCCAACTTCTTTAACTGCCGCAATAACACCCTCTGCAATAATATCGCATCTCATAATGCCACCGAATATATTAATAAGGACTGCCTTAACCTTTGCATCGGACATTAAAATTTTAAAGGCTGCAGTTACCTGCTCTTTATTTGCACCGCCGCCGACATCAAGGAAGTTTGCAGGCATGCCGCCGTATAGTTTTATAATATCCATTGTTGCCATGGCGAGCCCTGCACCATTCACCATACAGCCAATATTACCATCAAGGGCGACATAATTCAAACTATGCCTTGATGCCTCTATCTCCTTTGGGTCCTCTTCATCCAAATCTCTCATATCATGGACTTCCTTATGTCTGAAAAGTCCATTGTCATCAAAACCCATCTTTGCATCAAGCGCAAGGATATTCCCGTCTTTTGTAATAACCAGAGGGTTTATCTCTGCCATTGAAGCATCAGTTTCTATGAATGCTTTATAAAGCCCATCCATGAATTTCACAGTCTTATTAACAAGTGATTTATCAATCCCGAGGCCAAATGCGAGCTTTCTTGCCTGAAAAGGGATTAAGCCGACTGCAGGGTCAACATATTCTTTTAAAATCTTCTCAGGGCTTTTTGCTGCGACCTCTTCTATCTCAACACCACCATCTGAAGATGCCATTACCACAACACGCTGTGCCGCTCTGTCCACCACCATTCCAAGATAAAGCTCTCTTCCAATATTACATCCTTCCTCTATTAAGACCTTTTTTACCTCTTTTCCTTCTGGTCCAGTCTGGTGAGTTATGAGTTTTTTGCCAAGCATTCCTTCCGCATACTGCCTCGCTTCTGAATGGCTCTTTGCAAGCTTGACTCCGCCTGCCTTACCCCTTCCTCCTGCGTGTATCTGTGCCTTGACAACACAGACACTATTGTTTTTCAAAATACCCTTTGCAGTCTCCTCTGCCTCATCAGGTGTAAATGCAACCCTCCCCTTTGGCACAGAAACACCATATTTTGAAAGCAGTTCTTTAGCCTGATATTCGTGTATATTCATTAATCCTCCCCCTCAGTTTTTTCAATATGCAGTCTTATAAAAAGCGTCTAAAAAGAATAGCATAAACTTAAAATATTTCAATAAAAAAGGTAATTAAAAAGATGGGCGTGGAGGGATTGAAAATTATCCCTTTAGATAAGGGTCTATCACGATATCTTCAATATCCACTCTGAGGGGTAATGAGGCGAGATATACAACCAAATCTGCAATATCATCTACACTGTTTATATTAAGGGGATTTTCCTTTGACCAGTCAATAGTGTTATTGGAATCTACCATGTATGGGTAAATAATATGGACTTTTATATTATAAGGTTTAAGCTCCTTTGATAGAGCCTTTGAAAACCCAACAACACCAAACTTTGATGCCGAATAAACAGCCTTCCCTCTTAGCCCAATCCTGCCGCCAACAGATGAAAAATTTATAATTGTCCCGTTCTTTCTCTCCATCATCCCTTTCATCGCTGCTTTTGTGCAGAGGAACATGCCTTTTAGATTTGCACCCATGACTTTTTCCCACTCTTCTACAGTAGTATCCAAAATAGGCTTTTCCAAAAATTGCCCTGCATTGTTTATCAGAATATCTATCTTGCCAAATTTATTAAGGGCTTTTTCTACCATGTTATTGACCTGTTTCTCATCTGAAATATCAGTTTTTATGGGCAACGCTGTTCCACCTGATTCATTTATAATTTTGGCTATATTTTCTAATTCTGATTGATTCCTTGATACGAGGACTACGGATGAGCCTGCCTTTGCCATAGCAATGGCAATCCCCCGTCCTATCCCTCTCCCCGCACCGGTAATTAAAGAAACTTTATCTGTGAGTTTATTCATATTGCCTATCTTTCAATCTCCTGCCTTCTGGATGGAATAATATCGCCTTCATTTCAGTTTCAATCGTGCTTCCCTTAAGGCATCTTTTGCAGGCTTACAATTTAACCTTGCCGTTTTTAATTTCCCTGCTGCGTCTCCTCGCCTCTTTTATCCAGAGAGATTCAACATCTTTATCCTGCTTCTCATCAAGGCTTTCAATAAGTTTTTCGGCAAGCAATGCACGGGACTTAGCAGGTAAACCTAATAACTCAAGTGCTATCTTTTCAACCGTTGCAGACATCTAATTCACCTCCCCTATGATTTATTATGTTTTAATTTTTAATTTATTTTATCTTTCTTAATAAGCCTCAATTGCCTTTGTTATTATTTTAGCACTTTTTCTATCTCCCTTGCATATCTTTTTAATCTGTTTATCAGCTTTTTCAGAGCATCTGATTTCCATTATTATTCCAATCTCCTGCCTTTTGAATGTGCCTGTGTTTTTTATCCCTTGCAAGACAGAAGAAAATGGCATCCCCTTCATTCATTCAAATTCAATCTTGACTTATCATCTGTCCTTTAGTATCCTTCTTTTCAAGAGGTGATTTAAATGCTAAACACTAACGAGTCTATCAAAACAAAATACCTGATTGATGAGAAGGGTCACAAAACAGCAGTGGTCATCAACCTTAAAGACTATAAAAGTCTTCTGGAATTTATTGAAGACCTTGAAGATGCTAATGACCTCCTGAAGGCTGAAAAAGAAGCTACAAAATTTACCCCTTATGAAAAATTTCGTCAGAGGTGGCTTAAGCCTTGAATTACAAAATCATCATAGAGCGAAAGACTGAAAAAGAGGCTTTAAAAATCCCCCCTCCATTCAGGACAAATATTGATAAAGCCATCCTTAACCTATCACAAAATCCAAGACCGCACGGATTGTAAAAAATTAACAGATAAAGAAGGCTATCATATCAGAGTCGCTGATTACCGTATTCTCTACACTATAGATGATAGGTCAAAGATGGTTGTGGTCTATAGAATCAAGATTAGAGGAAAAGATACTTATAAATAGCCTGTCACCTTTCTATCACCTAAACTTAAAAACTCCAGCTTATTGAGATTATTGATGGTTCAGGTTGCAAGGAAAGAATCAGCAAGAAGAAGTTGCAAAAATTCTTAATTCAGTAGATAATCTAAAAATAAGACAATCCTTATGCTCGTATATTCTGCTGGATTGAGGGGTTAAGGCATATCTCCGTATAATTGATTAATAAAGGATAAAAATAATATGATTCGGTCAAATTTAAAAAAATTAGTAAACGAAATATATAATAGAAAAGTCCATCCAAATAAGGCGATAGAGATGCTCAAACACCTGCCTTATGAGGATATAGGCTTTGCCCATGTGGACCACCATAGGGAGTTGAGGCAGGGATTTCCTGAGGTAATATACTGTGAGGGGAAAACTACCCGGCAGATAGCAGCAATAATAGAAAAGATGATTAAGAAGGGCTCAGATATACTCGCTACAAGGGCAACATCAGAGATATTTAAGAGAATAAAGAAGATTAGTAAAAAAGCTCAATATAATGAAACTGCAAGAACTATTGTTATAAAAAATAAGAAGAAAAATCTTAAAGGGATGGTATTGGTTGCAACCGCAGGGACATCTGATATACCTGTGGGAGAAGAGGCTGCCGTCACTGCCGAAACAATGGGAAGCAGGGTGGAGAGGATATATGATGTGGGTGTAGCTGGAATTCACAGGCTTTTAGATAAGAGGGAGAAATTCAATAACGCCAAAGTAATTGTCGTTGTAGCAGGTATGGATGGTGCGCTGGCAAGTGTAGTAGGCGGACTTGTTGATAAGCCTGTAATAGCCGTCCCCACAAGTGTTGGTTATGGTGCCAATTTTGGAGGCATTTCGGCACTCCTGGCTATGCTTAATAGCTGTGCATCGGGTGTAGCGGTTGTTAATATTAATAATGGTTTTGGTGCAGGCTGTCTTGCACATAAGATTAACATATTATAAAGGGGTGCGAAAATGCTCAAATTTTGTCTGGAAAAAGGTAAATACGTAATTTTGCTGGCGGTTGTTTCTACATTTCTTGCCTCAGTGGCTACATTTATCTGGGGAACGGTAAGGATGATTACTAATGTGGTAAGTCTAATCGCAGGATTGATTACCCATGAAGGAGTGCACTCAGGTGTTCAGATGATTGCTTCCCTTGATTCGCTCCTTCTTGCAATTGTTCTATATATATTTTCTGTTGCCATCTATGAACTATTCTTTGGCAAAATCAATGTGCCGGACTGGCTTGTCATAGAGAATCTTGATGGACTAAAAGAGAAACTTGCAAGTGTGATTATATTGATACTTGCAGTAACATTCCTTGAGCATCTTGTAGATTGGAAGGATGCAAAGGAAACCCTTATGTTCGGCATCTCAATTGCCGCTGTCCTGATTGCCCTCGTTTTCTACATGCATCATAAGAAGGGTGAGAAGGATTAAAAGGAGGTATATCTATGGCAGAGATTGTTTTAAAGATAAAAGGCATGTCATGTCAGCATTGTGTGGTAAGCATCTCAAAGGCACTTAAAGACCTTAAAGGGGTAAAGGATGTTAAGGTCAGCCTTGAAAAAGGGAGTGCTGAAGTAAATTATGACGATAAACTTGTAACAAAAACACAGATGTCAGAAGCCGTAGCTGATGCTGGATATACTGTAATAAATTAACAGCATCCCCTATCACTCGGCTCACAACAATCATACTCTGTCATCTCACCATCCGGCTCTATAACTGTAAAAAATTCATTATAAGGAGGCTTCTTTAATTTCTCCGAGGTATCGGTGCATACCTCTACTGTTTCATCACGCGGGAATAAATGCCCCTCTTCATCCAGCACTGCCTTGAAAGGTCCTTTATAAATAGCCTTCTGCCCTATATAAACACATCCCTCTTTCTTTTCAAATTTGTAACCCCTGACTGTAACAGAATAAAACTTATACCCTTCTATATCCTTCCAGTAAGTCTTCTTTAACACCTCTACACCGTAGAAACCAACCTGCTCTAAATATGATAAAAATTCATCTTCTGTCAGAGCTCCTCCCAGACATTCACCCCTTAGCTGGTCATTAACCTTTAACTTATGAGGTATTTCCCCCTCTGATACAATATCGGATACAACAACCCTCCCGCAGTCCTTTAATACACGCCACATCTCTGCAAAAACAGTTTTTTTATCAGGAGAGAGATTAATGACACAATTTGATGTAATAAGGTCTATTGATTTATCACTTACAGGCATTCTTTCTAAAAATCCCTTTTTAAATTCCACAACTTCATATCCAAGTGTTTCTGACACAAGAATTTTATTTTTATTGGCAATCTCAAGCATCTTATCTGTCATATCTACACCTATGACCTTCCCTGACTTGCCGACCTTTTTTGCCGCAATGAAACAATCTATCCCTCCGCCTGAGCCAAGGTCAAGGACAGATTCACCCTCTTTTACACCCGCCATTGCAATAGGAGAGCCGCAGCCATAAAATCTATCCAGCACCTCTTTTGGTATATGTTTAACATCCTCATCATCATATTTCACAGGACAGCACAAATCAGCCTTTGGCTCTTCAGCAGCCCTTCCGTAATATTCCTGTATAACTCTATATGGCCTCTCCACATCAAATGAGAGAACACAATTGGAATGGAGCGTATTAACATCTCCTGAATCCCCTTCACAGTCCAATCCGCCATCTCCCATAGAATGAAAGATAACAGGGGCATTGTATCCTGACTTTTTATTGAAAATTTCTCTTCCCCTTTTCGCAAGGTTTTTCATTATATCTTTTATCAATTCCGTATAAATTCCATAATATGGGTCATCACTTAAAATGTCTCCAATTCCATTTTGAACAGCAGAATAAAAATAGCTGTGCTCAATATCTCCACCGCCTGTAATAAATCTGAATGGGTCTTTTGACAGTTTAGATTTCTTGACAACTGTAGCCCCTCTGAAATCCCTTGCGATTTTACTATCAAGCCAGATGGCCTTCAGAGATTCATTCATGGGGCTCCCCATTTTTAATGAAGGACAGCCTGCAAAAGATGCGGAAGGATAAAGATTTCCATCGGAGTAAAGACAGAGTGTGTCCCAGCATGAACTTGCCATATCATATTTAACACCAGGTCTTCCGTTTACCCTTAGCTTTAATGACTCATAATTATCAAAGACTACACCCGCCTCATCCGACACCTTTTTTACATCTCTTACTGTTTTGATTATCTTTTCAATTCCGCAATCCAAATTCCGCAATCCAAAATAGCTTCCCCTTCCCCTCCTGTGCATCCACATAATATGTATTGATTTTGCCCCCAGCTTTTTTGCCAGTGGAGGCAGATTGGGTATATCATTTATATTTTCCTTCGTCACAACTGTAGCGAGGGAGGTATCAAATCCAAGGTCACTTGCGATTTTAATCCCTTCAGTAATCTCACCAAAAGTCCCCCTCCCGCGAATAGGGTCATTAATCTCAGGAGTTGAACCGTCAAGACTCACCTGCAGTTTCACCTTATTTTTATCAAGCCCTCTAAGCCCTGCCCTTTTACCATTTCCAAAAAGTGTTGCATTTGTAAGGACTATCAGCTCATTGCCCTTCTCCTCAGTTGCATATTTTATGAGGTCAAAGATATCTCTCCTCACAAAGGGCTCACCGCCTGTAAAATAAAATCTGAAGACACCCAGCCTGCACGACTCATCCATAACATTCCTTATATTTTCTGCAGGCATTCCAGCATCACCTGAAGGAGAGGACTCAAAGAGACAGTGAGTGCATGTGAGGTTGCAGGAATTATTTGTGTGAATCCAGAACTCGTTTAATCTTGATGCCTTTAGATAATTTTCCCTTCCCTTATATTCTTCCACACTAATTGGAGATATTGAAATAATCTTGCATCGGATGGCATCATTTATAAAATTGTGGACATGAAGCCATGCTTTTGCAGAATCAAAACCATAGACTGAGCCATACTCCCTGACAATATTAGATAATTTCCTTTTGCCGTCAATAAGGTCAAAAATCTTCTTACCTCTCTCATCAACGGCAATCCAGTTAGGTTTATCGCCGTCAATTAAGAAATAAAGACCATCCTCTGCAAATGTTGTAACATCTGGTTTATAGATTATTGTATCTGAAGTAAGCCCTGACATAATCCATTCTCCAATTATTGATTATTTACCCTATCTCAGACCTGTCCAGTTCATTCCTGATATTTTCCGAATAGATATTCAGAGAAACGGCAGATGTCATTATCTCGCCAAGCCATTCCTCTGCCTCATCCTCTGTAATATCCCCCTGTTCAAGTTGATTTGCGAGGCTTATAAACTCCTCACACTCTTTTTTCATGTCCTTTATAAGACCATTCAGACTTTCACTGATTATTTTCCCATCACCCACTATAATCCACCTCCTCTTTTTTGTAACTACAAAAATATTTTTACATTATTTAACCCTTACGGTCAAATTAAAACTCTTTCATTCTATAAATACTTATGCTATAAATTTAACCGTTATATATAAAAACAGTATGGCGAAAGAGAAAATTCCATATATAAAAGTAAAACCGCCCGGCAAAAAGGCATCAGAGTGGGTCAAAAAAGATAATAAGTATGTATCCCGCTCCTATACAAGGACATATCCTCTCGTTGTTGAGAGGGCATACGGGATGACTGTTGAAGATGTGGATGGTAACAGATACCTTGATTTCACTGCTGGTATAGCCACATGCTCTACAGGACACTGCCACCCAAGGATAGTTGATGCTATCACAAGACAGGCAAATAAATTAATACACATGTCAGGGACAGATTTTTATTATGCCTCCCAGATTAAACTTGCAGAGAAACTTTCAAAAATAACACCCGGTAAAAAAGATAAAAGGGTATTCTTTGGCAATTCAGGTGCAGAGGCAATTGAGGCATCATTTAAACTTGCACGATTTCATACAAAGAGAACTCTCGTTATTGCATTTTACGGGGCATTTCACGGAAGGACAATGGGTGCACTTTCCCTGACTGCAAGTAAGACTGTCCAGAGAAGGGGTTTTAGACCGCTGATTCCCGGAGTAAGCCATGTCCCCTATGCTTACTGTTACCGATGTCCCCATCATCTTAAATATCCTGACTGCAATATCCAGTGTGTTGAGTGGATAGAGGATGTCCTCTTCAGAACTACAATTCCACCTGAAGAAGTAGCGGCAATAATAGTTGAGCCTATACAGGGTGAAGGAGGTTATGTCGTCCCGCCAAAGGAGTTTCATCAGAATCTCTACAATCTTGCAAAAAAATATGGAATCCTCTATGTTGCCGACGAGGTTCAATCAGGGATGGGAAGAACCGGAAAACTGATGGCATCCGAGCATTTTGGTGTAATACCTGATATTGTTGCAATTGCAAAGGGTATAGCCTCAGGCTTGCCATTGGGTATAACAATAGCATCATCAGAAATTATGGACTGGGGTCCCGGCTCTCATGCAAGCACATTTGGAGGCAATCCTGTATCCTGTGAGGCAGCACTTGAGACAATAAAACTCCTTGAAGAAAGCTTAATAGAAAATGCCAGAGTAGTTGGCAATTTTATGCTTAAAAAACTTGATACCATGAAAAAGAAATATGAAATTATAGGTGATGTAAGGGGAAAAGGATTGATGATAGGTGTGGAATTGGTAAAAGATAAAGAGACAAAAAAGAGGGCTGAAAAAGAGAGAGGGGAGATAATAAATAAATGTTTTCAAAAAGGCTTATTACTACTTGGCTGTGGTCCTAATTCCATAAGATTCATGCCCCCCCTGATTGTAACAAAAAAAGAGGCAGACACAGCCTTATCAATATTTGAGGAGATTATAGCTAAATACAACAGCAGATAGATTTACTTGTAATGTGTTAATAAGGTAAATCAGAATAAAAAACTCAGCACATCTTTACAAAAAATCATTACAGATCTGGCAGTATAGCAGGGCATGAGGCTCTTTCGGTAAAAAGTAGAAAGGCTGATTAAGCGGATTATTGAAGATGTGGGGAGATGAGTGGTATAATTATCCAAAACGAGAGGTTTAAAGGAGGACAATGTAATGGCTAAGGTCATAAAAAATAATCTTATTATCTCTTTTATTATTTTAATACTCCCTTTTATTTTATGGGGGTGTCAGACTGCTGAGAAAGGGTTTTTAAAGGGTGGTGAGGTTCAAAAACCTGTACAGGTTAAGGGTGCGGGATTGAATGAGGCTGTTGAGACAATAAGCAATTCTATTTCATCTGTAGATATTTTGAAAGGTAAGAATTTAGGAATCGGAGAATTTACTAATCTTGAAGGTGCAGGTAGTCAGCTTGGGAAAAGAATTGCCGATAGTATTGAGTTTGAACTTGTAAAATTATCTTCAGGTAAAGGGTTTCAGATTATTGATAGAAAGAACTTTGCACAGATTGCAAAAGAGTGGGAGCTTCAGCTTTCTGGTGTTGTTGATGAATCATCAGCAAAGAAGGTTGGAAGCCTTCTGGGACTGGATGTATTAACAGTCGGCACAGTATCTGATGCAGGTAAAGAGATAGATGTAAAGGTAAAGCTGATTGACACTGAGAACGGAAGGATATTGGGCGGTGCCGAGTCAAAGATTAAAAAGGACGAAGAGGTTGCAAAAATGTTTGCATCTTTGCTCAAGCCTGAGACCTCCGTATTTAAACAGAAGGAGGAGGCAGTTTCAGAGGAAAAGATTAAGATTGACCTCTGGACAGATGAGAAGAGTTACAGGATTGGCGAGAAGCTTACAGTTAATTTCAAGACTGACAGGGACTGCTATGTAACCCTTGTAGATGTGGGGACAAGCGGTAATGTCCATATACTTTTTCCGAATAGATTCTCTGTAGACAATAAGGTTAAGGCTAATGAGACTTATTCAGTCCCGGCTAAGGATGATGGATATAAAATAACTGTGAATGGTCCCCCCGGAACAGAGATAGTAAGGGCAATTGCAACTCTCAAGCCTATCTCATTTATAGATACTGACTTCTCCGGGACAAGGTCAATCTTTAAATCTGTAGATAAGAATGTGTCCTCTTTTACAAGGGATTTGAGTATTGAGGCATCAGAAACTCCTTCCTCAAATTTGGGAGAGAATCTTATAAAGATAGAGATTAGGTAACACTTTTTATTGTTGCCACTGCATAGGCGGAAATTCCTTCAACTCTTCCTATAAAGCCAAGTCTTTCAGAAGTTGTAGCCTTTACATTCACCGCACCTTTATCCACCTCAAGGACTGTCGCAATATTATCAACCATCTCAGGGATATATTTGGCAAGCCTCGGCTCTTCTGCAACAATCGTTGAGTCCACATTATTTACAGCATACCCTTTATCTTTCAATAATAGCACTACCCTTCTGAGAAGTTTGAGGCTTGATATATCCTTAAATTCAGGTGATGTATCAGGAAAGTGTTTTCCAATATCACCCTCTCCTGCCGCACCAAGGAGTGCGTCACAGATGGCATGGAGAAGGACATCAGCATCCGAATGCCCTGCAAGACCCTTGTTATAAGATATTTCTGCTGCACCAAGGATTAATCTGCGATTTTCAACAAATCTATGAACATCATATCCAAAACCTACTCTCATATTTCTGCTCATACAAAGAAATTATAAAATATTTAGCCACAGATTTTCACAAATAATAAATTACGGTGGCAATCGCCTTTGCCGAAACCTAGCTCCCGCCCCAGATTATCATAGAGATAACTATTAAGAAACTGAATAGGCTGGTTTTGTTTTGAATCACTCATTGGCTAATTTTATCCGCTTCTTTTAGATGAAGCAAGGGATAAAAACTTTTCCCTTGTCCCTCTGCCTTCTCTATCTACAGTCAAACCCAACTCTCTGATTACACACAGCGTATATTGAGGTAGATGTATTTTTGTGTGTCGTGAGGAGTATTCCATTATGGAGAGGTTGCTGACAAGTGTTATTAAGTCCGATTTGACATCCACATCTGTCAGTTCTTCCAGAATAATAAGCGGCATTTTCTTCCTTTTGGCAATTTGAAGAAGGTTATCACTCTCATTCCCGGAAGTAAATATTCCTTTAAAATTAATTGCGGATTGCGGATTGCGGATTGCGGATTTTAGACCAATCAGGTATACACCACCTTCACCACTGGGACCCAAAACCATCGCCCCATTAAAGTTCGGAGTTCGGAGTTCGGAGTTCGGAGTTGACAAAAATTTAAATGCCTTATTTATGGTAGATGGCTGTATATGGGGGGAGTCACTACCGAGTATTACTATATTATAACTGTTTTTATTATGAATATTTTGTAGGGCATTTGTGAGTCTGTCATCAAAATCATTGCCAGATTGAGGAAATAATTCAATTGAAGATTGAAGATTGAAGATTGAAGATTGAAAAACTATATCATACATTAAATCTCTTGAATCTTCTGGATAGTATGCAATATATATCTTTTGTGCCTTTGAGAGAGAGGCAGAAATAATTGTGTCTTTTAGAAAGGCTGTGTATAGCTTGAGAATATCCTCATCAGTAAGTGGGGTATCTTTTTTAAGGCGGGTCTTTACTTTTCCTTTGATTGGTGATTTCGCAAAAATGAGGAGTTTGTTCACAATAGCATCTTTTCAACTATCTCATACACCTTTTCCAGTGCCTCGCTGAGTTTTGCAGGGTTCTTTCCTCCTGCCTGTGCCATGTCTGCCCTTCCGCCCCCGCTGCCATCCACAATAACCGCAGTCTGCTTTATTATCTCACCTGCATTGAGTTTTGATGTCAAATCCTTTGTAACACCTGCCACAAGGGAGACCTTGCCATCTGTTACTGCACCCACTACAACAACACCTGACTTAATCCTTACCTTTGTGGAATCTACAAATGTCCTTAAGTCCTTAATATCAAAATTCCCGAGATTCTTGGAAATGACATTTATCCCTTTTATAGACTTTATTTCTGATACTGTGTCACCACTCATGTCCTTTGTTATTTTCTCTTTTTGTTTTTGCAGTTCCCTCTCCAACTCTTTATTTCTGTCCATGATTTTCTTCAACTTTGTCAATTCTTCCTGTGGGGGAGATTTGAGCACCTCCCTTATTTCAAGAAGGCTATCTTCTTCCTTCCTTACATATTTATATGCACCTTCGCCTGTGAGTGCCTCTATCCTTCTAATGCCTGATGCCACACTGCCCTCATGAACTATCTTGAATAATCCTATATCGCCGGTTGCCCTCACATGAGTCCCGCCGCATAACTCCATACTGTAATCCCCCATTTTTACAATTCTTACCTCTTCTCCGTATTTCTCTCCAAAAAGTGCGGTTGCCCCCTTTTTAATAGCCTCTTCCAATTCAGTTACTGAGGTTTCCACAGGATAATTCTCCCTTATTTTTTGGTTTACTATTTCTTCAACCCTGCGCAGTTCTTTTAATGCCGCTGCGGAGAAATGCGTATAGTCAAAACGGAGCCTATCAGGGGCAACAAGCGAGCCTGCCTGTTTTACATGGTCTCCAAGGACATCCCTCAAGGCAGTGTGAAGCAAGTGGGTGGCAGAGTGATTTAATGCTGTTGCCCTTCGCTTCTCATTGGATACTGAAATTGTTATCACATCGCCAACCTTTATGTTTCCTTTTTTAACAATACAATTATGAATAATTAAATTTTGCAGAGGTTTTTTTGTGTCTGTCACATCTATATGGACATCATCATTCCAAATCTTTCCTGTATCGCCTACCTGCCCGCCCGACTCGCCATAGAACGGAGTTTTATCAAATACTATCTCAACCTGCTCGCCTTCTGATGCCGATTTAACCATATCATTACCTTTTATCAGCAAGAGGACTGTTCCCTCTGATTCCAAAGTATCATATCCTATAAACATGTCCCTTTGTGGTTTTGAAAGGGATTGAGTCCCTTTTATTTTATGAGCTATATCTCTGTATATAGACTTAATCCCCTCTTCTCCTGAGCCTTTCCATGATGCCCTTGCCCTCTCCTTCTGCACCTCCATCGCCCTGTTAAATCCAGCCGAGTCAACTGCAAGCCCGCTGTCTTTTGCTATATCCTCTGTAAGGTCAAGGGGAAATCCATAAGTATCATACAGTTTGAATGCATCTTCGCCTGCTATCAGCCTTTCTCTCTTTGCCTTCAGGCTTTCAACCATGTCATTCAGCATCTTCATGCCAAAATCAAGTGTATTGCTGAACCTCTCCTCCTCTGTAGAAATCACCTTTGAAATATACTCCCTTCTATCAAGTAGTTCAGGGTAGGTATCCTTCATTAAATCTATTACAACATCGGAGGTTTTGAATAAAAACGGCTCGCTTTTTCCCAACATCCTGCCATGTCTTGAGGCTCTGCGTATTATTCTCCTCAATACATAGCCCCTCCCCTCATTTGAAGGCATGACACCGTCGCCTATAAGGAATGTCATTGACCTGCTGTGGTCTGCAATAACCCTGAATGAGATATCCATGTTACTATCTTTGCCATATTCTTTTTCAAAAAGTCCTTCTGTGTAGGTAATTATTGGCCTCAAAAGGTCGGAATCATAATTGCTCTTAACCTTCTGTGCAACAGCAGAGAGCCTCTCCAGCCCCATTCCAGTATCTATGCTTGGATTTGGCAACGGAGTGAGCTTGCCATTTGCATCCCTGTTATACTGCATGAATACGAGATTCCATACTTCCATAAACCTGTCACAGTCACATTCAACATTACATTCAGGCCTGCCGCACCCTATCCCTTCCCCCTGGTCTATATGAATCTCCGAGCAGGGACCGCATGGACCTGTATCCCCCATACTCCAGAAATTGTCCTTCTCACCGAGCCTTACAATTTTATTGGCGGGTATTCCGATTTTTTCATTCCAGATTTTAAATGCCTCGTCATCATCTTTATAAACAGTTATCCAGAGTTTTTCTTTTGGCAGTTTTACAACCTCTGTCATGAACTCCCATCCATACTCAATTGCCCTTTCTTTGAAATAATCACCAAAGGAGAAATTGCCAAGCATCTCAAAGAATGTGTGGTGCCTTGCTGTCCTGCCAACTACCTCAAGGTCATTATGCTTCCCCCCTGCCCGGACACACTTCTGTGATGATACAGCCCTCTTGTAATCCCTCTTCTCTCCGCCAAGAAAAACATCCTTAAACTGAACCATCCCTGCATTTGTAAAGAGTAGTGTGGGGTCGGCGGAAGGTATAAGGGAGGAGCTTTTTACAATCGTATGCCCTCTCTCTTTAAAATAATCAAGAAACTTTTTTCTGATTTCGTGTCCTGTCATAAAATGCTGATAAAAATTTATATGTTACCAATTCTAATATCTTTCAAACCTGCCGTCAAGTAAGAGAAGATACTTTGACATATCGTGATAAATATTATTATAATTAGTACCATAACCATAGAAAACTTTTACGATACTATCAAATATGTTTATTCTGAAAAAGATATTAACACCCTTTCTTCTACCACCTGGAATCTTTATTGTCTTTTTAATATATTCAGGCATACGTCTTTTATTCAAGAGACAATGGAATGGAGGTGTTGTAAATTGCTTGGCAGGTATTTTCATCTGGACGCTTTCTATATCGCCTGTAGCTAATGCCATTATTACAGGACTTGAGTCTAACATTGAGATACCAAAAAACCCACAGGGAGATGTTATAATACTTTTAGGAGGTGGTTCAAATACAGGGTCCTCTGATTTATCCGGCGTTGGTTCTCCCACAGGTGATGCACTTGCCAGGATTGTAACTGCCGTGAGGCTTCAGAATAGGCTTAACATTCCTGTTATAGTATCAAGCGGACAGGTCTATAAAAATAAACCATCCGACGCACCCATTATAAAGCGTTTTCTTGTTGACCTTGGAGTTCCTTCAAATAAAATTATACTTGAGGATAAAAGCAGGGATACAATTGAAAATGCAAGATATGCAGGAGAAATCTGCAAAAAAATGGAATTCAAAAAACCTATACTTGTAACATCGGCATATCATATGAAGCGATCTATTATTAGCTTCAAAAAGGTAGATATAGAGGTTACACTATTGCCGGCTGACTTTAAAACATGGAAAGACATGAAATATGGATGGGAAGATTATCTCCCGTCTGTCTCATCATTAGGCGATACAGGCAGAGCTGTGCATGAGTACATGGGGTTATTATTTTACAAAATAGCATATTAGCACATTATATCTTCCTCTGAATCAACCCAAGATTTCCTATTTTTCCAATAGATACTACATCCTTCAAGGTTATTAAAAAGAAGAATTTCATCTCATTCCTCTCCTCGCTATTTACAAAATATTTTCTGTCAACCACATCAAAGGATACCTCCCAGCATCCTGATGAATAGGTGGCACTATAGTCGTTTTCAATAAATTTTTTATTTAATTCATCATATCTTGCACTGTATTGGAGATTTAGTTTTTTTGTCAGATTAACACCCGTAATACCTGTTAGAAAAGTTGATTCAGGTTTCCTTGTATATCTCCTCTCAGTAGTCAAATACAATATATCTTTATAATTAACTCCGATATCCAGATTAGCTGTATTAATCTGACTTTCATAGACATCGTATCCTGCATCAAAATTAAATATGAGAGGCTTTATGATGTGGGTATCAAGGTCAAATCTTAAATCTGAAAATGGGCGGCGAGGGACTACCTGCAGGTTGTCATTTCTATTCGCCTCGGTTATATCATACTGCTGGCTTATCTCAAGTCTGACAATCTCATTGGTGCTTTTGGTTTTCATTAAAACCCTGTTTGTCAAAAAATAGGAAATGATACTTTTAGATGTTACAGAATCAACAGCATCTATCTGTATTATCTCTCCCCTGTCTTTCATATCCATATCAGGCAGGTAATTGTAAATTACCCTCGGCTCAATAATATGTTTCAGAGGAGATTTTGTATTAAATATCCTGAATAGCTTTGGTCCCTCCATTTTCAATTCAATATCATAGATGTCTCTCGTAAAACCATCCCTCTTGTTTAAGCCACGGCTGTAATAGGTCTCCCTCAAACCCAGAGCAGGTGTAAGTGTAATCCATGGGTATCTATCAAGTGTATAAGCAATCCTTGGATAAATGTCAGCCCTCTCCAATTCTGTCTTATTTACACCCTTCTCGTTCCTGAAACTCGCAAAAGATGAATCCATGCTGAAAAAGAAGGGTAAATTTCCAATCCTCTCTTTCTGATTTACAAATACAACCTCTGGTGACTGGGCATATACCTCGCTATAACCCGATTCCACACTCTCCCTCTTTCGTCCAAGAATCTGAAGGCTCCTTGAAAACCAGTTTTTTGTAAGCCTTATATAGGAATCTGTATATCGCCTCGTTCTCATGCTAGTATCATCCTCATATTCCCTGTCAGGATTGGCTCCACTCACAATATCAATCTTAACTGCCCCTTGAACATTGTATGTAAACAGATGATTGTGGTCAAAATTTATTTTATATAATTCCCTTTCCGTATCCCTCTCTTTTAAATAAGAGCCCAAAAAATTACCTGAGCTGTTTTTACTTAGGAAATACCTATACTCAAGCCCCTCCCGTAACCCTTTTTTCTCAAGATAATCAAGATAAATTGTTGCATCCTGATGGTCTGTTATTGCCCAAAAGAAACTATTGTTTATAAAAAATCCGTCTTTATTGCTTGAACCAAAGGAAGGGGCAAGAAATCCGGTCGCCCTTTTTGTCTTAATGGGGACAATCCAAAAAGGGAGGTAAAAAACCGGAATATCTTTAATCAAAAGGAATGAGCCTGTTAAAAAGGCGTAGTGTTCTAAGCGCAGGCGTGATTTGCTAACCCTGAATCTCCATGCAGGTGTCTCCTCACAGCATGTTGTAAGTGTCCCACTAAATATTGTATACCTGTCCGTGCCAACCTTTTCTAACTTTTCACCGGTAAAATAATATTTTGACGCTATAACCCCCTCGGTATTATGCAATATACCAGTTTCAGCTTTCATATTGAACTCTGCTGATTCAGAATATATCTGGCTCTCAGTATCAGAGAGAACCACATTCCCATTTATCAAGCCATCACCTGTATCAGTGTTAAATTCAACTGCATCGCCAAAGACAGCTCTATCTTTATGCCATATCTCCACATTACCCCTGCCATCCATAAGGTTTTTATTTTTTATGAACTCAAGCCTATCAGCTGAAATAAAAATCTGCTCCTTTATATTTTTAGAAATGGACGGTTCCTCGGCAAAAGAATAGTGAATTATAAATACTGAACAGCATATAGTTAATAACAGGCAGAATATTTCTTGATTTTTTCTCATTACTGGTTAATTATGGCATGAGGCATTTCACATCTCAAGCCATTTTGGATACCCATTTTATCGCCTCTCCAATTGTAAAGAATGAGCCTGTGATACAAATGATGTCATCGCTTTTGGTATAGCTTTTTGCCTTTGAAATCGCTTCAGATATATCTTCAATTATTTCTACATCCTTTTTATATTTTAAAGACTCGGTTTTTAAGTCCTCAGCTATCCTGCCTCTATCAGTTTTTGGTTTTGTGATAATTATATAATCTGCAATTGGAGCCAGAAAAGAGATAATCCCTTTGTAGTCTTTATCTTTTAAAATTCCTATAACAAGTATGAGTTTATTCTGGCTTCTGACTTCTGGCTTCTGACTTCTGTATTTAAGTTCCTTCAGTTCTTCCGACAGAGCTTTTGCGGCAGCTGGATTATGTGCACCATCTAAAATGATAACGGGATTTTTTGATACAATCTCAAGCCTTCCGTTCCACTGGACTTTTTTTAACCCATCTCTGATATTTGATTCATCAATCTTAAATCCACTTTCTTTTATAATAAGTGATGCCTTTATTGCGATTGAGGCATTAATTATCTGATATTTGCCAAGAAGTGGAATCTCAAAATTGTGAATTGCGGATTTTGGATTGTGAAATTCAAATTTTGAGCTCCTTATTCCGCATTCCTCATTCCGCATTCCGAAATCCCTCCCGATTCTGTAAAGTTTAGCATTTTTATCCTTACATATAGATTCTATTATTTCAATTACATCGGGCTTACGGGATGACAGAATGACAGTTCCTTTTTCCTTTATAATCCCCCCCTTCTCTCCCGCTATTAATTTTATGTCTTTACCAAGGTGTTCAGTGTGTTCAATATCAATCTCTGTAATAATTGATACTACTGGATTTAAAACATTTGTAGCGTCAAGTCTTCCCCCCATGCCAACTTCTACAACTGCAAAATCTACTTTTTCTCTTGCAAAATACATAAATGCCATAGCAGTTGTAAATTCAAAGAAAGTAAGTTGCATTGAGTTTTGAGTTCCCAATTCATAATTAATTCTTTCAGTTAGGTCAATTACATCCTCCTCTGCTATCATAAATCCATTAATTCTTATCCTTTCCCTGAAATCCTGTAGGTGAGGAGATGTATAGAGACCTGTTTTATATCCTGCAGACTGTAATATTGAGGCTGTCATGGCGGCAGTAGAACCTTTGCCATTTGTCCCTGCTATATGAATGGACTTAAACTGATTGTGAGGGTTTTGAAGGAGATTGAGGATAAGAGAGATATTCTCAAGACCTAATCTTATTCCGAATTTTTCAATACTATAAAGAAATCTGATTGTATCATCATAGGTCATTTCAGGAGTACCGGTGTTAGTGATTAGTGTCAGTGTCAGTTACTGTCACTAACACTAACCACTATTTTTATTTCTTTTCCTTCTTTTTTTCCATCATATCTTTATGGGACTTCATCATCTCTTCCATCTTCTGCTGATGCTCTTTCCACATCTCGTCATGCTTCTTTATCATTTCTCCTGCCTTTGCAATAATGGCATCACATTTATCTTTTGCATCCTTATCGGCAACTGAACCCTTGACAACAGCAGCCAAATCAGCAACAGATTGCATTACATCGGTCATCATCTTATGATGTTCTTCTCTGTTATCCTTCATGCCTCCCATCATTTCACCATGCATCATCCCACCCATACCCTTCTCTTTTTTTGCGAAGGCATAATCAGTAGATATTGATACTGCCAACAATATTAATCCAAATATCTTTAAAACCTTCATATATTTCACCTCCTTTCACCTTTTTTATTCTTGTATTATCATATATCCCTGCTAAATAATAAGTCAAGGATTACCTTATATATGCCTCTGTGACATACCTCCTCATCATCCTGTGGCTGTTGAAGTAATAGGCATTCTTGCCTATTGCATTTTGCATCATCCTTATCCATGTATGCCTGTTATTATAAAACATCGGTATAATAGTCTTTCCCAATTTGGTATAAAGGTCGTCAGCATCTTTTGTATCCAGATTTTCAGTTAGTGTAACCTCAGAGGGCACCGGTCCTATTGCCCAGCCTGTATAACCTTCTATATGCCCTTCTATCCACCAGCCGTCAAGGACACTAAAATTTATAACCCCATTGTGTGCAGCCTTCATCCCGCTTGTCCCAGAAGCCTCCCTTGGTCTCAAGGGTGTATTCAGCCAGATATCAACACCTGATACAAGTTTCAGCGCAATGTCCATATTGTAATTTTTCAGATATACAATATCTATAGACCCTTTAAGTTCTTTAATATAGTTATTTATTCTCTGTATAAGTTCCTTTCCGGGATGGTCGTTTGGGTGCGACTTGCCGGCATATATAATCTGGAGTTTTCCTGTCTTCGCTATCTTTTTGAGCCTGTTTATATCGGAGAATAAAAGGTCAGCCCTCTTATATGCAGTCGCCCTCCTTGCAAAACCTATTGTTAATATATCCGGGCTCATCACAACACCAGCTGTCTCTTTGATATAATTCAGCAATCTTATTTTCGCCTCTATATGGGCATCCCACAGTTCTTCATCAGGTATCTTTCCGATTCTTACAAATAGCTCAGGCTCATTTGCCCAGCCCGGAATATATTTATCATAGACCCTCGCAAGGCTCTCGCATGTCCATGTATATGAATGAACACCGTTTGTAATTGCATGGATTTCATAGCCCGGGAAAAGGTTCTTTGATACCTCTCCATGTTTTTTCGCAACACCATTTACATATTTGCTTAAGTTTAATGCGAGGAGTGTCATATTGAGATTATCCCTCCCTGCAAGCTCTTTAAGTATATCAAACGGAATTAATTCTCCCATTACATCCCTGATTAAATCATAGGGAAATTTATCGTGCCCTGCCTCTATAGGTGTGTGGGTTGTGAAGACGCACAGGTCTTTCACCCTTTCTGTATCCCATACAAATCTTTCATCCCAGACAGATTCAATATCTTTTTTGAATTCCAAGAGAAGCTCAAGCGTAAGAAATGAGGCGTGTCCTTCGTTCATGTGGTATTTCTTGATTTGAAAACTAAGGGCATTCAGCATCCTTACACCGCCGATGCCGAGGACAATCTCCTGCTTTAATCTGTATTTATTGTCGCCGCCATAGAGATGGGAAGTTATCTCTCTGTCAGCAGGTGCATTCTCCGGGGTATCTGTATCAAGAAAGAATACAGGAACCTTCCCGCCTGTAAGACTATCCACAATATATAGCCACGCCTGAACATAAACATCTCTCCCCTCTATCTTTACCTTGACCTTCTCGGAAAGTAAGGTCATGAATCTGGACGGCTCCCACGAAACAGGAGATTCTATCTGCCTCCCATTTTCATCTATATCCTGATTGAAAAAACCCTTTCTGCTCAACAGCGTTACAGCAACAAAGGGAAGTTTTAAATCGGCGCTTGACCTTATCGTATCCCCTGCAAGAACACCAAGTCCTCCGCTGTATGTAGGCATATCATTCAATATACCAACCTCCATTGAGAAATAGGCTATCTTCGGCTCTCTTAATAATTCCTGAAATCGCACCATAAATGTTAGAATATCAAAAATAGAATGGATTTTATAGAATAATTTGATAGAAAGGAATAAATCTACAGTGTAATGTAGGGCATCTTATTGATAGATTAAAATAGCCGAATCATCAAAACCATTTCCATAACCACCACTTTTCAAAAGCTATCTTTCCGAGATGCCAGATTTTCCCGGAGCTATATATCGCCACTGAAGGAGATGGAGTTGCAAAAAAATTCCCCTTTGCAAATCCTGCTTTATGGCTTCCCAATTCAAGGAAACAGTAGCCATTCCCTGAATACCTTTTATCAGGTTTTTGTCCGTTAATTTCCTTTACAATATTCTCTGCTACAACCTCTGCCTGATAATGTGCAAATACACCTGCCTTTGGTAAATTTAGCGGTTTATCAGTTTTATACTGTCCTGGAAGTTTAATTGTAGTTACATCACCGATTGCATAGACATTTTCAAATTTTGTCTTTAGTGTTTCCCTATCAACAGGTATCCAACCGCTTTCATTTATTAGATTTGTTTTTTTAACCACCTCAGGTGCAGTGTGGGGTGGGACAACAAAGAGAAGATCAAAATCGGCAGTTTTATTATTTTCAAAATAGATTTTTCCTTCGTCAACAGACTTAAATTTATATTCAGGATTAAAATTAATCTGTCTTGACTCTAACATCTGCTTTAACATATTGCCAATTTGAGGTCCTGCAGTTGGCATTGGTAATGTTTCGGGTGTATAGATTTCAATACTAATTCTGCCACGGATATTTCTATTTTTAAAAAAGGAGTCAATTAAAAATGCAAATTCATAAGGTGCGGCAGGACATTTAAAGGGCATCCCGCCAATGAAAATAACTATTTTCCCGTTAGAAAAATTATTTATTGCCTCGCCAGAGAGTTTTGCACCTTCCAGACAGTAAAAATTGAAAATCTTTGGAGTCTTGGGAAATGCCTTTGTATTTAGCTCTGCACCAAGTGAGATTATAAGTTCATCATAATTTATATTTTGTCTATTAAGGCTGATAGATTTTTTCTCGGTGGAAATCTCAGTAACCTCACCTTGAATAAACTCAATCCCTTTTTTTGTTAAAGCCCTCAGGCTTCTCTTTATCTGTTCAGGTTTTCTTAAACCAAAGATTAACCACAAAAGGGAGGGATAGAATGTATGTTCTTCATCTTTATCAATAAGTATAATCCTGTGCTCTCCGCCTAATTTTTTTCTTAACTCATTGGCACATACAATTCCACCACTGCCGCCGCCTAAAACAACTATTGTCTTTGCTGACATCATGCCTCCTCATAAAAACACTTTAGAATGTTATAATTTTATCACTCTCTTTTACTATTTCATACAAATCTTTCATTGTTGACATGGGACATACTTCTGAGCCTTGCGAGCCCCTGATTTTTAGGCAGGTGCCACAGGCAAAAATCTTGCCGCTGTTATTAGCAAAGGCGTCTATCTGTTCAGTAACATTAAATTTATCCGTATTAAGAGATTCGCACTCCACCCCCTTTGCCAATAAAAATATCTTTACCACATCGCCATTTTTAAGGGCATGATTTCCAAACCTGAAGGCATTCCATACGGTTTCAGAATCACATGAATAAATAACAATTCCTAATTTCATCTAATCCTCCCTTCTTTCTCTCCGACAATACCCATAAACCCCCCAAAGGGAAGCCATGAGGGTATAATCCACTCAACTCCCGACAGGATTAAACGGATTTGTGGAAATGGGAGAAAATAGGTATGTTGTTTATAAACACCTTTAATCTGTGGAAATGAAGAAAGAATATTCACCATATCTCCCTGACTATAAAAACAGGCATCAGAATATGATGTATTTACAAAAAAACTCTTCACCTTTTTAAAAAAGTAGAGCAAACTCCATTTATTCAACACACCGAGAAAAATCTTCTCCCTGCTGATTCTTACCGCCTCCGAGACAGCCCTTGCCGGATTCCTGAAAAAATTTACTGCTGTTATGGATACAGATATATCAAAACTACCATCTTTAAATGGGAGGCTCTCCGCATCAGCAACAATATATTTTATTCTGACTTCTGTCTTCTGACTTCTGTCTTCTCTCTTCTTCATTGCATATTTAATCATATTCACTGATGTATCAATTCCCACAACACTCCTGCAATAGCTGCTCAGAAATTGCGTAAAATACCCTGTCCCGCATCCTATATCCAAAATTTTAAAATCCGAAATTCTATCAGGGGCTATCATCTTCAGCAAAACCCTTTTCTCAAGCCCGCTTATATATTTACCCTTCTTAGTGTAATACCAATTATCATATTTCTCAGGAGTGAGTGGCATTTTATTAAAATACCATACTTAATGACATGATGAAAAGTCTGAATCAACTTTTCCTGTTAATAATAGAAAGGCAGAAAATGGCCCCATATTCTTCATTGCTTCCCACATCGGACCATCAAACTTAAGTCTCCTGAAAGTCA
>Ga0209212_1000730_pt1 | contig 60635 bp, 57 predicted proteins | sample RifGroC2_FD_183996 | JGI IMG/M metagenome (GOLD analysis project Ga0209212, IMG submission 183996) | Groundwater microbial communities from Rifle, Colorado, USA - Groundwater C2 (SPAdes) (version 2) | ecosystem: Environmental > Aquatic > Deep subsurface > Groundwater | place: Rifle, Colorado...
AATAATTCAATGTTCACATCATATCAGATAATTAAACCTGGAGGGAAAAGCTATGGCCATCGCCATGAAAATCGCCGGTCACATTTCAAAATCGTCCTGGATACGCAGGATGTTCGAGGAAGGCGAACGCTTGCGTCAGGAGTTCGGCGCCGAGAATGTTCACGATTTCACCCTGGGGAATCCTGATGTGGAACCGCCCGCGGCCTTTTACCGGGAGCTGCGTACACTGTCGCAGGATCCGCTGCCCGGCATGCACCGCTATATGAACAATGCCGGCTACAGTGAGACCCGCGCTGCAGTGGCTGACAAGCTTGCCAGGGATTCGGGCGTTGAAGTCACCGGTGACCATGTCATCATGACCTGCGGTGCCGGCGGGGCGCTCAACGTGGTGCTCAAGACCATCCTGAATCCCGGTGAAGAGGTCATCATCCTGGCCCCTTACTTTGTAGAGTATAAGTTTTATATCGACAACCACGGCGGCGTGCCGGTGGAGGTCTGGACCAATCACGAAACCTTTCAGCTGGACATCGCTGCCATCGAGAAGGCCCTGACCCGCAAAACACGGGCAATCCTGATCTGCTCTCCCAACAACCCCACCGGCGTGATCTACCCCGAGGAGAGTCTTCGCCAGCTGGGGGAGGTCGTGAAAAAGGTCCATAAACTCCACGGGCATCTGGTCTATGTCATCTCCGACGAACCTTACGCCCGTATCGCCTATGACGGCAAGCATGTCCCCAGCATCTTCCCGCTGGTGGAGAGTTCGATCATTGTTACCTCGCACAGCAAGGACCTGGCACTGCCGGGCGAACGCATCGGTTACCTGGCGGCCAATCCGCGCATGGATACCGTCATGCAGTTCATGGAAGGGGCGATCTTCAGCAATCGTGTGCTCGGCTTCGTCAATGCTCCGGCGCTTATGCAGCGGTTGGTGGCAAAGCTGCAGGATGAATCGGTGGATATCGCTGATTACCAGGCCAAGCGCGACCTGCTGGTGAATGCCCTGACCGGAATGGGTTTCGAAATGGTCAAGCCTGACGGCGCATTCTATCTCTTCCCCAAGTCGCCTTTGGCCGATGATGTGGAGTTCGTCAAGATGGCTCAGAAACATCGCATCCTGCTGGTGCCGGGAGCTGGTTTCGGTGCTCCGGGGTTCTTTCGTATTGCCTATTGCGTGGATAAGGCTGTGATCGAGCGGAGCCTGCCGGCCTGGAGCAGCCTGGCCAAAGAAGCGGGGTTGAAGGGGTAGAATTCAGGTCGGCGGGGTTTTCTCCTGTTTCACGGCCTTTTCTTCCAGAAATTCGATGAAATCGATATGACGGGTGACGAAGCGCAGATTGAAGCGGCTTTCGTAGAGCAGCAGGGCGCTGGCGGCAAAAAGAAACAGGCCGCCGGCAAGGGCGAACAGGGTTGCGACCCAGGCGTTCTCGGGTCCACCATAGGCGACGTTGATGGCTATGGCCAGGCTGGCGGCAACGAAAAGTGACGTGGAGGTGTACAACGCGGCCATGGACTTCTGGAGCACATAGGCCCGCCGCCTCTGGAGGGCGACCTGTCCCTTCAGATGTTTCAGGCGCTCGACAGGGAAGGATATCCGGTCATCCACCACTGCCTCAACCTCGCTCTTCATGACATTTACCCGGTCGAAGATCCGTCCCAGGCGTGCCGAGGTGGAAAAGATCAGCGTGCCGCAGGCCGAGATCAGGACCGCCGGGGTAATCATGGAGGTCAGGATGCGGGAGCTGGAGAGTGCCTCCAGCAGTTCTTTATCATTGATGTTCATGTCAGTCCCGGTAACGCTTCAGCAGATCACCGTAGGCATCAATCCGCCGGTCGCGCAGGAAAGGCCAGATCCGTCGCACTGTTTCACTTCTTGCAAGATCAATATCCGCCAAGAGAATTTCTTCGTTATCCCTGCTTGCCTCGGCAAGGATTTCTCCCTGCGGTCCAGCTGCAAAACTGCTGCCCCAAAACCGGATGCCGTTTTTCGACAGTTCCTGCGAAGCCTCAAAACCGACCCGGTTGACCGCCAGGACCGGCAGACCGTTGGCTATGGCATGCCCGCGCTGAACCGTTATCCAGGCATCCCTCTGGCGCTCCTGTTCATCGCTGGTATCCGCCGGGTCCCAGCCGATGGCCGTCGGGTAGATCAGCAGGTCTGCGCCGGCCAGTGCCATCATGCGCGCTGCCTCGGGATACCACTGATCCCAGCAGACCAGCACTCCCAGTGTGCCTACCGAGGTTTTGACCGGCGTAAAGCCGAGGTCGCCCGGGGTGAAGTAGAACTTCTCATAGAAACCTGGATCGTCTGGGATATGCATCTTACGGTAGGTACCGGCGATGGTGCCGTCCTTTTCAAATATCACGGCGGTATTATGGTACAGGCCAGGCGCGCGCCTCTCGAACAGCGATGAGACGATGACTACCCCCAGCTCACGGGCCAGTTTTCCCAGTGTTTCGGAAGACGGGCCAGGGATCGGCTCGGCCAGATCGAACAGGGTAGGGTCCTCCACCTGACAGAAGTAGGGCCCGGTGTGCAGTTCCTGCAGGACTATCAACACCGCCCCGGCTGCTGCCGCACGGATAATCATCTCCGAGGTTTTATCCAGGGTGGCGTTGCGGTCGCTGGAGCAGGTCTGCTGGATGAGGGCTACGGAGATGGTCGTCATGCCAGGACTCCCTGGGGCAGATGCATGGTGACGCAGTGGAGTGAGCCATGCTGGTCGAGCAGCGGCAGGCAGTCGATGCCGATGATTTCACGTCCCGGAAAGGCCTGGCCGATGCGCTCAAGGGCGATGCGGTCATTTTCATCCCGATAGGTGGGAACCAGCACGGCACCGTTGATTGCCAGGAAATTGGCGTAGGTGGCGGGCAGGCGGTGAGCCTCCTCATCGAAACGGACCTTGGGCCAGGGTAGGGGGATCAGGCGGTAGGGTGAGCCGTCCGGCGCCCGGAAAGCCTTCAACTCCTCTTCCATCAGTTTCAGCTGCTGGTAGTGCTCGTCGCGCTGGTCGTTGCAGGCAACATAGGCAATGACGTTGTCCGGGCAAATGCGTGCCAGGGTATCCACATGCGAGTCGGTATCATCACCTGCCAGATAGCCGTGATTGAGCCACAAAACACGTTTGGCGCCCAGCAGCGAGGCCAAGGCCTGCTCGATCTCGCTTTTGTCCAATTGAGGGTTGCGGTTGGGTGAAAGCAGGCATTCGGCTGTGGTCATGATTGTGCCGAGGCCGTCGGTTTCGATACTGCCGCCTTCCATGACCAGCCCGATGGTCTTGAGGTTGGGTTTGAAGGCTCCCTGATCCTTGAGACGCTTGTTGATCAGGTTGTCGTGGTTGGCCGGAAATTTGAGGCCCCAGCCATTGAAGCCGAAGTCCAGCAGCACCGGCTGGCCACTGAACATGACTGTAATCGGGCCGAAGTCCCGTGCCCAGGTATCGTTGTTCGGCATTTCATAGATGGCGATCTTGGTCATGTCAATGTCCGAGGCTGCCAGGTAATCCCTGGTTTCGGCGACACATGGTGCTGTGAGCAGGACCCGTTCAAAACGGGAAATCTGACGGATGATCTCGGCAAAGACAGGGCGTACGTCATCGAGCATGTATGCCCAGTCGGTGCCCTCGTGGGGCCAGGCCAGCAGGACGCCGTCCTGTATCTCCCATTCCGCGGGAAGTCTGATAGTCATTTTTACCTCTATGGTTTTGTTGTTTAATTTTGACTGAGAAACTATACAACCACGTGATGGGGCGTGCAAGAGCAATTGTCGGTCAAAGGCGATGTCAGTTTTGTCTTGATTTCTCATCGTGCATGCTTTAGAAAATCAGTTCCCCGCATTAAGTAATTCAATTCCAACGGAGTTTTCGTGAAGAGCCTGACACTTAAAGCCCCGGCCAAGATCAATTACCTGCTCGATGTTATTGGTCGGCGTCCGGACGGCTATCACGACCTGCGCATGGTTATGCAGAGGGTCAATCTGTGTGACGAAATTACGATCACCCTGACTGATGGGTCTGATATCATAGTATCATGCGGGAAGGGGGGCGTGCCTGACGGGCCCGGCAACATCGCCTGGAAGGCTGCCCACGAACTGCTTGCCCTGGCTGGGTCCGAACAGGGGGCCACTATTCACATCAGCAAAAACATCCCGGTGGCAGCAGGCCTGGGCGGTGGAAGCAGTGATGCTGCGACTGTGTTGATGGGGATGAATGAACTGCTGGGTCTGGGGCTTTCAGAGCAGCGATTGATGGAAATCGGTGTCAAACTTGGCGCGGACGTTCCGTTTTTTATATTCAAAAAAACGGCCCTCGCCGAGGGTATCGGCGAGCAGTTGAAAGCGATGCCGGACATGCCTGCGGTCTGGATACTGCTGGTGAATCCGGGCGTGCATGTCTCCACGGCATGGGTATACAAAAATTTGCAGTTGACAAACAGGGCCGAGCTAGCTAAACTTCCCTATTTTTACGGCAGTATTGAAAGTATCTGTTCCATTCTTTCCAATGACCTTGAATCGGTTACCATCCCGGTTTTTCCTGTTATTGCCGATATCAAGAGTGCCATGCTGCGCTTGGGCGCGTTGGGTGCCATGATGTCCGGCAGTGGCCCGACTGTGTTTGGGCTCTTCCGGGACAAGGATGCGGCCGAAAGAGCACGCGACGTCCTGGCAGATGGCACAGGCTGGTTTGCTGCAGCGGTTGAGACACTTTAATATATTGCTGTTTATCATTATTTTTTCTTCGTTGGTGTAAAAGAGGCGTCATACCAGATGCAAGCTTGTTGTCTGCATTGGGGCGTCGCCAAGCGGTAAGGCACCGGATTTTGATTCCGGCATTCCCAGGTTCGATCCCTGGCGCCCCAGCCAAGCCTCTTTTTACTCTGAAAGGTGATTCAACGTTATGCGCGATAAGATCAGGATTTTTTCCGGCAATTCCAACCCCGTGCTTGCCCAGAAAATCTGCGACAGCCTCGGTGTTCCAATGGGTACTGCCCGTGTGAAAACCTTTTCCGATGGTGAAATCTTGATCGAGATCGGCGAAAATGTCCGTGGTCGCGATGTTTACGTAATTCAGTCTACCTGTGCCCCGACCAATAACAACCTGATGGAGTTGCTGATAATGACGGATGCCCTCAAGCGGGCCTCGGCAGCGACCATTACCGCGGTAATACCCTACTACGGATATGCACGTCAGGATCGCAAGGCCGCTCCGCGTACCCCCATCACCGCCAAGCTGGTGGCTGACCTGATCACTACAGCCGGTGTGGACCGGGTGGTTACGGTGGACCTGCATGCCGGTCAGATCCAGGGTTTTTTCAATATTCCGGTGGATAACCTGTATGCCGTGCCGGTAATTCTCGACTACCTGAAAAAGCGCTTTGCCGGAGAACAGATTGTCATGGTTACGCCGGATGCCGGCGGCACCGAACGCGCCCGTGCCTTTGCCAAGCGACTGGAATGTACTTTGGCGGTCATCGATAAGCGGCGCACCGGTCCCAACGTGGCCGAGGTCATGCATCTGATTGGTGATGTTCGCGATAAAGTGGCCATTATTCTGGATGACATGATTGATACTGCCGGTACGTTGACCCAGGCGGCCAAGGCGCTCAAGGAAAACGGCGCACGGGCGATCTATGCCTGTGCCACCCATGGTGTGCTCTCGGGGCCTGCTATAGATCGCATCAATAATTCAGATATCGAAGAGGTAGTCCTGACTGATACGGTCCCCTTGGGAGACAAGGGACAAAATACATCAAAGGTCAGGGTGCTATCGGTTGCAGAGCTACTGGCTGAGGCCATTCGGCGTATTCATGAGGACGAATCGGTTAGTTCACTGTTCGTATAAAGAAGAAAAAACGAAATTGTCATAAATTGGAGTGTACAGGGTGGGCCTAGCCCGCCACTACAAGTGGAGGCACAGTATGCAACAGAAACAGATGAACGTCGAACTGAGATCGAAAGCCGGCAAGGGTATCAGCCGTCAGTTGAGAATTAAGGAAATGGTCCCGGGCGTTGTGTACGGTAAGGGAATGGATCCCGTTTCGGTCAGTATCAAGCACCGCGACCTGCAGGCAGCCATGGCAGGTGAAGGTGGGCAGAATAACCTGATTACCCTGGTGGGTGGCGGTAGCCTGGATCAGTCCATGGCCATTATCGCCGACCTGCAGCGTGATGTACTCAAGGGAACCTTCAAACACGTTGACCTTCACCAGGTCAACATGAGTGAAAAGCTGCGTGTTACCGTGCCGGTGGTCCTGAAAGGTACCGCCGCTGGCGTCAAGGAAGGCGGCCTGTTGGACTTCGCCCACCACGAACTGCACGTAGAATGCCTGCCGGGCAATATTCCCGACCATATTGAGATAAATATTACCGAACTCAAGATCGCCCAATCGATTCATGTTAACGAGATTCCCCTTCCAGAGGGTGTCAAGCTGCTTGACAATCCCAAAACACCGGTTGTCAGTATTCTCGGCAGGGTCAAGGAAGAGCCGGTTCCTGGAGCAGCGGCTTAGTCCTAGCTGATATTTTTTATTCATGAACACTTTTGTCATAGTGGGGCTGGGCAATCCCGGCCCCAAATATCAATGGACCCGCCACAACGCGGGTTTCCTTTTTTTGGACCGCTTGGCCCATCTGGAAAATATCTCCATTAACCGTAAAAACTTCTCAGGCCTGGCGGGTGAATGGAATCACAATGGCATCCGTACTATCCTCCTCAAGCCGCAGACCTTCATGAACCTTTCGGGCCAGGCTGTCATGCAGGCCCTTCAATTCTACAAGCTCCCTATGTCTCAGCTGATCGTTGCCCATGACGAACTTGATCTGCCTTTCGGCACGGTTCGCCTCAAGCAGGGAGGCGGGCACGGTGGACATAACGGTTTGCGCTCCATCATGGAGCAACTCGGTAAAGGTGATTTTATCAGGTTGCGTGTCGGCATCGGCCGTCCGCCTCATGGGGACACGGTCAACTACGTGCTGGGCAACATTCCACCTGATCATATGGAAGTCCTTCCGCGCGTTTTGGACGGTGGGTTGGAGATGCTGGAAATGTTGCTGGATGAAGGTCTCCCCAAGGCGATGAGCCTGTATAACAATCGGAATTTTCTGGAAGGATAGATCATGGGTTTTAACTGCGGTATCGTCGGACTCCCCAATGTGGGTAAATCCACCATCTTTAATGCGCTGACCTCGGCCGGTGCTGAATCTGCCAATTATCCCTTTTGCACGATAGATCCCAATGTGGGGATCGTTCAGGTGCCGGATCCTCGTATGGATCAGTTGTCAGCCATTGTCAGACCCCAGAAAATCCAGCCTACCACGATCGAGTTCGTTGATATCGCCGGATTGGTAAAGGGGGCCAGTGCCGGTGAGGGGCTTGGGAACCAGTTTCTGGGGCACATCCGTAGCGTGGATGCCATTGTGCATGTTGTGCGCTGTTTTAATGACGACAATGTGGTGCATGTCAACGGCCAGGTTTCACCGGTTGCGGATATTGAGACCATCTGTACGGAGCTGGCTCTGTCTGATCTGGATACGGTCGAGAAGAAATTTCTGCGGGCTGATAAACTCGGTCGGGGTGGTGATCGCAAGCTGAAGGATGAAGCCGCTTTTTACCAGCGGGTCAGGGATCTGCTCAACCAAGGTAAAAGTGTGCGCGGTGCGGCCGAGAATGAAGATGAGCGTCTCTGGATGCGCGATCTGCACCTGTTGACCGACAAACCGGTCCTTTATGCTGCGAATGTGGCTGAGGACGACCTTCTGGGTGAACATCCCTTTGTTGCCCAGGTGCGTGAGATCGCTGCTGCCGAGGGTGCCGGGGTTGTAGTGATCTGCGGGAAGCTGGAGGCGGAGATTTCAGAGCTGGATGGCGAAGAGAAGCAGGCCTTTCTCCAAGACATGGGTTTGGAAGAGCCGGGTCTTGATCGTTTGATCCGCAGCGGCTACGAACTGCTTGGCCTGATTACCTACTTCACCGCAGGCGTGAAAGAAGTGCGGGCCTGGACCATCGTCAACGGCACCAAGGCGCCTCAGGCAGCCGGGGTGATCCATTCCGACTTTGAAAAGGGTTTCATCCGGGCAGAGGTGATCGCCTTTGATGACTACATCGCCTGCAATGGCGAGTCCGGGGCAAAGGAAAAAGGGCTGATGCGCCTGGAAGGCAAGGAGTATGTAGTCAAGGATGGCGATGTGATGCACTTCAGATTTAACGTTTGATCTGATTCCACAGAAATCGATTCCCGTTTCAGCACAGGTCTTGATTATTTTAAATAGAAGAGTCTGATAAGCTGAGTAGTGTGAAATTGAATTGTAAAGGGCGAGGCGCGAGCTTCGCCCTTTTACTTATTATTGCGGGTTGATTTTGTTGGCATGGGGGTTTGGGAGTGTATAGTTCGGCAATACCTTAAATCGAGCTGAAACGTGAGCAAAATGTGTCCACTAGACCCCCAGTCTAGTGGTCCAGGAGACTGACTTCAACCAATCGAATAGAGAGTAATTCCGGCTGGCTTGCCGAGCACCACGAAGTGGCTGTCCAAGGTGGCAACCTGAACCTTGACCGAAGCGGCGGCAGTGGCAATGAAACAGTCGGACAGGCCGACGGTGATACCTTTGCGACGCAGCTTGCCTGACAATTTTCCGGCAGCAGCCCATAATTCGGGAGTTTCGGGAATGAAAGTAAAAACCTTCAAGAAGTCATCGAGAATGGCAAGCTCCTTGTCTGACTTCGCACCCTGCATCAGTTCGGCAAGGATGATGCCGCAGCATACGACCTGATCGTCGTCGATAAGCTTCGTAACCATGCCGTGATGCGGTTCCCGCTGGCGAAAGAACTCGATCCAGACAGAGGTGTCTATCAACACCCTAGCCAAGGCGGTTGTCTCCATGGCGCAGTTCCTCGGCAGTGCCGGTAAACTCCATCTTTCCGGCCATGGTCTTGATGCGGCTCAGCTTGCGCAGGCGGATCTCGTCTTTGACTGCGGTTATGACCGCTTCGGTCTTGCTTTTGGCCCCTACCAGAGCCACTAATTCTGTCAGCAGGTCCTGGGGAAGGGTGACTGTTGCGCGTGACATATCTAACCTCCATGAGTATGTTGCACAGATAATGATACGTATATTGTGCTAAAGATCAACACAAAAATAACAATCTAAATTGTACAGCCGCAATCGTACAAAAACTCTGGAACTACTGCAACGTCCTACGCGATGATGGGATGAGCTACGGGGACTATGTCGAACAGCTCACCTTCCTCCTCTTCCTCAAGATGGCCGATGAGCGGACCAAGAAGCCTTTTGACCAGAAGAGTATGGTCCCTTCCGGCTACGCTTTTGGCTCAGAGATGAATCCCTGGAGAACTCGGACAACCTCCCCGAACCGGCTATAATCGCCCGTGACATCATTGCCGACCTTGAAAGTGCTCTGGAACAGCTGAAACTTATTGCCGAGGATGTGGGGGAGGAGATTGAATTATATTTGTTGACAAAAATGCGGCCCCTCACTATATTGAATATCAAGTTCAATAAGGGGGGGCGGGATGATTCTTGAAAAGAAAAAGACGTTCAACGAGTTTGCCATTAGCAAAGGGCTCCGCTCCACCCGTCAGCGGGATATCATCCTGGATATCTTCCTTTCCACTCACCAGCATGTCAGCGTAGAAGAACTTTATTTAAAGGTGAAGGCCAGTCATCCCGGCATCGGTCATGCCACGGTTTACCGCACACTCAAGCTATTTGCGGAGGCAGGCTTGGCCCGCGAGATACTGCTGCATGACGGACAGACGCGCTACGAGCATGTCTTGGCTGGTGAACACCATGATCATCTGGTATGCACCAGCTGTAACGCGATCATAGAGTTCGAGGATGAGACCATTGAGAATCTGCAGACCGAGATAGCTGTTCGCCATGGCTTTACGATCAAAAGCCATAAACTGGAAATATATGGCCAGTGCGCCAGCTGCAGGAAAGCCGAGTAATTTTTTTTGTCAGCGCGTTGAAAATGAATATCAAAAGCAAAAGAGGATGTGGTCATGGCAACAGATTGTAGCAAGAACCCGGAAACAAGCCAGAGTAGTGCTGATGCCAAGCGGGTCGCACTGGTAGGCAACCCGAACGTGGGCAAGAGTGTGCTTTTTAATGCCCTGACCGGAGCCTATGTGACGGTTTCCAACTATCCCGGGACATCGGTCGAGGTGACTCGTGGCAATACAACTATCGAGCGGCAAGAATGGCAGATCATCGATACCCCGGGTATGTATTCGATTCATACCATCACCGAGGAGGAGCGGGTTGCCCGTGAGATTCTGCTGAACGAGACTCCGGATGTGGTTCTGCATGTGCTGGACGCCCGAAACCTGGAACGTATGCTGGCAATGACAATCCAGCTCATCGAGGCGGAGTTGCCGGTGGTGCTGGTAGTCAACATCATGGACGAGGCCGAACGTATTGGGCTTAAGATTGATCTGGACTTGCTGCGCCAGCGTTTGGGCATACCGGTTATCGGTGCAGCCACCGCCCGTAAGCGGGGCCTTGATGAGATCCGGCTTGCCATAGCTGGTTATCGGTGTGCTGCCGGTAACTCCAAGCGCTTTGCCTATAGCCGCCTGTTGGAATATGATATCAGCGAGGTGGCCGGTTTGATGCAGGCTGACTATGTCCTTTCACGCCGGGCGCTGGCCTTGCTGCTCCTGCAGCAGGATGAGGAAATCTTGGCTCTGGTGCAAAAGAGTGAGGGTGGCAACTATGCTAAGGTTGCAGAAAAGGTACGTGAGATCGCTTTCCAGCGACGTGAATCCTTCCACCTTGATCTTTCCCTGGAGCGCAAGGAGATTGTCAGGAAGCTGATCAAGGATGTGTTCGTTGCACCGGAAAAACGGGTGGTAACCTTGTCGGAACGCCTCTCGACCCTTTCGGTACGGCCACTGACCGGTGTGCCGCTGCTGTTGGTTGTGCTATACTTTGGTCTCTACAAGTTCGTGGGAGAGTTCGGCGCCGGAACCGTGGTGGATTTGCTGGAAGGTAAACTGTTTGAAGAACTGTTTAATCCCTGGATCATCAGCGTTGTCAAGAACCTGATTCCTTATGAGATTATTCAGGAGCTGTTCGTAGGGGAATACGGCATCATTACCCTGGGCATCCGCTATGCAGTCGGCATTATCCTGCCGATCGTGGCGACCTTCTTTATCTTCTTCTCCTTTCTGGAGGACACCGGCTACTTTCCGCGCCTGGCATTGCTGGTAGACCGCATGTTCAAGCATATCGGCATGTCCGGCAGAGCGGTCATCCCCATGGTACTCGGCTTCGGCTGCGACACCATGGCGACCATGGTAACGCGTACCCTGGAGACCAAGCGTGAGCGGATCATTGCCACGCTGCTGCTGGCCTTGGCAATTCCCTGTTCGGCCCAGTTGGGCGTCATCTTCGGACTCCTGTCAAAGGCGCCGGGTGCTCTGCTGGTGTGGGGTCTGTGCATGCTGCTGCTTTTCATCCTTGTCGGACTGCTGGCAGCGCGGGTAATGCCGGGCGAGTCTCCCATGTTCTACATGGAACTGCCGCCCATGCGTCTGCCGCAGCTCAGCAATGTATTGACCAAAACCTATACCCGCATGCAGTGGTATTTTCTCGAGATCCTGCCACTGTTCATCATAGCTTCAGTACTGCTTTGGCTGGGCAAGGTGACCGGTTTCTTCGAAAAAATGATAACGGCCATGACACCGGTGATGGCCTCCATCGGCCTGCCAAAAGAGACCGCGGTGGCCTTTATCTTTGGTTTCTTCCGTCGCGATTACGGTGCGGCCGGACTGTATGATCTGCAGAGCAAGGGCTTGATGGATGCCCGCCAGTTAACGGTGGCGGCGGTGACGCTGACGTTGTTTATCCCTTGCGTGGCCCAGTTCCTGGTGATGAAAAACGAGCGAGGCTGGAAGACGGCCAGCGCCATCGGTGTCTTTGTGAGCCTGTTTGCCTATGGCAGTGGTTATCTGCTCAACCAATTTCTTCTAGTGACGGGGATACTGGCATGAAATGCGGATTCTGTGGACACGAATTTGATGAAGAGGAGAGCAAGCAGGGCTGTGGCGGTTGCCCCGGTGGTTGTCACAGTGTACATTGTCCCCGCTGCAATTATAAAAACCCACTGGAACCGAGCCTGGTAAAATCCATAAAAAAACTTTTTATGCGAAATGATACCCATAAAGGAGATGCTGAATGAAATTATCCGAAAAGGCAGAAGAGATACTGGAAGCACTTTGGATCGCGGTGGAAGAAGAGGGTAGTGCTTTCCTTGATCCCGAAATCTTCGGGATACCTGCGCATGACCCGGCCTATGCCGAGTTGACCGGTCAGGCCCTGATCGAGTTGCGTCAGGGCATGGTCTACTTCCGGCCGGAAGGCAGAGATGAGGGGCGCATGACGATTCGCCGCCACCGATTGGCAGAACGTCTGATGATGGACGTACTCAACATACGCGGTGAAGATGGTGACCACAGAGCCTGTCAGTTCGAGCACCTGCTCAACCAAGGAGTGGACATCAAGGTCTGCACCATGCTCAATCACCCCCAGACCTGTCCCCACGGCAAGCCAATCCCGCCCGGGGATTGCTGTGTTCAGGCCCGTGCCGAGGGTGATCTGGGAGTGGTACCTCTAACCGAATTCAAATCCGGACAGGATGGGGAAATTGCCTACATCCAGACCGAGGATAACAAGAAAATGCAGAAACTGATGGCCATGGGGGTTCTGCCGGGCAACAAGATAACATTGGTCCAGTCGTTCCCTTCCTATATCTTCCGGGTCGGTTTTTCAGAGTTTGCCATCGACAGCAACCTGGCCAAGGAGATTTTTGTCAGGAAATAGCAGAAAAAGAGCCTGGAAGGTTGACAATGTGATGATTCAGAAACTAATATGCCTGATCCTATCAAAACATTCAGAAAGGCCTATTATGAAGGTTATCATCCTGCTCGGCGACGGCATGTCGGATGAGCTATACAGCGAATTGGGCGATAAGTCGCCTATCCAGGCTGCAGTAACCCCTAATATGGATTTTATGGCTCAGCATGGCCAGGTTGGTCTGGCTCACACTGTTCCTGATGGTCTTCCCCCTGGCAGTGATGTAGCCAATCTCTCGGTTTTTGGTTATAACCCCCGCAATTGTTACACCGGCCGTTCCCCGCTGGAGGCGATCAGCATGGGGGTCGCGCTCGGACCGGATGATGTTGCCTTTCGCATGAACCTGGTAACGTTGCGTCCTCATGGCAGCAAGATTTACATGGAGGATTTCTCTGCCGGCCATATCTCGACCGAAGAGGGCAGGGAATTAGTGGAGACTCTCCAGAGAGAACTTGGTAATGCAGAGTTTGAATTCCATGCCGGTGTCGGCTACCGGCACCTGATGGTCTGGCGTGGCGGCAAGGACGGCATGAAGTCGACCCCGCCCCACGACATCACCCGCAAGGCGATTATGGAATTTCTTCCCAGCGGTGATGGTGCGGATGTCGTTATCAACATCATGAATCATGCCCAGATGGTTCTGCACGATCACCCGCTCAACAAGAAACGCAAAGAGCAGGACCACCCGGTAGCCAACTCAATTTGGCTGTGGGGGCACGGCAAGACGCCCAAGATTGACACTTACCAGGATAAATTTGGTCTAAAGGGTGCCGTTATCTCAGCGGTTGACCTGATCAAGGGGATCGGCGTTTGTGCTGGTCTGGACATTATCAATGTGGAGGGCGCCACCGGCTATATCGACACCAATTACCTAGGCAAGGCCCAGGCCGCTCTTCAGGCGTTGGAGAACCACGATTTTGTTTATGTGCATGTGGAAGCTCCGGATGAAGCCTCCCATTCCGGCCGGATGGATCACAAGATTCAGGCCATTGAGGATTTCGACCGCCAGGTGGTGGGAACGGTACTGGAAGGTATCAAAAAATTCAAAGACTATGCCATTCTTTGCACACCGGACCATCCCACACCGGTACATTTGATGACCCATACCTCGGAGCCGGTGCCGTTCATCATCTACCGTGGTGGAGCAGGGCAGGGTAACGGTGCGGCCTCCTATGATGAACAGCAGGCCAAGGCAACCGGTCTGGTTGTTGATGGTCATAAGTTGATGGAGTTGCTGCTGAACTAGGCTAGGAGTGTTTGAAAAAATCAAAGGGCATCCGGTTGAGTTCGGATGCCCTTTGGCGTTTATGCAGATATGCTGTAGGCGGGGTCTGCTATTTGGCATGTGTGTGTCCCTAAGAGCCTGTGGCGAATTCCGGATGGTTGCAGAATTGAGCAGTTTGACAGGAGCCGCAGATGAGGTGGGCTATTTGAAGTTGTCGATGATCCAGCGGGCGATGCTGCGGGAAGGGGGCAAGATGGGCAGGGCGTCCAGCGGGAACCAGCGGGCGTCTTCCAGCTCGTTCTGATCGACAACGATCTCGCCGCCGGCGTAATCGGCCACAAAACCGGCCATGAGCTGGGCCGGGAAAGGCCAGTTCTGGCTGCCCACGTAACGGACGTTCTCGATCTCAATCCCGGTTTCCTCCCGCACCTCGCGGATGGCGCACTCCTCCAGTGACTCTCCGAAATCGAGGAAGCCTGCCACCAGGCTGTAACGGCCCGCAGGCCATTCCGCCTTGCGGGTCAGCAACAGTTCATTGCCGCGCTTGACCAGCACAATGGCGCAGGGGTGGATATGGGGGAAATGCTCGGTGCCGCATTCGCTGCATTTCTTGCCCCAGGTGGCAGATACGCGTTCCGTTTGGGCACCGCAGGCGGAACAATACCGGCTCTGCTGTTCCCAATGGAGGATCTGTTTGGCGAGTCCGGCCAAGGTGAGGGTCTGCATGTCCATTCGCTCTTCGCCGGCATTGAATGGTTCGGCAACAAAGGGTGGGGGCAGGGTGAGCTTGGTGCTTATGAAAATTGCCCGGAGCGGTTTGCCGTGCCACAGGCCGATGCAGACTGGAGTGGTTTTCGGCGGCAATCCTGCCGGCAGACCTCCTTGCGGGAGGGTAAGGCCGTTTTTGTCCTGTATCAGCACGACACTGTTGCCCTGGATGACGGCCCAGGTGCCTTGTTCTCCGGAGTCGTGCGCTGATGGTGGGCGTAGTTCGAAGGTATCCTTGATATAGGCAAAGTTAAAGGGGAGGTTGATTTTCTCGGGGTAGGGCATTGGTTCTCTCACTGACTTTTTGTAGCAATATTCGTGGTTGAAGTCAAGGCGCGTCCATGGGCTTGACTCGTGCCTGATTTATCACCATAATAACCACAATGCTTCCGTTCAAAACTACATCAAAAACCATCGTCGTTTCCCTTGTTCGTCTCTGTCTGCTGCTCTTGCTGAGTTGGTATCTGTTCTGTCTGCTTGTGCCGTCAGGCAGTGGCACAACAGTCCATGATGTATCATTTCCCACCGGCAGCGGCATCAAAAAGCTGGCAACGGAACTGAAGGCGGCCGGGATCATCCGCAGTTCCTGGCACTTTATCCTGATCAGCAGGCTGAGAGGGCAGGCCCACCGGCTCAAGGCTGGTGATTATCGCTTTAACGATGCGATGACAACGTCGGATATCCTGGGTAAGGTTGTCAATGGAGACGTGGATTATCGACGCTTTGCCCTGCCTGAAGGGTACTCCATCTACCAGGCGGCTGAACTTCTGGAGCAGAAGGGGTATTTCAAAAAGGTTGCTTTTCTGGAAAAATGCCGTGACAAGACTCTGCTTGGGCGCTTTGCCATTCCGGCGGCCAGTGTGGAGGGGTATCTTTATCCTGCTACATATAACCTGCCACGAAATGGCAGCGAGGAGCAGTTGATCGGGCAGATGGTGGAACAGTTTAACAAGGTTTGCTCGGAGTTCAAGGGCGGGGAGAACAGGTCTAGTTTGTCTCGTCACGAGGTCGTTACGCTTGCCTCCATTATCGAAAAAGAGGCAGTGTCACCAGAAGAGAAACCGTTGATTTCAGCGGTGTTTCACAACCGGTTGCGAATCGGGATGCCGTTGCAGAGTGATCCAACGGCGGTTTATGGGGTGCGCGCCTTTTCCGGGAAGGTCAGCAAGTCCGATATACAACACCAATCACCCTATAACACCTATCTCGTAAAGGGGTTGCCCCCTGGTCCGATCGGAAATCCCGGACTTGCTGCTTTAAAGGCGGCCCTGCATCCTGCCAATACGCAATTTCTCTATTTTGTCGCCCGCAAGGACGGCACCCACCAGTTTTCCCGCACTCTTGATGAGCACAATTCTGCCGTAAACCGATACCTTAAACATTGATATTAAAACTAACGGGGCTTGTTTTCCGGCATGATGTCGATGATAGTGACTTCGGGTGGGGCCAGGAAACGTAGCGGAGGTCCCCATGTGCCGCTGCCCCTGCTGACATGGAGCAGTGAGCCTGCTGCGGTTTTGGCTGTACCGCCTGTAATCTGATATTCAAGGAGTACCAGAAGGTTAAAAGGAAATATTTGACCCTGGTGGGTATGTCCCGAGAGCTGCAGATCAAACAACCCGTCGCTTGATTTTGCAACAATGGGGCGGTGTTTGAGCAGAAGCTTGAAACGCCCTTGATCGGCTGTCGTGAGCAGGACGTTTTCCAATGGGCCGGCAGATTCCAACCCCATTCTCTTGCGTGCCGGGTCATCAACTCCTGTTATTGACAGGAACGTGCCCACCGAGGTTGTCTCGTTGCGCAGTATTCTGAATCCGGCCTTGCCGGTGAAATCTAATGCTTGGTTGATGCCGGCGTAATACTCGTGATTACCAACCACAGCGAATCTGCCCAGGGGGGCTTTGATCTCTGTCAGCATTCCAGCCATGTTGCCGTGTATATCTAGTGCCCCTTGCCGATTCAGTCTCCCATCTATCAGGTCGCCAGTGGAAACCAGGATATCTGGCCTGGCTGCCTTGACCTGTGTGAGGATGCGTTGCAGGCGCTCTTCACGCACGAGCAGTCCCAGGTGAACATCCGAGATCTGGACAATCCTGATCCGGCCGCTGCCGGCGGTTAGTTTGGGGGTGGTGACGGTCAGGTGTTCAGTTTTTATGTTGCGTGCTTCGAAATAACTGTAAATCGTGGCAGACAGAGAAAGTATCAGGGCAACTTCACAGGTCAGGCGTGCGTTGAGAAAATATGGAAATCTGGCGCCGGTTGAGCGGCACACTGACCAAGCAAGCACCCTGAGGATGTCAGTCAGAAACAGTGCCGAGCAGAATAAGAGGAGGGCACCCATCCAGATATAAGCTGGCCAGGCAAGGAAGGTGGCGATTCTTTTGAAACTGCTCCATTCGAGGAACCTGATTAAAATTGGTGCCGTAGTAGTCAGCACCATTACTGTAGCCAATCTGATCGCAGCAGTTCGCGAGGGATGAAAGGCAATACGCAGCCTGTTGAATGCGTAGGCATGTATAGCCCCGTAGAGGCTTAAAAAGGTTAGTAGGAAGACGGACATTCTACGTGCTCTTTGACGCCTCCAAAGGTTATACGGTGAATGATAGCAGGCCCGAGCTGGCTGATGGCCTCCATGTGGGATGCGCTGCCGTAGCCCTTGTGGCCGGCAAAGCCATAGCCGGGATGCAGCGCGTCCATGTCGCACATAAGGCGGTCGCGAGTTACCTTGGCGATGATGGAAGCGGCTGCAATGGAAAGGCTTAGGGAATCCCCTTTTTTGATGGTCTTCTGGGGGAGGGGAGAATCAATGGTGCTGATGCCGTCGATCAGTAGGTACTCGGGTTGCAGAGACAGGTGTGATACTGCTTCCAACATGGCGTGGCGCGTGGCCTGAAGAATATTGATCAGGTCTACCAGTTCCGGACTGCCCATGCCGATCCCCACGGACAGTGCCTGGGTCATGATGACCTCGAACAGTCGTTCCCGCATTAACGGAGAGAGCTTCTTGGAATCGTCGACGCCGTCAATACGCAACCCTTCCGGCAGGACAACAGCAGCAGCAACCACAGGCCCGGCCAGAGCACCCCGGCCAACCTCGTCAATTCCTGCGATTATCCGGTAGCCTTGTTTCCGGGCATGTTGCTCGAAGGCCAGTGTGTCTACAGGACAGTCTGTGAAGAGCTGGATCTGTTTCATGGTTAGTACTCGAAACAAAAAAGCCCCGCTTGAACGGGGCTTTCATTGTTATGCTTAGGCTGCAGCAACGTACTTTTTCTCGCGGATTCTGGCGGCCTTGCCACGCAGCTTGCGCAGGTAGTACAGTTTGGCGCGGCGAACATGACCGCGGGTCACGACTTCAATGGCTTCCAGGGAAGGGGAGTGGAGCGGGAAAACCCTCTCGACGCCGATGCCGTTGGATATCTTGCGGACCGTGAACGACTCGCGAATGCCACCGTTCTGGCGGGCGATACACACGCCCTGATAAGCCTGGATACGCTGTTTGTCGCCCTCAACGATCTTTACGTGGACCTTGACTGTGTCCCCGACCTTGAATGGGGTAATGTTCTTTTTCATCTGTTCAAATTCCAGAAAATCAATGATGTTCATCGTAGCTTCCTCCTCTATGTCTCTCTGTTTGCTATAATATGAGTCTACTGCAGTCCTCTCAACCGATCGAGCATGATGGCCGCTGCCGAACGAACCGAGAGGTGATTATATTGACCTGCACTGGCTATTGGTTTCAAGATATAGTCTGCTGATTCAAAGCATTCTTTTGTCAACCCCCAGCCGGTCCCGAACAGCAACAGGTAAGGAGTGTCAGGTATTTCCAGCCGTTGCTTCAAGTCTGACACCGCAATGCTGTCAGGCCATTCGCTTGCCCCGGTAATGACGGTCTTTACCGGGTTTTCAAAGCCAGACTGGAAATCGCTGATTGCTGAATCCAGGTCATCGCATATCCTGATAATATCAAGCGCTTCTTTGCGATCCGGATTATAAGTTGCGCCCCAGCCTTTTTGCCAGTGACCGGTTATCCGCTGTGCCAGGTTGCGCTGATCTGCTGAAGGCGTCACAATATAAAATCTGTCCAGGCCATAGGTTCTGGCAGAACGGGCAATATCGTGCACGTCAAGATTAGTCAGTGCGGTAGTAACAACTTCGCGGTGTTTGTTATACACCGGGTAATGTAACAGGGCAATGGACAGATTAGCGAGCAACGGTAGCATCTTTCAGTTCAAGCTCTGCAAGCATCTTTCGATCTTCCTTTGTCAAATCAATATCTGACAGCAGGTCTGGTCGAAGGGTACGTGTTTTACGGAGTGATTCGTTTCGGCGCCATTTCCTGATCAGCTCATGGTTTCCTGAAAGCAAAATATCCGGAACCTTCAAACCTTTGAATTCAGGGGGGCGCGTATACTGTGGATATTCCAGCAGTCCGTCGCAGAATGAATCGGTTGTTGCAGATTCGTCGCTGCCAAGCACTCCCGGAACAAGTCGGGTCACGGCATCCACAATAACCATGGCGGCGATCTCTCCCCCCGAGATGACGTAATCACCCAGGGAAATATCATCCTCCACGTACAAATCTCGAATCCGTTCGTCAATACCTTCGTAACGACCGCAAATGATGATCAATCCGTCACGTGCAGCCAGTTCATCTGCAATCTTATGAGTAAAACGGCGTCCCTGGGGGGATGTCATCACGACAGTTGATGTCGGATGTTGCGCCTTTACATGTTCGATGCAGGCTGAGAGAGGTTCGACCTTCATTACCATGCCAGCGCCACCGCCATAAGGAGCATCGTCGGCTGTCTGGTGACGATCGACAGAATAGTCGCGAATATTATGCAGTGATATGTCAATGAGCTGTTTATCTCTGCCCCGCCTGATGATGCTTTCGTCGAACGGACCAATGAACATTCCGGGGAAGAGCGTTAGTATATTGAACTTCATAGATCCAAAAGGCCTTCCAGCGGGGTAATCAGCATCCTGCCGCCTTCCAGATCAACGCTGCTGATGACGTCGGCAATCGCTGGAATAAGGAATTCTCGCTCTGCACCGCGCACCACATAAATATCATTGCTTCCGGTTTCAAAAATATCAACTATGTTGCCGAGTTCTTCCCCATCGATGGTGGCAACCTTAAGTCCGATCAGGTCCGACCAGTAATATTCGTTGTCTTCCGGTATCGGCAGTTGGCTCCGTAACAGACAAATTTCACTTCCGACGAGCGGCAGAACCAGATTTATCTCGTCCAATCCCATTAGCCCGATCATGAGTTTACCGGCATGGGGGGTAACGCTTTTAAGACCAAACTCCTGAACTTTGCCATCTTTAGACTTCAGAGTAACGGTCTGGACGGCCTGCAAGCTTTCAAGGTTACCCGAAAAAGAGTGAACCTTAAGCATCCCCTTAATCCCATGTGTTCCGACAATCTTCCCCACAGGGATCAGCACATCAGGTTCTTGCATTACTCAACAATCTTGAGGATAGCTTTCTTGTTATCCTTGGTGGATACAGCGTTAAGGATGGTGCGTATAGCCTTGGCGGTACGGCCTTCCTTGCCGATGATGCGGCCCATATCTTCTTTTGCAACGGTCAGTTTAATGACCATCGTATCCTCTTCCATCTCTTCTGCAGCCTGGACCTGTGCGGGGTCGTCGACGAGTGACTTGGCAATGGTTTCAACAAGTGCTTTCATGTCGGTTTCCTCTGCTGATGTAGGATATCCGGCGTGCCGGAGGTGGATGTAGGATACGCTGTTGTCTAGGCTGCCGCCTTGTCCAGGATACCTGCTTTTTTGAGAAGCTGACGAACGGTATCGGTTGGCTGTGCACCCTTGCCGAGCCAAGCAAGAATCTTCTCTTCATTCAGTTTGAAAACAGCTGGGTTTTTAGTGGGGTCGTAGGTTCCCATGTTTTCAATGAATCGTCCATCCCTGCGGCTGCGCTCATCGGCGACTACCACCTGGTAAAAAGGTCTTTTTTTGGCGCCTGCGCGTGCAAGCCTGATCTTTGTTGCCATTGTGAATCCTCCTGAAACATTTTTTTCTGCGATTTTATAAACGGTGAAACTTGTTGTTATCTAAAGGGAAGCATGCCCTTGCCGAGTCCGCCCATACCCTTTAGAAGTCCTTTGGGGCCGAGTTTTTGTAACTGTTTGACCATCTTCTGGGCCTCTGTGAAGCGCTTGAGAAGCTGGTTGATCTCCTGCACGGTAGTGCCGCTGCCTTTTGCAATTCGCAGGCGACGGCTACCGTTGATAATACCATGATTGGCCCGTTCACCGGGCGTCATGGAGCGGATGATGGCTTCGATCCGCTTTAATTCCTTTTCGCTCGGTTGGGCACCCTGCATCTGTTTCATCATCTTGCCCATGCCTGGGATCATGCTCATGATTGATTCCATCGAACCCATTTTCTTGATCTGCTGAAGCTGGGCAAGGAAATCTTCAAGGTCGAACTGGTTCTTCTTGAGTTTTTGTTGAAGCCGGGCAGTCTCATTCTCATCAAAGACCGACTGGGCCTTCTCGACCAGGGTGAGTACATCGCCCATACCGAGAATACGTGAAACGAGCCGGTCAGCGTGAAATATCTCCAACGCGTCCAGCTTTTCACCCAAACCAACAAATTTGACCGGTTTGCCGATGACAGCTTTGATGGAGAGGGCTGCACCACCTTTTGCATCGCCGTCCAGCTTGGTTAAAACAACACCGGTAATGTTCAGGTGGTCGTTGAATCCGCCGGCAACATTGACCGCTTCCTGGCCGGTCATTGCATCAGCAACGAACAGTATTTCAAGCGGAAGAACGGCTGACGCAATTTCAGTCAACTCGTTCATCAAATAATCATCGATCTGGTGCCGACCTGCGGTGTCTAGTATGACTGTATCATAGCCGTTGAGTTCGGCAAATTTCATTGCTGCAGCACAGATGTCAACCGGCTTTTGATCGGCCGTGGATTTAAACACCTCAAGGCCTAGTTGCCGACCGACGGTCATGAGCTGCTCAATGGCAGCAGGACGGTAAACGTCAGCCGGAACCAGCAACGGTCTGCGTTTCAGGCCCTTCAGGTGTCTGCCTAGTTTGCCGCACGTCGTTGTTTTACCAGCACCTTGAAGCCCGACCATCATGATGGCCACCGGTGGTTTTGCCGCCAGGTTGAGGCTGTTGTCCTCGTTGCCTCCCATGACAGACACGAGTTCATCGTGGACAATCCGGATGACCTGCTGTCCGGGAGTCAGGCTCTGCAGCACCTCGGTGCCGGCCGCCTTGCCCCGGACATTTTCAACGAAATCTTTGACGACCTTGAAGTTTACGTCAGCCTCAAGGAGCGCTAAACGCACCTCGCGTAGCGCCTCTTTGATGTTTTCCTCAGTCATTACCCCTTGGCCGCGGAGTTTTTTAAAGACTGATTCAAGTTTTTCAGAAAGGTTGTCAAACATCGTAGTACGTCGTCTCGTTGAATGTAATATTCTAAAAGGGGTTCACTATAAAGTACTGTGTGAATAACTGTCAAGAACTATTTGAATTCTAGAGTTTTATCACCTGTGCAGCACTAAGCAGATTCTCGGCTGTGGAGAGCATGTTGGTTGTGCCGCCGACCCGGAGTTTTTCTTTGCATCCAAAGAAGTCAAGGCAGAGTCCGCAGGAAAGAATCTCTACCCCCATGCCTTTCAATTTTTCCAGAGCCTCCAGCACGTCTGAGCCATCTGTGGTTAGGAAAATGCCGCTATTGAGGAATAGAATGCTGGTTGGTTGGTCTCTGGTTTCAAGCAGGGTGTGGATGAAGTTCTTCATCAGCAGGCGACCCAGTTCTTCAGGCCCTTCACCAAGGCAATTGGAGGTAATCAGCAAAACCCGACCAGAGTTCAGATCTCTGGAAGTGCAGCTTGTTGTAATGTTTACATCGCTGGTAATGGAGAGTGCCCAGGCGCCGGTTTCAATCTGTTCTTCGCTTACCTGGAATCCTCGGTTACGGGCAAAGCGACCAACGTTCTCCCGAGGAGCCCCGTTGTCCAGCAAAACTTGCAACTCCCCATGCTCCTCCAGAGCTTTCTTGACGCTGATTACCGGCGCGGGGCAGGCCATATTCCTACAATCAATGATTTTCATGGGATAAATTCCTTTTCTTTGATCTGCAGGCTTAGGTAGCGCTGGAATCGGTCCAGATGGTTATAAATTTACCGTTTTCGTATCTGGTGACGAACTCCGGCAGAAGACTTTCGGTCGCCAGTGCCTGCATGATGCAGTCGCGAAAATCTTCGCTGAAGCGTATGGCCAAACCACAATCCGTCAATAATTTACGGGGTGCGGGGATAAGCAGGATCGGCAAGTTCAGAGCCTTGAGGATGCTCTCGGCCTTCATCACCCGGTGGGCTGAATTGAATACCGCCAGCAGGTGTCCTTCTTCTATCATCAAACGGTTCTCCATATTCTCTGTCCTGTTGTACCCATTAGCCGATTGACAAACTGTACATGACTTTCTACTATGCCTGAAAGGAGAGAGGCATGCAAGTGTCGTTAGCCACTGTTGGATTGATATTTCTTGCTTTTGTAATCAGTATCCCATGTGGTTATCTGCGTGAAAATTACACCAAGTTCTCGTTTATGTGGTTTTTGCTGATACATATTCCGATACCGTTTATTGTGCTGCTTCGCATCGGGGCCGGCATCAGCTGGCATGTCATACCCCTGACCCTGGGAGGGTCGATTGCCGGCCAAATTGTCGGTGGAGCTTTGAATCGACGGAGGAAGAGGAATGGCAAAACGGGCTAGAATGAAATTTCCCCAGCCTTTGACGAACCTTCTTGCTCAGGAATTGAAGGGACTGGGGCTGGCGGAACGGCTGCGGGAGGCCGATATCTGGCGGCTGTGGCCCGAGGTGGTCGGTCAGGCAGTGGCCTCACGCGCACAGCCCTTACGCATTATCAATGGGACCCTCACGGTGGCGGTCTCCAGTGGCCCATGGATGCAGGAGTTGACCTTTCTCAAAACGATGATGCAGGAAAAGCTTAACGAACGCTTGGGAAGTGAGGTGGTCAGGGCGATAATCCTCAAGTCCGGAAAGGTTGTCAGCCCCGTTGCTACTGACGAGGAGCCCTCCCCTCCTAAAAAGAAGCTGACTGCCCGACAACTGGCTTTCATCAACGAACAGGCTGCTGCGATTCCCGATGCAGAAACCCGCGCTGCCTTTGCTGCCCTGATGAAGGCCAGCTTTGAAAGTAGCCATTGAGCAGGGAATGAATTCAAATACCATATGACTGAAAATGCCAACGATAATAGCCAGTGGGATAGCCTCTGTAACCAATGCGGACGTTGCTGCTTTGAAAAGCTGGAGGATGGCCGTGGCAAAATCATCTACACCCAAACCGCCTGCCGCTATCTGGATGTGATCACCCGCCGCTGCAAGGTTTTTGAACGCCGCTTCGAGATTAACCCTGATTGTGTGAAGTTAACAGCAGAGCTGGTCCCTCAATTGAACTGGCTTCCTCCGGATTGCGGCTATCGCCCGGCGCAGGTCAAGTTTACCCGCAAGGAAAATCTCGATCGCAGGAAGCGGGGCAGGCGATAAGCCATGAACTGGCATGTCTATATAATCCTCTGCTCGGATGGTTCACTCTATACTGGCATTACCACGGATCCGTTACGGCGCTTCCATGAACATGCAAACGGACGTGGAGCAAAATACTTTCGCGGTCGTCAAGCGCTGTGTGTAGTGTATCTGGAAAATGACCACACCCGCAGCACAGCCGGCAAAAGGGAATTGAAGATCAAGGAGCTTACCCATGCCGATAAATGTATTCTTGTCACCAATTTCGGAAAAGGTGGTTTTCAGGAATTGACCCCGGAACCTGAACTAGTGCCGAAACTAACCTGATTGTGTTGGAAGGGAAAATATGCCCAACAATAAAAAGTTCGCCATCACAGCCTTTGTAGGGACTATCCTCTTATTAGTCATGTTCGGCGTAAAAGCCTTGCTCTATGCACCCCTTTTCCTTGTTGTCGGACTGGTCATGCTTTTTCTGCAGCCAAGCCCTGATAAAAAGGATAAGTCTGGCTCGCATAGGTAAATAGAAAAGCCCCGCTTCTACGTGAGAACCGGGGCTTAATGCTACAGGAATGCCGAACAGTGTTAAGCTCTGGTCAGCTGACGGTACTTGATGCGATGCGGCTGTTCGGCCGCCGCCCCCAATCTCCTTTTCCGGTCTTCCTCATACTCCGAGTAGTTTCCGTCGAAATAGACCACGTTTGAATCCCCCTCAAAGGCCAGGATGTGGGTGGCTATGCGGTCCAGGAACCAGCGGTCATGGCTGATGACCACGGCGCAACCGGCAAAGTTCTCCAGCGCCTCTTCCAGGGCCCGCATGGTGTTCACATCCAGATCATTGGTCGGTTCGTCCAGCAGCAGCACGTTGGCCCCGTCCTTTAACATCCGGGCCAGGTGCACCCGATTGCGTTCACCGCCCGAGAGCAGGCCGACCTTTTTCTGCTGATCAGAGCCGGAGAAGTTGAAGCGGGAGACATAGGCCCGGGAGTTGACTGCGATCTTGCCGAGCTGTATCTGCTCGTCACCCCCGGAAATGGCCTCCCAGATGGTTTGGTCCTGCTTGAGCGCATCGCGGGACTGGTCCATGTAGCCCAGTTTGACCGTGTCACCAATGCGGATGGAGCCGGTATCGCACTGCTCCTGCCCGGTGATCAGGCGGAAGAGGGTTGTTTTGCCGGCCCCGTTGGCGCCGATCACTCCGACGATGCCGCCCGGCGGCAGGTTGAAGGTCAGTCCCTCATACAGCAGACGGTCGCCATAGCCTTTGGCCACATCGTTGAACTCGACCACGATCCCTCCCAGGCGCGGTCCAGGCGGGATGTAGATCTCCAGATCCTTGGCGTGCTTTTCGCTCTCTTGCGTCAGTAGCTCCTCGTAGGAGCTGATGCGGGCTTTGCCCTTGGCGTGGCGCCCCTTGGGCGACATCCTGATCCACTCCAGCTCGCGCTGCAGGGTTTTCTGCCGCTCGCTGGCGGTCTTCTCCTCCACTGCCAGCCGGCCCTGCTTCTGCTCCAGCCAGGACGAGTAGTTGCCCTTCCAGGGGATGCCCTCGCCCCGGTCCAGTTCCAGAATCCAGCCGGCCACATTATCCAGGAAATAACGGTCATGGGTCACGGCGATGACTGTGCCGGCGTAGCTGTGCAGGTGGTGCTCCAGCCAGGCCACGGTCTCGGCGTCCAGGTGGTTGGTCGGCTCGTCCAGCAGCAGAATGTCCGGTTTTTTCAGCAGCAGGCGGCAGAGCGCCACGCGGCGCTTTTCACCGCCCGAGAGGGGTTGTACCTTCGAGTCGCCAGACGGGCAACGCAGTGCGTCCATGGCCATCTCCAGACGGCTGTCCAGGTCCCAGGCATCCATATGATCCAGTTTTTCCTGAAGCTCGGCCTGTCGCTCGCACAGCTTTTCAAAATCTGCATCCGGTTCAGAAAACTTGTCGGTAATGGCGTTGAATTCCGCCAGCAGGTCAACGGTTTCCTGCACGCCTTCCTCCACGATCTGGCGCACGGTCTTGCTCTCATCCAGATGCGGTTCCTGCTCCAGGTAGCCGACCGTATAGCCCGGAGAAAGCACGGCCTGACCGTTGAAATCCTTGTCAACCCCGGCCATGATCCTCAGCAGTGAACTCTTGCCGGAGCCATTCAGGCCCAGGACGCCGATCTTGGCACCGTAGAAGTAGGAAAGGGAGATGTCCTTGATAACCGGTTTCTTATCGTAGAACTTCGATACCCGCATCATGGAGTAGATGATCTTGTTTGGTTCAATTGCCACGCTATTGCCTCCTCGGGGTAAAATATCTGCTACTTTTACACGTCCAAATAAGGTGCTGTCAATTGCTTTGGCGAAATATGCGCAAGCATTTGCTTGACAAACAGGATTAAAAAGGTATTATTTGTTTTGTTGGTGCGATTATATTTGTCAAATTTAAAGAAAAGGAGACGACCATGAGCATTAACCTACAGGAGGCCATTAAACGTTCGATTCAGACTGAAAAGAACGCTATGAATTTTTACCAGTTGGGTGCCCGCCAGATGAAGGACCCGGATGCACGCCGGATGTTCGAGATCCTGGCCCGCGAAGAAAGGGAACATGCCGGTCATTTTTATAAAATATACCGCGGGGGCGATATTCCATCTCTGGAGGCGTTTTTGGATATTCCGGCCGACAATGAGTCCAACTGGATATCCTCCCTGAGCGATCTTATTGTCGCTGATTTCAGCGAGCAGAAGGCGCTGGAACTGGCCATGGACAAGGAGAAGAAATTGGAGGGGGCGCTGCGTGATACTGCCGCGAAGGTTGACGATAGTGAAGTGCGGGCCGTGTTCGAGCTGAATGCTCGCGAGACCCACAACCATTACCTGTTGATCGAGGCCGAATACTCTCGCATCATGGGCATGGTGGACGAGACGGATATGGATATCTATGTGCGGGAGTAGCTGATTTTAGTGCGGTAAGGGTTCTGTTTATATGAAAATAGCCGCTCCCGTTATGGAGAGCGGCTATTTTCATGCCTGCAGCAACCAACTTACTGGTACTGGATGTACAGAGGTTTCGGGTTCAGTCTGAGTACTTCCTTGGGTGTCATCAACGGGTCGCCCTTCTTGGTGTCGTTGTGGTAGAAGAGCTTGAAGCCGGTGTACTGAACCGGTTCGGCTACCACATAGTCCTTGTACGAGTCCCGCTTCAGCCAAGGCGCGCCCCAGCCGTCCATATGCATGACGATCTGCACCTCGGGTCGCAGCACTATGCCCCGGGAATTGGTGACGCCGTTGCGCGTGAAACGGTGCACCGTGAACACCTTGGGAGGGAGATTGTATTTTTTGACCAGGTCTTTCAGGTAGCCGGAGGCGTAGTTTATATCCGCCGCATCATAGGTGCCGATCTTCTTCCCCGGCTTCGCGCCGCTCTTGATCAGGTTGAACTCCGGGTCGATCCCCAAGTGCACATCCGGATTCTTCAACAGCCACTCGAAGCGCGGCAGGATCGTTCGGATATCGTCATGGCCGGTCTGAATGTCGATAAAGAGCAGGGCATTTGCTTCCTTGGCCCAACCATATACCTGGTTGACGATGTTGTCAGGGATGATCATCCGGTATTTGCCGGATTTTCCCGGCTCGCTCTGTGCCACCACCGCGATCAGATGCAGAGCTGGCTGCACCGGTGTCGACGGATCCGCAGTCTGCCAACGGGCCGCTTCCCCCTTCAGTCGGCGCAGCATGTCGTCCTTCGGGAATTCTCCCAGTGCTCCCATCCGTTTGGAGAGCGGGTTGCCGTAGTAGGCCACGATGCGCTTCTGCGGCAGGATTGCCCCCGGCAGCGGCGTGGGGCCTTTTCCCGGCCAGCCATGTTTTCTGGCAAATTCCGGATCCTCTCCTGCGTTGTATTTGATTTTGGGTGCCGTGATTTCAGCAGGTTTGGCGCTGCGGATGGAACTGGTTGTGGAAGTGAATGCCGCCACAGTTCTTTTTGCGGTGGTACTTGTCGCAAAGCTTGCTGCCGCCGTAGCTGCAGGTGCGGCTTCATTCGCAGTCTTGACCGCTGACAGGTCGCCGGCCTTGTCGCTGCGGCAGCCCGTCAGGGTGAACGGCAGAACAATTGCAGCCAGCAGCAGGGCGGCAATTGTCTTGGTGGATACAATATATTGCGGGTGTTTCACAAAAACTCCTTTAAAAATAAATAAAAACCACAGGAGGTGTCCCCTGTGGTTCACATCTGTATTTATACCATTTTACAGGCTGCCGGAGCAATGAGGAAAAATGGTGGGGCTGTGGAAAATTATGTGTGCTGCCAGTTTTTTCACGCCGCCCCCGGCTGTTACCCATTTATGCAGGTCATCTCGTAATGTTTGAAAGCACCCCGGATGCTCAACCGCAGCAGATCGTCTTCCCATGGCTTGATGATGAATTTGAAGATGGCGCCGTGGTTGATGGCATCGCTCAGCGAGTCCATGTCGGCAGCGCCGGAGAGCATAATGCGGACAATGTCGGGGTATATCTCCTTGACCCTGCGCAGAAACTCCGTGCCGTTCATACCGGGCATGCACATATCTGAAACCACGGCACCGATCCGGTTGGTGGCCAGCAACTCAAATCCTTCCACGGCACTGCCGGCGGCAAGGATCTTGTAACCCTCGCCATCCAGCATACGTTTCAAGGCTGCAATAACATGCGCTTCGTCGTCCACCAGCAACAGTGTCCTGTCCCGGTGGCCGCCCCCTTCCGCTGGAAACTCCAGGCGCCGGTTCTCGCGCAGCATCTGTTCGAACTCCCCGGAAGGCACCGGTCGGCTGAAAAGAAAACCCTGCATGTCATCGCAGGAATTGGAGCGGAGATAGCCCAGCTGTCCTTCCGTTTCAACCCCTTCGGCTATCACCCTGAGATTCATGCTGTGACCCATGGCAATGATGGCCCTGGCTATTGCCGCGCTGTTGGGGTCACTCGTAATGTCGCGCACAAAGGAGAGGTCGATCTTTAGCTTATCGAACGGAAAGCGTTTCAGGTAGCTCAAGCTGGAATAACCGGTGCCGAAATCATCCATGGCAAGCTGCACCCCCAGTACCTTCAGTTCTTTGAGGATTGTCGAGACCCGTTCCACATCGTGCATGACAAGGCTTTCGATGATCTCGATCTCCAGGTAGCGCGCCTCCAGGCCGGAGTCCAGCAATGCCTGGGCGACTCTTTCGACCAGATCCTCCTGCCGGAACTGGCGGGGTGAGAGGTTGACCGCCATCACCAGCGGAGGGAGCCCCGCATCCTGCCAAGCCTTGTTTTGCGCACAGGAGGTCCTCAATACCCATTCGCCGATGGGAACGATGAGCCCTGTTTCTTCCGCCAGGGGGATGAATCTGTCCGGCGGAACCAGCCCCAGTTCCGGGCTCTGCCAGCGGATGAGCGATTCCATCCCGGTGATTTGGCCGGTGGCGAGGTCGACCTGCGGCTGGTAGTGGAGGATCAACTCGTCCTTTTTCAGTGCCTGGCGCAGGTGCTTTTCCATGGTCCAGCGCGCGCCGGCCTTGTCGTTCAGTTCATTGGTATAAAACAGAAAGTTGTTGCGTCCGAGCTCCTTGGCGCGGTACATGGCGGCATCGGCATTCTTCAGCAGCGTCTGCACGTCGGCGCCGTCTTTTGGGTAGATGCTGATGCCAGTACTGCACGTGACGATCAGCTCGTGCTCGCCGGTCTTGAAAGGCTGGCCAACGGCCTCCTGGATCCTTCTCGCCGCATCAGCCGCATCAGCGCCATCTGCAAGGTCGGGGAGAATGACGACGAACTCATCGGCGCCGTGACGCGCCACCGTATCGATAGAACGCAGGCATTGCGCAAGGCGCTTGGCCGTGGACTTCAGCAGTTGGTCCCCTGTATCCTGACCGAGGCTGTCGTTTATGAACTTGAAATGGTCTAGGTCGATGAACATGACCGCAGCCTGCTGGTGATAGCGACCGGCGTAGGAGAGTGTCTGAGTGAGGCGATCAGCAAGCAGGTTACGGTTGGGAAGGCCGGTCAGTCCATCATGATTGGATTGATATTCCAGTTGTTCCTCATACTGTTTGCGTTCGGTGATGTCGTTCAAAATGCCTACGAAGTTGGTGACGCGGCCGCTCTCGTCCCGTACGGAAGAGAGGGAAAGTTCGTTCCAGAAGAGGCTTCCGTCCTTGCGGTAATTGCGCAGCACGGCGCTGCCTTCGCGCTGCTCACGCAGCGCAGCACGGATCTCTTCCAGCCCCATCTGTTCGCTATCTTCCCCCGCCAGAAATCTGGGGTTACGGCCAAACACTTCCTGTGCGCCGTAGCCTGTCATACGCTCGAAGGCCGGGTTAACATAGATGATCGGGTTGTCAGGCGCATGGGCGTCGGTGATCATGATGCCGTTGCTGCTCGATTCAACGGCCTGGTGGCGCAGGCGCAGGGCATCCTCGGCGCGCCGGTGCTCGATGTTGGAGCGCTGCGACAGTATGCCGTAAGAGAGGTCGTTCGCCAGGTCGCCAAACAGCTTGAGCTCTTCGGCGCCGAATTGTTCAGGATCCGCGGCATGGACATTCAAGGCACCGTAGACCACGCCCCACTTCCCCTTCAAGGGCAGCGCGACGGAGCAGGCACAGCCATGCATTGACTCGACGTCGAGCCACGCTTCGTAAGGAGGTTCCATTGTGCAGCTCTCAGTATCGGCCGCAACGGCAACGATTGCCTCGGCAACGGAACAGCGAGCCGTAGGAAAGCGGCGGCCGGCAGCTCCCGGACAGTCGTATTCATGCGCAGCATGGGCCGCGGGGTATATCCCTCCGTCTTTCACATATCCAACCCATGCCAGACGGTAGCCGCCCACTTTTACGATTTCGCTGCAGATGCTGTTAAGGAGCTGAGGTTCGCTGGTGGCGTGCACCAGGACCTCATTGCACTCGCTAAAGAGCCGCAGGGAGCGGTTCGACCTCATGAGCGCCTCTTCTGCCAGCTTCCTTTCGACGATTTCCGCTTCCAGAGTCCGGTTGGCCTCAGCCAGCTCGCCTGTGCGCTGCTCCTGCGCCAGACCCGCCATCCGCAGAGCCTCCCAGGCCTGCTGCTTTTCAATAGCCCGCCTGATCTGGAGCATCAGCTGCTCCATTTCATACGGTTTGATCAGGTAGGAGAAGGCGCCCTGATTGGTTGCCTCGATGGCTGATTCGAGGGTGGCGTTTCCGGTAAGGATGATCGCCTCCGTAGAGGGGTGCTCGGTCCTGGCCCTTGCCAGCACCTCAAGCCCTGGGATGTCGGGCAGTCCCAGGTCGATCAGCACCAGATTGACAGGTTTTTCACCCAGAATTGCGAGACCTTCCCCGCCGTTCCCGGCCGTCAGGATTTCGTACCCTTTGACCCTGAGGATGTCGGCCAGGGTTTTCCTCATGCCCGTATCATCATCGATAATAAGAATTGCTGCTTTATCCATCATCCCACCTCTGTCTCGTCGGAAGTTACGCCCGGAAAGCCGGGCATGGGGATTTCGAGTAACTCAACTGACCGCTCGACCCTGTTCCTGCCACTCTCCTTGGCCCGGTAGAGGGCTTCGTCAGCCTTTCTGACAAGGGTTTCCTTGTCCGGCATGTCATCTGTAAACGAGGTAACCCCCAGGCTGATCGTAACGTCGGTTTCCGCCTGCACCGCCATCCGCAGCCTTTCGGCGACTTCAGCCGCCAGGGCCAAGTCCGTTTCGGGAAGCATGCAGATGAATTCCTCACCGCCGTACCTGAAGACATAATCGGCATCCCGCAGTTCCTTCACCAGCACTTGGGCAAGCCTGGCCAGCAGCCGGTCCCCCCCCATGTGACCGCGCGTGTCGTTGTAGTTTTTGAAATGATCGATATCCAGCATGATGACCGAAAGTTTTTCCTGGTACCTTTTAGCCGCCTCGAAGCTCTTTTCCAGCTGAATCTGGAGAAAACGCCGGTTGGCAAGGCCGGTGAGGGGGTCGTGGAGTGAAGAAGATTTCGTCTCCTCGTAGAGCCTGGCATTGCTGATGGCAATACCTATCTGGTTTGCCACGGAAGAAAGGAGTCTGAGCACCTGGTCGCTCACCTCTACATCCGGCTGGACGTAGAGGGAGAGAATGCCGACGACCTTGTCGATCGCCTTCAGGGGTATGATGAGGCGCCCGTAAGGGGTCATCTCGGGATCGCATCGGGGATGTCGCCCGCCCTCGATAAAGTTTCGCAAGAAAACAATCTCTCCACTCGCCGCGCATGAGCCGCAGAGGCACTCTCCCTTGGAGATATCACTGCACGGTTTCAGTATGGTTTCGGAGAGGCTGAGGAAGGAGGCAAGCCGGAGCTTTCCCCCTTCGGCGAGAAAAATCGCCCCCTTTATCTCAAACGGAAAGATTCCCGTTCCGGCCAGGGCCTGCAGGATTTCAGGGAGGAGTTTCTCCATATCGATGGTACGGCTGATGACAAGTGAGACTTCATAGAGCGCCTTCAGTTCAATATTCATCCTGGACAGCTCGATATGATGCTCGGCAATCTCCTTATCAGCCTGTAGTTTTTCGATCGCACGCCGGATGTGGTTGAGGAGCTGGTCGATTTCGTACGGCTTGACCAGATAGGAAAAAGCCCCCCTGTTGGTAGCCTCGACAGCCGAATCGATGGTGGCCTGTCCGGTCAGGACGATCACTCCGGTCAGGGGGGAATCGGCCTTGATCCTGGCCAGCACCTCCAGTCCCGGTATGCCAGGGAGCCCGAGATCGAGCAGGACCAGGCCGACTCTCTGCCCCAAAAGGACGGCCAGCCCCTGCTCTCCGTCTTCAGCTGTCAGGGTTTCATACCCTTTGACCCGGAGAATATCGGCCAGAGTTTTTCTCAGGTTCGGATCATCATCGATGATCAGGATTCGTGGCTGCTCCATCATACCACCTCGCAATTGAACGGTTCTCCCTGGAGCGCGTTGCGGTTGCTGCGGCTGATATCCTCGATGAGAACGATCTCCTCTTTCCCGAGAAGCGAGAAAAATGAGAAGATCGGCTGAAAATCAATCGGCTTGCCGAGGACCGCGGCCGCCCCATGCAGCTTCGCCTCAGCCACCTGTTCAGCGGTGGCGTTGGCGCTCATCAGCACCACCGGGGTGTCGGGAGATGCACCCTTGATCATCTTCAGGGCCTTAACACCGTCGATTCCGGGCATCTTGATGTCCATCAGCACACAGTCGAAATCATTCCCCTTCACCATCTGTACGGCCTCCTCTCCGCTGTAGGCCGGCAGGGCCTCATACCCCTTGAACAGCAGGATGTCGCAGATGGTCTTGACCATCCGCAGTTCATCGTCCACCACCAGAACCTTCAGTTTTTTACTCATATTTTGTTCCTCTCTATCGGCAGTAAAACAGTAAAGGACGTTCCCTTCCCCGGCTCGCTCGCCACCTCGATTCGACCGTTATTGGCCTCCACCAGGTTTTTGCAGACCACCAGCCCCAGCCCGATCCCCTTGGCCTTGGTGGTGAAGAGCGGCTGGAAGAGCTTCTTCATGTTCTCCGGCATAATCCCCGCACCGGTGTCGGCGACAGAGATGGCAATGAAATCCTGTAGGGGTGCCCCTTGCGGGTACCCTGCTTGGGCAGGCACAGATGGGGCAGGCGCAAGGCCTGCCCCTGCAAAACGTGCACCGATGCGTAAGGCGCCGCCGTCGGGCATCGCCTGGACGGCGTTCATGATCAGGTTTTGCAGCACCTGTCCCATCTGCGGCGTGTCGACCCTGAGAAGGGGCAGGTTGTCAGGAATTTCGATTTGAAGCTCGATGTTTTCCGGAATCGCGCACCGGCCGAGACTTTCATCGGTTAACTCACGGGCCGTGATCGCTTTTGTCTGGGGAGTCTTGGTCCGGGCGAAATCGAGCAGGTCGGTGATGATTCGCAGGGAGTTGTCGATCTCTTGTTTGATGATATCCAGATATTCCTTCGTGGTTTCGTCAGCGTCGGAATGAACCAGCTTCAGGAAATAGACGGCGTTGCTCATTACCCCCAGGGGATTGCGCAGCTCATGCCCCACGCTTCCCGAAAGCTGGCCGAGGATGGAGAGCTTCTCCTTGCGCACCAGCTCTTCCTGGGCATCGAGGAGCTGCCTGGTGCGTTCCTCCACCTTGTGCTCCAGCTCTCTGTTCAAGCTGCGCAACTCTTCCTCAGCCTCCTGGCGCTCAGCGAAGTTTTCGGCATACATCAGGGACTTTTCCATCTGGCGGGCAAATATGGTGTAGAGACGCCGCTCCCTGTCGCTTAACGGACGTGAATGTTCCATGAACAGCAGGCCAAATTCACTGAAAGAAAAACAGAACTGATTGAGGCCCCCCCCTTTTGTTTTTGCATCTATATCCGCGGGATTTCTGAATCCCCAGGACGCGACCACTCTTTGCCCCTCTCCCTTCTTGCGCAGCCAGGCAAAATATCGAATCCCAAAGAGTCTTGATGCCTTTTCAATAGCATTGCGGCCGATATTTTCCTCCGAATCCAGAAGCTCAAAAGAAGATATTTCGTGAAGAATGGCCAATTCTGCAATTATTTTTTCATGTTCCGCGAACGCCATTTTTAAAATCCGCCGCTTAAAGTCCCACCTACTGCAATTCCGATTGTCTTGTTGTGAAGGAACGGAACATCTTCAAAGCAGCCAACCTCGCCGAACGTCAGGACGCCGATGAGCGGGACCTGCGCGCCTATCGATTCATGCATGACCTTCAATTCCTTGCCGAAGTCGTCACCCATCAGCAGGTAGCGGGAGATACACTCGCATACCAGGGCGAATTGCGGGTTATCCACCCCGGCAGCAGCCTGCTTTGCAACCGTTCCGGAGGTTTCGATCAACTCCTCGATCTGTCCTTGCATGATGCTTCCCACTGCATTGTTCGGCACCTCGGTGACGAAATCGATGGTCCGGTCCGGATTAAGTGCCAATGGGTCCCGGATAAAATAGTTTCCGGAAATATCCGGAAAACCGAGCGGGTTTTTCATGCCATATTCGGGGAATCTGTCCGCCGTGATTTCCTTGAAGCGCTCTGCATACGCATCAAAAGCCGGTCTACCGTCAATCTCCAGCAGCTTTTTACCCTGGGCCATAGTGATGACCAGCGGGTCTCCGACCGGCTTCCAGCCATGACCGATCGCAGTCCGGATTTCAATGCCGCTGACCAGGGCGACAGAGAGCGAATCGGTCCCCATGCCCCTTTCCGAAAACTGGTACGTTTTGAAGAACCTGAGGTTATCCCCGGCGCCGCCGCCCACATAGCGGTATTCCGGGCCCAATCGGTTGTATAATCCGCGGATCATTTCCGCGATGTTCGAGCTGAAGCCGTCCGGGAAAACAAAGACTGTCCCGCTCTCGATCCCGCCGGCAAGAAGCTCTTCCCCCGCACGCTCTCCGGCCGCATAGGGGTCATTGCTCAGACCTGTCTGAAAAGACGTGGCCGTGCGGATCTCTGCGCCTGCCAGGGTCAGCACACCAACCCCGTTCATGTAAAGTTGGTCGCCGAAAATTATCCCGCCGGCGCAAATACCGATCAGACAGGAATCACCGATCACCTCCTTCACCGCATTGTAAACCGACTCCTGCTCATAGTTGTCTGTAGTGAACAAGAACGTCAAAGCCGGTTTGCCGGAAGCTTTGACCGCCTCCTCGGCAGTTTTTTTTCCGGCGCGCACGGAATCGTCCAGCCCGCTGTACGATGCTCCTGCTTTCATGTGATGTTCCTCCTTGGTGAAATGAGTCTTTAGGCAGCAGTTTCAGGTCTCAACAAGTGCTTGTTTGAGCTTGTCTTTCATCCTCTCAGGCGCAATTACCGGTGTTTCAAAAACATTAGTTCCAAATGCCAGGTACAAAAAAACCGGGCTGCAAAATATCATCGGATATTTCGGCAACCCGGCTGTCTCAGTGAGACCCTATGGCTTTCCGTCCCATCCTTGCGGATGGTTTAGTATTATCGTCAAGATACGATTAAATAGGCATATTTTTAATCGTATCTCCAGCCTGGTGGACAAGTCAAAGAAAAACATTCTAATTGTAAGCGGCAAGCAGGATCAAACGGCTCATCTAACGTTGGTCAATATGTTATTTAGTTTGTACGGCCCAGCTGTTGGTATACTGTCGGTCAACCATCTCGGGCAGATCACCGCCGTGACGATCTCCTTCAACATCAAGCCGGAGGTCCCTCTGGGTGATGCAGTGACAGCCATCGAGAAGGAGGCAAAATCTCTGCCTTCTACCATCACGACCGGTTTCCAGGGAACGGCCCAGGTCTATAAGGCTTCCACCAAGGGATTGGCGCTGTTGCTGATCATTGCCATTCTCGTTATCTACATAGTGCTCGGCATTCTCTATGAAAGCTATATCCACCCGCTGACGATTCTGTCGGGCCTGCCGTCGGCCGGTTTCGGTACCCTGATCACGCTCTTGATCTTCGGCAAGGATCTCAACCTGTACTCCTTTGTCGGCATCATCATGCTGGTCGGGATCGTCTTGCCGATTGCAATCGGCTTTGGAGCCGGAGCGGAATCGCGGAGAGGACTGGGTCTGGCGGTGGTCGGAGGCTTGCTGGTGTCGCAACTTCTGACACTCTACATCACGCCGGTAGTCTACTATTACACGGATCAGATGCAGACCAGGTTCATGAATCGTATTCGCAAGTCTAAGTCGTTGAAAAATGGCGATACGAATGCTATCATACAAAAACTTGATTGAAGTCGCTTCGCAGGTCTGCTTGTAGGTGCAGGTGAGGAACATGGTTAAAGAAACGATCGAGATAAAAATCCTCCATGAAATCGAATACAAGGTCATCGGCAATGCCTTCGGGGTCCTGATTGCTACGGGTGGCCTGCTGGCTGGCACCATGGTCCGGCAGCGCAGCTTCGAATACTGGCAGGAGGACATCGTCCTGATCGCTCTGCTGGGAATTATGTCGTTCAATCTGATGCGTAGCTTTGTGGCTGCCATGACTGCTTATCAGGTTGTACCGGTCAAAACGCAGCCTGCGCGTCATCGGGAGAATGTCCAGCCCGATCAAGCGGTTGTCGCCCAGATTCCTGCGCCGGTGAAGTATACGGCTGAACAGGTGATGGACGAGGTTGCCAAGCGGATCGAGTCGCAAAAGGCTGATGCGATTAAGAAAAATAAGATGGTTAATTCATAAGACCTATGCCAGAACCCAAGAAACTAACCCTTGAAAACGTAGCCCTGCTGCTCCAGCGCCGGGGACTTCTCTCCCCTGACCAGCTAAAGGATATTCTCTCGCGGGGGAAGACCCAGGAAACCCGCCTTTTTTCCCATCATCAGGCAGGTGCTTCACGCAGGGTTCATCCCGGCGCCGATGTTGTTTCGCCAGCGGAGGTGATTGCCTCCTTTAATCAGGAAATTCCCGGCACCAGCGGAAAACTCCTCAGCGAGGACGCCATCACTGAGGCTATTGCCGCCACAGTGGGAATGGCCTACCTCAAGATCGATCCGCTTAAACTCAACTTGGACGTTGTTACTACCCATATTCCCCGCCCCTTTGCCCTGCGCAACCTGATTGTTGCGGTGGCGGAAGATAGCAGAGCCATAACGGTTGCCGTAGCGGATCCCTTTAACGATGGCATTATAGATGAGCTGGCCAGCGCCCGGCGCCTTGAGATTAAGCGCGTGCTCAGTTCCAAGAGCGATATCCTCAAGATTTTGCGTGAGTTCTATGGTTTCCGCGCCTCGGTTATGGCTGCTGAAGCAGAGGCATCCAGTTCGATCGACCTGAGTAACTTGGAACAGTTCTTCACTCTCAAGGGACATCAGGAAGTTGGAGAGAATGACAAGCATGTCGTGACCGCAGTCGATTTTTTGCTGCAATACGCTTTTGATCAGCGGGCCAGTGATATCCATATCGAACCGAAGCGGGAGAAGTCGCTGATCCGCTTCCGCATGGACGGCGTCATGCACAATATCCACGCCATACCCAAACCGCTCCACGCTCCGATTATCTCACGCATCAAGATGCTTGCCCGCATGGACCTGGCAGAAAAACGGCGCCCCCAGGACGGCCGGATCAAGACCAATTTCAGCAAGAAGGATATCGAGTTGCGTGTTTCAACCGTGCCGGTAGCCTTTGGCGAAAAGGTCGTGATCAGGATATTCGATCCGGACATCCTGCTGCAGGATCTGGACAGCATGGGCTTCTATCCGCGCGAGCTGACGTTGTACAATTCTTTTATTCGCCGGCCTAATGGCATTATCCTCGTGACCGGACCTACCGGTAGCGGCAAGACCACCACCCTTTATTCGACGTTGCGGTCGCTCTCCTCACCGGAGGTCAATATCGTCACCGTTGAAGACCCTATCGAAATGGTCATGGAGGAGTTCAATCAGATCGGTGTCCAGCAGGCCATCGGTGTCGGTTTTGACTCGATTCTGCGCAACATCCTGCGTCAGGATCCGGACATCATCATGATCGGCGAGATTCGTGACCGCGAAACCGCAGAGAACGCGGTTCAGGCCGCCCTGACCGGGCATCTGGTACTGTCTACCCTGCACACCAACGACTCCGTCTCCGCCATTGTCCGCTTGCTTGACCTGGGAGTGCCGTCCTTTCTCCTCTCCGCTACGATGATCGGTGTTATCGCCCAGCGTCTGGTGCGCAAGATCTGTCCGCACTGCAAAATCTCTCGTGAGCTGACCCGTGATGAACGCACCTATCTTCAATTGCCCAAAAAAACCTATACCGTCTGGGAAGGGCAGGGGTGCAAGGAGTGCCGCAGCACAGGTTACAAGGGGCGTAGCGGCCTGTTTGAAGTGCTGGACATGAGTGACCGCTTCAAGACCCTGGTTACCGGCACCGTCGAATTGGCCGATCTGGCTTCGGCCGCCAAAGAGGATGGTCTGGTCAGTTTGCGCCAGGTTGCTATCCACAAGATGCTGGAGGGCCTTACGACCTATGAAGAGGTTATTGCGATGACAGGGTAGGGGTTGTGTCGTGGAAATCATATGAATATTAAAAAAACCGCCTGATAGTTCAGGCGGTTTTTTTTTGTCTCTGGTGGGAGGGTGTTATTTTTCTGTTTTGTTGCCGGCGCTTTTCTTGATCAGATAATGTGCGGTGTAGATGTAGTCATCCAGGTAGTCATGCCGGCCGTCGCTGTTGAGGTCGAATTTCGGGGATTTGGTGTTGCTGTCTTTTAAAAAAGCAGCGAATTCAGTCTCTTCCAGAAAAACACCTGATACTGGCGGCACTAAGGTGAAGGGAAAATCGATGACCGAACCTCCGGCCAGTATGGTGACGGTCGCCTTCAGGGATTTTGCCTGGGGCAGGGCTTCCAGAATCCATGATCCGGATTTGTCATCCTTCTTCAGGGAAATCATTTTTGCGCCGGTCAGGGCAAAATTGGGCGATGTGCTCTCGTTTGCAGGTGCTTCAGCGATGATGCGGACATTTATCTTGCCGTCACTTATGGCAATGGCTGGCTCCTGGCGGATCGATGTCGCTACGGGCTTTTTGAAGAGGGCTACCATGATTGCTGGTGATTTTTCGCCCTGATAACTTTGAAAACGCTCGAGCACGCTGGTGTAGCTTGAAATCTTGATCTCCTGCGGCTTTGCCGCGGCATCGGTTTTTACTTCAGGAACAACTGCTTCGGTTTTGGCGTCTGGTTGTTCGACAACGGGCGCAGGTTCTGTGGGCGTCACCGGTACACCAACCGGCTCGACAGGCTTTGTGCTGCCGGATTTCTGGTCATCGCCAGGCATGCTGACTGTTCCGAGATAGGCCGGTGTTGAGCCGCTTGTAGTGCTAACGGTACTACTTGTAGTGTTAACGGTGCTGCCGCTTGCAGTGCCAACGGTGTTACTTGTAGTGCCAACGGTACTGCCGCTTGCAGCGGCTGTTGTGGCGTCGGAGGCAGACGTCTGGAAGTCGTTGGCGCTAGAACTCACTACCCCGGATATAGGGGCTCCGGTGCCGCTAATCATGCTGTTTGTAGTGACCTTAACTGCGCCAGTCCCCGTATGAGTAGCAAAGGAAATCACAGCTAGCTGCCCGCTGCCTGAAAACACCGGATGCCTGACGATGGCAATCTTGATGGTATTTGGCGCAAAATTGGGGTTGGCGAGAAGCATGCCCCCCCCGGAGATGAGGCTGCCTTGGCTAACGGTTGGTGAAGCCAGGGAAGCATTGTCGTAGACCACGTAAAGGTCTATGCCGCCAACGCCGTCCAGTTGGCTGCCATTGATGATGAATATGCCGTTCCCGGAGGCGGTTACGGTCACCGCTGCCCCAAAGGCGATTGAGGTGCCTGACAGTAAAAATGTTGCTGCGGTAAGACAATGCAGAAAAAAAAGTCTCATGTTTGCCTCATGTACGGAAGGTATAAAATTTTATTAGTGTAGTAATGATAAGACAGTATGGAATGAATTACAACATTGGACTAATTTTTTTTGAAACAAAATCAGTAATCAGTAAGTATTTTCCTCTGTTACAATTGAAAGTATGGGTTACATCAGGTAGATCTTGTTGCCTCATTGGTGAAACGGCTGATACTCGGAACATTTCAAGGCCGATTTGAGAAAAAGTACCTTCAGCGATACCTAGACGAATATTTTTTTCGCTTTAACAGGAGGAGAAATACAAAAACTGTTGGCAAACGCTTCTGGCGGATTCAACAAGCTGTTGCCACACCACCACTGACAAATGTCCAGATCACCAGTGGTACGAAAATTCCAGCAACTTGAGTTTTGTAGCTAACCAAGATAATTAAATATAAAATGGCAGCGAAAACAACATATTTTCGCTGCCATTTTATATTGCTTAAAGCAGTTGTCTAGTTAATTACATAATTTACCTGTTTAGAAAAGTTTGTGGTTGTCCCTACTACCCGCACATTTACTTGAATCCAGTAAGTTCCTGGCACGGCGGTAACTGTATTCCAATTCCAGATGGCATTTGTACTGAAATCCTGAACTTTTTTCCAAACGATGCCGTTATGAAGCCAGAACTGGTATTCATAGTTAAAAGGACCACCTGCTAATGAAGTGAAAGACACCGATGTCCCTTGGACTTGTGGAGAAACAGGTGAAGGAGTCAAGGTTGACGGGATATTAATAACATAATCGATCACACTGGAAACAGTTGCGGTTGATCCCACCGAACGCGCATCTACCTGAATGGAGTAAGTTCCAGGTACAACTGAGGTTGTATTCCAGTTCCAGACAGCATTTGTGCTGAAATTCTGAACGGTTGCCCAGGTAGCTCCGGTTTTTAGTTGGAACCGGTATTCATAGTTTCCAGAACCACCGGCTGCTGTTCCAGTGAAAGAAACTGGTGTTCCAAAAAGCTGTGGTGAAGCAGGAGAAGTGGCCAAGGTGACATTGGTAGCAACTGGCGGAGCATTTATGACAAAGCTGACCTGTTTGAAAGTATTTGTGGTTGTACCCACTGTTCGAGCATTCACCTGAATCCGGTAAGTTCCTGGAGCGGCGGTAGCTGTATCCCAGTTCCATATGGCATTAGAACTGAAATCCTGGACTTTTTTCCAAGCAATGCCGTTATGGAGCCAGAATTGGTATTCATAAAATCCAGTTCCGCCTGCTGCAGCGCCAGTGAAAAAAACTTGTGTTCCGGGAAGTCGTGGTGAAGCAGGAGAAGTGGTCAGGGTGACATTGGTAGCAACTGGCGGAGCATTTATGACAAAGCTAACCTGTTTGAAAGTATTTGTGGTTGTCCCCGCTACCCGAGCATTCACTTGAATCCAGTAAGTTCCAGGCGTGGCAGCAACTGTATTCCAATTCCAAATGGCGTTTGCGCTGAAATCCTGGACTTTTTTCCAAGCGATGCCGTTATGAAGCCAGAACTGGTATTCATAGTTAAAAGGACCATCTGCTAATGAAGTGAAAGACACCGATGACCCTTGGATTTGTGGAGAAACAGGAGAGGGAGTCAGGGTCAACGGGATATTAATAACATAATCGATCACACTGGAAACAGTTGCGGTTGATCCCACCGAACGCGCATCTACCTGAATGGAGTAAGTTCCTGGTAAAACTGAGTTTGTATTCCAGTTCCAGACAGCATTTGTGCTGAAATTCTGAACGGTTGCCCAGGTAGCCCCGGTTTTTAGTTGGAACCGGTATTCATAGTTTCCAGATCCACCGGCTGCTGCTCCAGTGAAAGAAACTGGTGTTCCCAGAATCTGTGGTGAAGCAGGAGAAGTGGTCAGGGTGACATTAGTAGCAACTGGCGGAGCATTTATGACAAAGCTGACCTGTTTGAAAATATTTGTTGTTGTCCCCACTACCCGAGCATTCACCTGAACCCGGTAAGTTCCTGGAGCGGCAGTAGCTGTATTCCAGTTCCAAATGGCATTAGAACTGAAATCCTGGACTTTTTTCCAAGCAATGCCGTTATGAAGCCAGAATTGGTACTCAAAGTTGCCAGGACCACCTGCTAAGGCAGTTAAACTAATTGCTGCCCCAGGAAACTGTGGGGATAAAGGTGAAGGTGCCAGGGCGAGCAGCTCATCAATAACGTAGCTTACCGAGTTGGAAGAAATCGTAGTTGACCCCACCGACCGTGCATCTACTTGAATTTCATAAGTTCCTGGTGCAACAGTGTTTGTATTCCAGTTCCAGACAGCATTTGCGCTAAAATTCTGGACGATTGCCCAGCTAGCACCGGTTTTTAGTTGGAACCGGTATTCGTAGTTTCCAGAACCACCTGCTGCTGCGGCAGTGAAAGAAACTGGCGTTCCTGGTAGTTGATGAGAAACTATACTAGATGTAAGAGATACGCCATACACCGATAGCGTTGTCGTTGCCGTTCCCACTCCTCCATTGGAATCCGTTACTTTTAACGTCATGGTGTGTGTGCCAACGCCAAGAACGGTCTGAAGTGTGGTGAAGGATATAGTCGGATTGGCGGTGAAGAAGTCGTAAGGTCCCTTGTTGTCGACGTTCCAGGCATAGGTCAGTGGTGTTGCATTGCAGGAATCCAGTAAGTCTGTACCTGATCCGTTAAGTGTCAGGCTTTCACCTGGGACAACAGTATAAGGTCCTCCTGCGGATGCAATAGGGTTGTGGTTAACAGTAGTCACATTCTTCGTGATCTGAGCTGTCTCGCCAGTAGCGCTGTCGATGATTCCCAAAACAACTGAATTCGCACCCAATGGCAGTGATGTGCTCACAGGGTTTGAAGCGTAGTTAATGCCATTTATCAACCAGCTGTATCCGGTAATGCTGCCGGAGGTTGCGGTAGATGTGCTGGCGAAAGTCACTGTTTCACAGAAACCGATATCGGCGCCGTTGGCTGAGCCGGTGGCGGTGAAGTTGGCAGTGAGTGCACCGGTAACAGTAACCATAATTGGTGCAGATTCAGATACGAGGCCAAGATTAGTGGTTACTTTAGCTGTGATATTGTATGTGCCATTTGGTACGTTAGTCCAACTGTATGTGAAAGGTGCTGTTGTATTAGCATCAAAACCGACCAAGTTTGCGCCGCTGTAGAACGCAACCTGGGTCACAGACATGCCAGCAGGAATGGTGCCGACGATAGCCTGAAGGTTTACCGTGGCTGGTGCGACGAAAGCCGGGCCGTTAGTGGCACTTACTGTTACCGATAACGCGTTTGCAACTGAAGAGAACGTGGATCCGATATAGGTATTAGTTGCATCTACAGCGGCATTAAAGGCTTCAACCTTATAAATGTAGGCGGAACCCGGTGTTGCGGTAGTGTCTGAATAGGTAGTACTGTTAGCCCTCAGCGCAGTAGCATTTAATTTAACAAACTCACCGCCATTGTTTGAACGCCAGACATTATAGCCAATTTCATTGCCTGAATTACGATAAGCTTCCGGGTCTAATGGAATGGCAGTTACAGGTGTCGGATCGATCCAGGCAATGTTGATTGTGCTGCCACCAGCAGGTGTTGCTGTTGCGGTAAAATCAGGCGGTGGTGTGGCAATATACTCCAGAACGATCGGCCGCATCATGTCCATTTCTTCATGGCTAAGGATATGGCAATGCCACACGTACTCCCAGCCAAAGTTGTAGAGGATGTTGGTTACGCCGGCGGCGTATGGAGATGGAGCGACATATGCCTGGCCGGTAGTCGGGTCAATGCTGTTAAAGCCCATTGCTGAATTGATCGGTATAGCCGGATTAAGTGGCCGTATACTGTTGGGGATACCGAACGGCAAGGCTGGCGCGCGCGGCCGTACGGCTACGATGGTATCTTCCAGCGGGCTTATCTTAACGGTGTCTTTCCAGCCCAGCTCGTTCGGTTCAGGCATAAGAATCTGTCCATCCCACCCGACACGGTTGATCAACTGAACGTCAAAAATATGGAAATGAATCGGGTGCGTATCAACACCGTTGTGTGAAACCTTCCAGATTTGTGTGCCATCTGCAAGCGTTTTGGCTCCTGCATTAACTTGAACATCAGCAGAGATTGAGTTTTTGATGGTTTCAGTCGGCACATCAGAGAAACCATACAAAATCAGGTTGGCAGTAAGTGTTGTCGGGTTTGGTATCTGCATGGCAAGGTTGCCGCTCATACGCCCGTAGACCGGATCAAAGGAAGCGCCCATTTCGTCGTGAATACCCTTCGGTTCAGCGACAGCTTCCACCTGCTCACCGGCTAGGGTATAGAATTTGAGGAACTGGTCATTAATCTGATTGATCCCTTCCCATGGGAAGTTGGTCGGGAAATATGAATTAGGGTAGGCATCTTTATATGCCACCTGGCCAACAATGATCGGTTCCTGAGAACGTTCGAAAAGGGTTTTTCCAGCCGGGGCTGCAGCAGTAAATTCTTTTTCCAGGTTTGCCTGAACGTAGTTGTATGTATTCGGAGTCTCTGCAGTTAGTGACCCACGCACAATAACCTGCATTACGGTACGGGTGTTCGGTGCATAACCCGGCAATGGTCCAGTACCGTTACTCCATGCTCCCGTGGCCGGATCAAAAGTGCCTCCCGTGCCAAATCCACCAGAATCACGCAAATCCGGTGCGTGGGTGTAGTAATCATAACCGGCAACGCGTGCCGGCCATGCTGCCGGAGCGTCGTTATAGAGGATCAAGGTCTTTCCTGCATACTGGCTGAAATCAACGATAACATCCGCACGTTCTGCGGGGCCAACGGCAAGCCCCATTTTGTCAACATTCCCTACCCAGAAGGCGGTCGGATCTGTGTTGTAGGTGATTGGTTGCGGATCAATCTTCACCGGTTTAGGCAAGAATCCACCTTCGGAAGCGATCTGTAGAAAGCTTGGGCCCAGATTTGGGCAGGAGAGAGTATCACCAGATCCGGTACAGGTGCCGGGGTCAGGCACCCCACCGTCACGACCGTCAACAGGCCAGAGAGGGGGCCAGTTGTTGGCTACGGAAAGCGCGGCCGATGCCAGTGCCATCTTGACTTCAGTCTGGTTTGAGCGTCCGGCTACATAATTGGCGCCAGGGTTCAGCCTGGGGTCAGGGCTGACATTTCCAGCCGTATTGTCAGCTACATAAAACGACAGGTTCCAAAAACGGTCGCTGGCGGCGTTCAGGATACGGAAGCGATAGGCACGCGGGTCAACTGTCAGTGTCGGAAATACGGTGCCGTTAACAACAGCGCTGTCCTGAAATGCCTCCATTCCCATTGAGACATTAGGAGTACCCGGTATCTGCTCAGGTTGTCCGGGTGTCATGCATTCAGCAAGGATGAACGGATTAGTGCTGCTGCAATTAAGGTCATAATATGGGTTCGGTTGCGGCGGCACATCGACCGCTGTGGCCGGATAGAACCAGGGACCGTACATCCAGCGGCCAAACGGGTTGACACCGCCGGTTCCTGCCGTGGAAGTCTGGGCCGGCATGTAGACATGCGGCAACCAGAGGTCACCGGTTTTTGGGGCTCGTATTCCGTTGCCGTCAACTGGGCCACTGCCCCAGTTCCAGAGTGGATCGGTAACGCGTATTTTCGGAAAGTTAGTTTCCCCTGTTACCGGATGGGTAACGGGTGTTGCATCTACGAATGTCTTGTCCTGAATGACCAGAGGGATCTGGTCGGACGGAATGATTCCGCGGGAAATAAGATCCTGCTCATACTGGTCGGTGATCAGATACCCTGCTGCTTCACCGGCATAGACGTTAAGGCGGGTTATACCAAAAGCATGGTCATGATAAAACATCAATCGCGCACTCTGTTGATTGGTGTAGTAATAGGTGGACGAGCCATCGCCAGGATCGGGCATGTCTGGTACATTTTGCAGGCTGACGCCTTTGGTGAAAGGTGTAATTTCTTCGACTGGAGTTATCCACTGATGGGGGGTCCCGTCACTGATCCATGGAGTACGGCCACCGTGCAGATGTATTGTGGCGCGATTTTGAGGATAACTGTCACATCCGTTGGCATTGGTTATAGATGTATTGTCACATGGGATACCCTCTCCACGTACACCGTTACCTTTGGCAGGGCCAGGGCCGGCACCCATGACAGTTGTATCAACTGGTATGAATAGGTCCCCTGCTGTTCCGGCGGGAAGTCTGTTGGTGAACTTGAGACGGACTGGCCGGTCTCTTTCTGCGACTATGGTGTCGCCCAGATAGTGTGGTGTGCGGTTTGCCCGGCCAACACCGGTGTCTGCAGCTGTACAAAGGTGTCCATCAGCTCCGCACAAACCCTGGCTGGGGAGGGTGTTAGGCTTGAGATTTGTGCCCTTGTTGACTTGAATATAACCACGAAGCCTTGTGCCGTTTGTCAGGTCAGAGTGCATCTGTTCGGTGAACTCTACCAGTTCGATCTCGTAGTAGTCTGTGCCGGGATAGGTTGTAATGTCAGGTACAGCAACAGGAAGGTACTGACCCAAATTGTTTGGTTTGGTGCTTCCTAGTCCGGGAAGGGTGTCGACAAATTTTGCTAGCGGCGGGCTGTTTGCCCAGTTAGCAGTCGTGTAATAATCCGGGGTGGCCCAATTTCCGTTAATATCCTTTGGCCCGGTCGGCACTTGAGATACCAGAGCCGCAGCCCCAGCGATGAGCGGCATACTTATGACGGAGAGCAGAGCCAGCAACAGCGCATAGCTCCACACGTTCAACCCCCTCTGATTTTTCATAATATCTCCTTTAAGAGGCATCTCGAATTATTTTTGCTCAATAGCTTCTTAATTCGACGTATTTGACAGCTGTTTTGCTTTATATACTTTGAGCCGTTCCGCTTTAAGCTTTTCAGCAGCCGATCTGCGCTGATTGTCTGTGGGACGCTGTTCCCTTTGCGTGCGGATCATTTCTTTCTTTGCAGCCAATTCTGGCTTCATCGGCTTGTTTTGCGCCGCAATTGCCAGTAAACTTGTCAACGGCAGCAACACTGTCATAATGACGGCATTTAAGATAAAGCTCTGTTTCAGGTTATTCATGCAGTTCTCCTTTTGAGGCATTTTAACTGAGTTGTTTATTGTTAATAAAACTTGATAAGAAGGAAAGCTGTTGAGGTGTTGATTGTTGACTTTATAAGTATAAAAGCAAATTACATGCCAAAAAAACGCATGTTTGTATGTTGTTAAAATTACATTAGTGATGTTGTGCCGGTCGTTGTTTTTGGAACAAAATTGTCTCAAATTGAGATTTGAATCTCACCTGTATCAGGCGGCCGTGTGTTGACAAATATTTACCGCCTAATGAATAACCCATTCGCTGCGTGGTAGCAAGGCGGGGGACGTTCCTTGACCGAGTTGGATAATGTAACAACCTTTTGACGCAAAACGCTGACCAGGGCCGAAACTGAGCCGTTCATAATCACGCACGGTCAAATCCATTTGCATACTCATGACGTCCAGCAGGTGATCACGGTGCAGATCATCGTAAAGTAAATTTAATCCGCGCAGAGTTGCCTGTTTCAGCATAGTTGTGCTTCGTGATGTAATTCTGCGGTCACCGAAATCTTTGAAAGTTGTCAAGATCGGCACCTTGGCGTCAAAGCCACCATCCTGTGAACCGACATAGGGGGTCAGGCGGTAGGGGTAGCTTATGTATACCTTGTCTCGCACGCTTTCAGGAACAGACACGGTTTTAGTGCCCAAGTAGCCGGATGAAACGAAAACAATACCTTCGGGGTGGATCAGAGAGATCAGCTTTGGGAGCTGCGGCAGTAGTTCGGCGTCGGTCCAAAGCAGCAGCACTCCCGGTTTATGTTTCTTCAGAAGTTTGTGTAGCACGGACGGGTTTCGAAGTTGTTCAGCCGAAAGTGTCAGGGTGGTCACAGCTGGGTGCTCAAGTTCGTTCCAGCTGTTCTGAAAGCCGCTAGCCAGAGCTGTGCCAATTGGAGAGTCCTGTACAATCTGGAGAATAGTTTTTTTTGCGGAGAGAGTCTCCAAGCGGTTGATATAGCGGCCAACCGCGTCACCCTCCTGGAAGTAGCCCTTATTGAAATAGTATGTGTACCATCCGGACTCTGAAACAACAGGAAAATCGGTAATAGGGTAGAGACAGGGAAGTCTCTCGGCTTCGCAGAAATCGTGAATAGGGCGCCAATCTCTGTTGGAGATACCCCCAAGAACAGCAAAAACCGGTTTATTGTTGTTGTAGGCAGCAAGTTGCTTTTGCCATGATTCCGGTGGGCCTTTCAGTTCCCAGATGTCCAGCGATGCGCTACGAAAGGCATATTTCATATCTATAGTCGGGGCATAGCCGAATTTGTTGAAATCAGAATACATTTTCAGTTGTTGATCTTGCTGGGCGATAAACTTTTGCAGCGGAGCCAGAAGCGCCAGACGATCTGATTGACTGACATCGTCGGTAATGACGGTGGCAAACCTGAATTCGCTGCTGCTGGCGCCTGGAGATGGGTCGGCAGAGAGCGTTCCCAAATAGCTGATTAGTATCGACATGTCACGGTCTGAAAGTGGGTAGCGAGGCATGACATCATTGAAAACCTGGCCTGCCGGGTCAGTGCCGAAACGCATGGCTGTTGCCAGGCTTTCCCGGGTGTATGCCGGACGCTCAATTATTGTTTTTGCATAAATAACCCGCCCAGACTGGTCAGTGATGTCGCCTAGGGATGGGGGACGACGATATGGCTGGTATAGTTTCTTTCCAGTGGTGGGCGGGGTGATAACCCCGCCCTCAAAAGAACCAAGTCCGGCACGGAGATGACAGCTGGAACATGAAAATGCGCTGCTGTCAACTTCAATATCCCCACGGATGTAAGCCAGCATGGGAGCCCCGGAGGGGAGTATCCCGTCACGGTACATCTTCTCGCCCGAGCGCATGATTTCTGAATGCGGCAGGTCGGCAGGCGGAATCGAATCCGCCTGACAGGGCGCTGCACAAATCAGAACGACAAAGGAAAGCAAGGTAGCTAAAGCGGCTGTCACTAATCTGGGTAGTTGTTTGCGAATCAGGCTTTGTCCAAGCTCTTTCATTTGCCGGACACCTGCAGATATTCTTTCATTAATTCGCTGGAACTCATGATGCCGAAGAGCCTGACCCATGAGCCATCTTTTGGTGAGCGGATCAGGTTCAACGGGTAGTGCGACATCTTGTCCGGTATGTAGGCATTAAAGCCTTTCATCACGGCATCGATGTCAGCCCGCCTGCCGGTGTAAAAATCCCAGCCCGGTTTGGCGCGATAGCGTTTCAGGTACTCTTTCATGACGTTGGGGGAATCGTTTTCCGGATCGATAGTGATTGAAATGAGCCGTGGCATCTGCCCACTGGCAGCCAACCTGTTCTGCAGATTGGTGTAGCCGGCGGAAAGGACTGGGCAGATGGTGGTGCAGGTGCCGTAGATAAAATCCACCACCACCGGTTGGTCAGTATTCAACATAGAAGCGAGAGATACTTTTTTCCCGTTTTGATTAATGAGGACGACGTCGGGAAGTTTGTATTTCTCTACAGTACGCTTATATCGTGTGCTTTCGGCGCGGGCCGGGACGGCAGTCAGAACCCATGTCATGAGCAGGAGCAACAAGAAGGGGATGAGCGCTGGGAACTGTTTTTTCATCTATCACCTTTAGCATTTAAATTCAGTTCACTTCTTTTCTGGCGCTGCCGGTATTGCAGGTGCGGGTGGGGGGCTGGGCTTGGCGGCCGCTGTCGGTTTGAACTCCAGCAGCTCTACTTCAAACGCCAGGGTGGCGCCCGGTAAAATCAGCTCTCCGGCTCCATTCTCGCCGTAGGCCAGGTTCGGCGGGCAGACCAGTTTTGCCTTTCCGCCCGGCTTCATCATCTGCACACCCTCGGTCCAGCATTTGATGACATTGTCGAGCTTGAACTCTAGAGGTTTTCCGCGTTTGTAGGAACTGTCAAATTCCTTGCCGTCGATCAGCGTTCCTCGATAATTGACTTTTACGATATCAGCCGCCTTGGGTGATTCGCCCTTGCCTTCGCTAAGCGAAATATAGACTATGCCCGAGGCGGTCTTGACGGCACCCTTTTCTTTGGTGGCTTTTTCCAGGAAATCCTTGCCTGCGCTGGCCTGTTTTTCACCCAAAAGTTTGCGGCGTGCTTTAGCCAGTTCCTGAATTTTAGCGTTATAGGCAGTCAGATCGACATCACTTTTTTTACCGCTTTGGGCATCCGCCAAGCCCTGCTTAACGTGCTCGAACTCCGCAGGCGTCAGATCGAAAACTATTAATGAACGGGCTATGGAAAGCCCGATGGCGTACAGTGTTTTCTGCTCTTCGGTCTTGTTGGATGGGATGTCTGCGGCAAATGATGTTGTGCAGAGCAAAAGAGCGACTGCATAGCCGCAGATTCTGGTTGTGGTCTTGGATAGTGGTCTCATTGAATGTCCTCCGTTCTTGCTGAGTGTTTAAATATGGAAAAGCACCTCAAAGAATCAAAACGATGATCATAAGGATTAAAAAGGTCTTTTACGGGTTTGAGTAAATACTAATTTGCCTTGATTGTCTATAAAAAATATTTGGGTCTCCGCTAAATTTATATCGGCTCAACTGGCTGAACTCATGGAATTATTTTGCTGGGCGTCCTCGAAGGTCCGAGGGCGCCCAGCAGCTTTTGCAACAAGCGATTACTGACTTTATTGGACTACTGTGAATGGCCGCATCATTTCGTGCTCTTCGTGGGCCAGGATATGGCAGTGCCACATATAGGTTCCAAGGCGGTCGAATTTAGCCCGAATGCGGACGTAGCCCTGGGAGTTGATAGCCTCGTCCGCCGGCGGCACGCGTATGGTTTCCTTCCAGCCACGTTCGTGATTCCTGACAGTATAGTGTGAATTGCCTGGGTCTGCCGGCGTACCGTCCGGATTGGTGTCGGGCCTAAGCCCGCCAAGTGTAACGCTAGGCATGATGCCTCCTGCACCGGCTGTATAAGTCCCCGGCGCCACGCTCCCTTTTTCAATTACCTCAAAGGCCACCAGATGCAGGTGCATGGGGTGCATGTCAGGTGTGTTATTGATGATGACCCACTCCTCAACGCTGTTCAGAGTGGGTTTCTCGGTAATAGGGGCGGAGAAGGTCAGGCCATTCAGAAGCAGTTTCAGTCTCTGCAGGCTGGCACCGGTGATCGGGTCGTAAACCAGTGCCGTATCCTCCATCAGTTCCTGAAGATCAACATAGCGGGTTGGGGCAGTAGGTGCGCCAAGCGGCACCGGTACACGCGGGGTGGCGGGTATCACACTTGTGTCTGCGCCAGCCAATGGTTTGGTGATCTTGAACTGCATGATCCGTCCTGTGGTGGTGCTGGCCACCGGATCACCGTTAGGGAAGGGGGTGGCGGCGTCATTGCGCAGGGTGATGGAGGTGTTGACGGGGAATTTGGAAAAGTCCACGATTACGTCCGCCCTTTCGCCAGTGGCCAGCAGCAGGCCCTTGTCCTGTGTTTGGCCGATATCCGCTACCTTGTTCGGGAGCAGTCCACCTTCGCTGCCGATCTGCGTGATGGCATCGGCCGGGATGGCCACGCTGGCGCCGTTCGTATCCCTGGCTTCCAGCCACATGTTGTAGAAGCGCGAGTCGGAACCGTTCAGCATGCGGAAACGGTATTTGCGAGGTTCTACATCTAGTTTGGGCCAGGCCTTGCCATTGACCACTATCACATTACCGAAAAACTCCGGCTTGGAGGTGTAGACGGGGTTTCCGGCGGCGTCGGTCTCCTGCTCGCCTGTAGCCTTGAGAAGAGGATTGGAGTCGTAGTGCAGCGAGCCGTCTTCGTTAAAGGATTTGTCCTGAATAACGAGCGGGATTTCGTAAGCGCCCTTGGGGAGGTTGAGGGAATCCTCGTGGTCGTCGCGCAGCAAGTAGTTGGCTGCCAGTCCGGCGTAGACATTGAGACGGGTCAGGCCCATGGCGTGGTCGTGAAACCAGAGCTGGGTAGCCAACTGGTCATTGTCGTAGGTGTAGGTGAGCGAGTTACCGTCAGGCCGTGCAGGCCGGCCGCTAACCGCGTCAGCAGGCAGGCCGGTCGTGGCGTTGGGGTCATTGGTGACCCATGCCAAGGGGTGGCCATCAAACTCCGGGGCAACGTGTCCACCGTGGAGATGGGTAACGATGCGGATTTCCGGTTCGCCCATGTTTGCTCCGTCGAGGGTCGGGTCAATGGTCAGGAGGTGTTTGGTCAGGAGCATTCCGCCGGAATTTTTCAGGTCGTTGACGTATTTGACCTGAACCTTTTTTCCACCCGGATCAAGTGTGGATCTGGCCTCGATGCTGGCTCCCAGGTAGCCGGCCTTGACTCCGTTGAGTGTGTAGCCCCAGACAGTGGTGCGGATTGGCGCCCCGCTGACCGGGTTGATCAGATTGGTCCCGTCTTTCTTGCGAAGACCGAAATCGTAATTTTCCGTCTGTTCGGCAGTGACGGTGTAATAGTCGGTTGTCGCAGTTGATCTTGCCTGGTCCGGTCCTGCCACAGGAATAATCGGCAGGTCTGTGGCAAACTGTTGCAAGGCCAGCGGATTGAGCAGCGTTGTCTTGGAAGCTCCCTGCACAACTGTTACGGTGTTGGTGTCATTGCCGCAGCCTGCGGACAACAAAATAGTGCAGAACAAAGGAATTAGCATTTTAAGTCTTTTCAAGATGGCCTCCTGCCTATGTTAGTTTCATTCAAATGATTGTCAAAAAAACACTATACCGGCTACACACAGTTAGCCTATCAGTGGTTTCAGCGCATCCAGGATTAGTGACGGCCTCACCGGTTTTTCGAAATAATGGTTTACCCCAGAGGCAAAAGCCATCTGTTCAATCTCTTTATTGCCATAGCCTGTCACCATGATTATTTTTGTGTCGGGGTGGTGCTCCCTGATTGCATGGATAATTTTCAGACCATCGGTGTTTTCGGTGCCTTCAAGCCGCAGGTCTGTGATGACGGCCAGGTACTGGTTCGCTCTCACTTGGTTCATGGCCCCCTGGTGGTTAATGCTGATGTCTACACCTATCCCTTCGCGTTCGATGAGCTTGCGATAGGCGAAAAGCACCGCCGGCTCGTCATCGACCACGAGGATCCGCTGTTTCGCAACAGAGTTCTCTGCCTGGAGAGGTATATGCGTTTTTGTTTCTTCAAGAATCATGGGTTGTCAGCTATCAATAAGCATGCCAAGCAGGGAGATTCAGGTAAATGACGTTATTTCAATAGGATGGAGAGCTATTGGGGGAGGGGGGTTGTCTCATTATGAGAAAAGTATGAGACGTATGGCTTGATTGTGATACAGCAATAATTATTAAAACCTAAAGGAAGAGGTCATCATTTTCAAGGTGACCAGAAGGGTGAAGGTAGCTATGGAGAAAAAGGCCGCAAGCGCCAACCGTTTTTGCAGAGAGGGAAGGGTACGGCCAAGGCTTGGGATCTTCCTGGCCGGTTGCAGCAGGCCGCTGCCTGCTGCGGATACGGAGCCGACGAGAAGCAGGGAGTAAAGCAGGTAACCGATGCCATTGTACTCCTTCTGCAGCAGACAGAAAGGACAGTGATGGGTCGGTATCTCGTAGATGTAGAGGCTAAAGACGGAGATAAGGGCAACAAGGGCAGCCAGGAAGGTGATCATGCCGGCCACCGCAAGCAGAATAGCTCCCCGGCCCCAGCGCCAAACAAAGAAAGCCGCTGCCAGGGTAACGAAGGCGGCTGCGTAGAATGTGGCGGTTGCCGGCATAGGTGGCAGGGAAGCGATGCCGCCGGCAAAGGTCCCTTGGTCGCCGCCGAATAAACTGCCGCAGCAGGAGGTGATCACGTTGGCCTTGAGCCCGGTAAAGTAGCCGGCAACGAGAAAAGTCTCCAGGGCAGCAAGCGGGGCCATGACAATCAGGGCGGCATACTTGGGACGAACCAGGGGGAAGTCGTGGACCTGGTTGTCTGCATGGTTGATGATGAGCCAGAGACCAGCCGCAAGGGTGTTGAAGAGTTTCAGCAGCAGCGCCGGATAGCCGAATCCGTTGACGTTGAGGGTGCCGGCGGCACACATGGCGCCGGTAAAGAGGGGGTGCAGCGCATCGGCCGTGTGGATGAAGAGCATCAGCGCCACCAGATGGAAACACAGCAGGTAGCCCAGGATGGTGGACACCAGGGAGGTCTTCCGCTCCAGCAATAGTTGCCCTTCGCTCCCCGATAGCGGGTTCCAGCCGTGAAGTACCTGGATGCCAATTACGGCTGCGTAGACGAGCAGCCCTGCCGTTGCCGTTGAGCTAAGTAGAAGCGCAATGATCGCTGGATTGAAAATCACCCGGCGCTCCCCGGCCTGACCAGCAATCCGTCTCGTATTTCCTCTACCCGGTCCACAAAAGGAGCCTGGCAGACAAGGGGGTCGTGGCTGGCGATGATCAGTGTGGTGCCGGAGGTCTTGAGGGCTGCGGCAATTTCGAGAAACTCGCGGGAGAGGCCAGTGTCCAGATGGGCTGTGGGCTCGTCGGCGATGATCACCTTGGGCCTGTTGACAAGAGCCCTGGCAATAGCTATCCGCTGCTGTTCCCCGCCAGAGAGAAGTTCAACCCGGACCGTTGCCCGATGGGCCACCCCAAACTCCGCGATTAGTTCCTCCGCCCGTTTCCGGATGGCTGATCTGTGTTCGCCGGTGGGATACATCGGGAGCATGACGTTTTCCAGGGCACTGATTCCCCGCACCAGATTGAATTGCTGGAAGACAAAACCGAACATTTGCCGGCGGATAAGGGTTAGAAAGCGCTCGGGCAGGGTGGCGATTTCCAGGGAAGCCCCCAGCTCGGCCCCCAGCTTCACCGCCAGATCCGGGTCGTTGATCCTGATGCGTCCGCTGGTGGGGCGGCTCATACATCCCATCAGGGAGAGCAGTGAGGTCTTGCCCGAGCCGCTGGGCCCCTTGATGATCAGGGCCTCACCGGCCGTCACGCCGAGGGTGACGCCCCGCACGGAAGCGAATTCGTTGGCAGCACCCCGGTTGAATATTTTGGTGACATCGATGGTCTGGATCATGGTCAGCTCCGCATGGCGGCGTCAGGGTCGACGCTGGCTGCCAGCCACGAGGGTACGATGGTGGCAGCCAGGTAGGGCAGAACCGTCAGGATGAAAAGCACGGCCACCTGGGAAAAATCAACGTAGGGGGTGAGGCGGAAGCTGGGGTAGAGGACGGCCCATCCCTTGAGAGCATGGGAGAAAAATGGTGCCGGCATGAGGAAAATATGGGCATAGGCCGCCAAAATGCCGGCGAGGAAGGCCGTCAAGGAGATGACGGCCCCTTCCCAGAACTTCAGGCTAAGTACATCTCCCGTATCCCAGCCGATGGACTTGAGTATCCCGATTTCATGGCGTTCGGCGGCTGAAAGGCCGCTGGCCCGATCCCAGGCGAAGATAACGAAAGCCAGCACCGCCATGGCAACCATGACGATCATCATTCCTCCGCGCCAGTCGAAGATGGAGGCGTAGGTGCGTAGTATCTCATCTTTCATGATTGGGCGACTGTCTGGAAAAAGCTCCACAATCTTTCCTGCCACCGTAGCGATCTCACGGGGGTTACGCACTGAAACCGCAAAATCCGTGGCTCTGTCGGCGGGAAAATCGAAGAAGCTCTGGAAATCCTCCGTCGGCATGATCATCAGGTCCACCGTCAGCAGGTCGCTGGCAGCATCGAACAGCTTCCTGACCTGGAAGACCTGAGGAATTGCATTGCTGTCGGTGAGGGAAAAGATATCACCCGCCTCTATCTTTCGGCTTCTTGCAATACCGGCGCCGATGTCGATATCCCCCGGTAACAATCCCCGGTCGTCAGCACCCTGCAAGGTATAGTTGGCACCGTTGATCCGGTCGAAATAATATCCCCAGAGACGGGGACTCACAGCGGAAACACCGCGAATCGAGCGGATCTTCTCTGCCCTGGCCAGAGGGATGGGGTCGTGACGGCCTGCTACCAGCCGTTGTATCACCAGGTCTGGAGCGTCTGCCAGGATCAGTTTTGCCTCCCGCTGCATGGCACGGGTGAAGAACATGACCGAGCCGATGACGAACACCAGCACCGAATAGATAAAAATCAGTGAAAGGTTTTTCCACCAGCGCCGCAGCAGGGATGTGATGGTGTAATCAAGGATGTTGAGCTGTCGATTGAGCCAGCAGGTCATTGGATCCTCATGGGTGGCGGTACGAAAGAGCCGCTGGGAAAATGCTCCAGTGCTGACGGATGGTCCTGGAAGGGAGCATGTAAATCAGCCTGGGAGGGGTGGCGGGTGTAGCGTGCCTCGGTGAACAGGGCAAGGTCGGTGAGGGCGAGTTGGCCCCCCAAGCGGGACAGAGATTCAAGACCAGGCCCATCCGTTCTCTGTCGAATGACAGCATGTCCGCAGGCTGCCGCAAGGGCCAGCGCTCCGGCCGTGATAGCGCTAAGGAAAAATATGGCTGGGCGGGGCGGCGTCAATGCAACTCCAGTTGTTGGAGAATAACATTGTCCAGGTTGTTGAAGCGAAGGATGCGGCGCCCCCGGTGGTCCCGCAGGAATTCAGCGGCATCCGTCTGCCGGGCAAAGGGGATCAGTTCCTTCCCCATGGGGCCAAGGACATCACTGCCGATGACATAGTAAGCATTGCGACCGTCGATCATCTCCAGGCTGTAATAATCCTTGACCCGGATGGTGCCCATGGAGGAACGGTCTGTCCGGGAGCCGTATTTCTGCGGAGTCAGGTAAAACTTGAGCATATCCTTCACCCCGTCGAAAAAAACGTGGCTGCCGTCGCCGAACTGGATCGAGGCGGTCCACTCCGGATACTTGGCAATGAACATGCCGCAGACCGGGCACTTGTCCCGCGGTCCAGGGAAGGGGCCGGCACCGGCCTGGGCTGGCCCCACAAAAAACGCCAACCTCAGGCAGAGCCCCAAGGTGCAAATGAGTACCGCGGAAAACCATGTTTTCTTCATGAAGTGCCTCTTTGGTTGGTGCTCAGTGTTATGCTTCCTTCATCTGTTTGAGCCGGCGATAGAGGGTGGCCCTGGAGATATTCAGAGTTTTAGCGGTCTTGTCGATGTTGCCTTCCATCTGCTCCATTACCGTCCTGACGTGACTTTCTTCGACCTCCTGCACGGTCTGCGGGCGTTGTGTGCCTTGGCTGGCTCTGCCGTTGACCAGATTGCTGAAGTGTGACTGGCGGATTGTTGCCCCGTTGGGGGTGAGCAACAGAGCCCGTTCTAGCACATTTTTCAGCTCACGGATATTGCCGGGCCAGTTGTAGGCTAAGAGCAGTTTCATCACATCTTCCGTAATAACAGCCTGCGACGCCCCCAATGTGCTAAGCAGATAGGACACGATCGCAGGCAGGTCGTTCAGGCGTTCCCTGAGCGGCGGGATGTTGATGGTCATCAGGTTGATGCGGTAGAGGAGGTCCTGCCGGAAAAGTCCCTTCTGCAATAGGGATTCTATCTCCCAGTGTGTCGCACAGATCAGGCGGAAATCACTCCTGAGCAGCTTCACGTCACCCAACCGGCGGTAGGTTTTGTCCTCCAGTACCTTGAGAAACTGGGCTTGCACATCCATTCCCATGTCGCCGATTTCGTCCAGAAAGAGGCTGCCCCGATCGGCGATGTCAAGCAGACCCTTCCGATCTTGATCGGCCGAGGTAAATGCACCGCGGGCGTTGCCGAAGATCTCCCGTGCCAGCAGTTCCCCCCTCAGGCCGGAGCAGTTTACCTCCACGAATTCTCGCTGGGAGCGCCTGCTATTCCTGTGTATCCACTTTGCGAGCATCCCCTTGCCTGTGCCGGTTTCTCCCGTGATTAATATCGGGCTGTCGCTGGTGGCGGCCATGCGGGCAAGTTCGAGGATCTCTTGCATGGCTGGTACTTCACCAAAAAAGGTATCTTCTTGAATTTCAAGACGCTTTCGTGCGGCTTGTTGACGTTTCAGTACACCTATTTCGAGTGTCTTGCGCAAAAATGCGGCAAGTCCGGCGTTGTCTACCGGTTTGGTCAGAAAGTTGTCTGCGCCGCGCTGCATGGCCTCAACAGCGAGAGGTATGTCGCCTGAACCGGTGATGACGATGATCGGGATGGTTTGGTCGCCGGCCCTGACCGCATCGATAAAATCAATGCCATTGCCGTCGGGCAGGTTGATGTCGAGAATTATGGCGTCAAACCGCTGCTGTTCAAGGACTGCTCCAGCCTCGGACAGGTCGGTAGCTTCGTTGACCGTATAGCCTTCTTTTAAAAAATAACGGACAAAGCCGAAGCGAGTGGCCGCATTGTCCTCGATTAAAAGTATTTTTGGTGCCATCAGTTCTCCTTGTCGGCAAGCAGTATGCGCACTTCAGCTGTGCAGCCGGGCGGAGGATCGTTATTCCAGATGCACACCGAACCGCCCATGTTTTCAATAAAATGTTTGACCAGTGCCAGCCCCAGGCCGGTGCCGCCCTTCCGGTTGCTGTAGAAGGGATCGAATACACGGGCGATCTTGTCATCCGGGATACCGGAGCCTTGATCAATAAGCCGTACTATGGCCATATCCGGGGATGGATGATGGGGATCTACAGAGGATAATTGCAGCAGGATTGTGCTCCCATTGGAGCTGTGGTGGCCGGCGTTTTCCAGGAGGTTGAAGATAACTTGCTGCAATTTTATGCTCTCAGCCAGCACCAGACATGTTTCCGTATTTTGATCAAACGTGAGGAAAGCTTGTCTGTTGTTCGCCATGCTGGATGATTTCCAGAGGGCCAGTGTTTCCCGGCAAAGCTCATAAAGCGGCACTGGCTGCAGACTGGAAGCGGGTATCGGCTTTCCCAGATCAAGCAGGTCGTTCATGAGCTGTGCCAAGCGGTTGACCTGTGTCCGGATATGCTGGATGTACGGCTCGTATTCCGGATTGTTTTCGATCTCTTTTTCCCTGAACAGGGCTTCGGTAATAGTAAGTATGGCGTTGAGCGGATTTCTGACTTCATGGGCGACGCCCCCGGCAAGCTGCCCGATCGATTCCATTTTCTTTGCATCGTACAAAAGTTGTTCAACCTGTTTACGCTCGGCAATCTCTTGTCTCAGTTTGTTGTTGGCGCCCGACAGCTCCCGGGTCCGTTCAGATACACGCTGTTCCAGCTGGTTTTGGGCTTCCAGCAGAGACAGCTCGGCCTTTTTGAGTTCGCTGTTAAAACGGAGTTCGGTTTCATACAGTTTATGGAGATAGCCCTGCTTTCTACTCAGCCCCCACAGGGAAACGCCCAAGACCAGAGCAATAATCAGCATGATGCAGATTGCCGCAACAAACCAAATACGCCCACCAATCGGCGCAAAAATCTCTGCGGCATCGATCTTGGCTATCATGACCCAGGGTGAGCCGGGTACGGTACGAATCGCGGAAAGCACTTCAGCACCCCGGTAATCTATGCCTTCGAAAATCCCTTCTTGCCCTAGGGCAGCGCGTGTCGCCGGCATATTTTTCTGGGTGATCGGCCGCCGGAACGTGAGTGCGGTCTGCTTGCGGTGGCGAAGTTCATTCAGGAACAGTACCTCGTTGCCTTTGCGCTCAACCAGGAGCGTCTCGGCCGATGCGCTTGCTGTTGGCCAAGATTGGATGAGCGGATACAGAAATGTATGCGGATCTATGTCGAGTGCCAGTACTGCAATACAGCGTGAACGATTACCGTCGGGATTCATGATGGGGATGACGAGGTCTATATCAATGACGCCGGTGGCGTCGTCACGGTGGAAATCGGAAAAGATTATTTCTTGTTTCTCCACCGCAGTTGCAACCTGATCGCGGTAATGAGCATCCGATGGCCGTTTCTCATCCGAAACAGCGGTTATTACGTCTCCGTCCGCGCTGTAAAGAATCACCTTCCTGTAGCCGGCGAGGTCATGCAGGCTTGTCATCCACGCGCGGAATTCCTCAAGCGCGCGGCTTGAGTCTACGCCGTTGAGGTAATCCT
>Ga0209212_1000731_pt1 | contig 60630 bp, 51 predicted proteins | sample RifGroC2_FD_183996 | JGI IMG/M metagenome (GOLD analysis project Ga0209212, IMG submission 183996) | Groundwater microbial communities from Rifle, Colorado, USA - Groundwater C2 (SPAdes) (version 2) | ecosystem: Environmental > Aquatic > Deep subsurface > Groundwater | place: Rifle, Colorado...
AACCGGCGCATAAAACATCGTTGCTAACCGGAAAACCCAGAATTTCTTGATGAGTTTTTTAGACAGGCGCGAATTGCATACGCGCGAGAGATAGGTCAGAAAACGATGAACAAAATGCCGCAAGGGAGTTCCCCGACTGCGGCAAGGCGCGCATTCTACGGATTTAAAAAAATAAAAGCCAGCGGTATTTTTTTGCGGCCAATCTGCCGCCGGATTCCGGCGAGGTCGAAAGCGCACACCGTTATATGATCCGGAAACGTCTTGTTCGGCTTAGGGGGTCGCGGCGCGCACGCAGTCCGCCCAGTTGTTGGGGGTTTCGTAGAGGCGGACTCTCTCCAGGCGCAGCTGGTTGCCGTAGGTGTCCCGGTAAGCGGGATCGAGAATGTTGAATGCAATTTGCGCGAGATTTTCGGCGGTCGGAACGGCATCGAGGATGACCGTCTTGTGTCCCGGCAGGCCAGCGAGAAAATCGCTTACCACGCGGTCGCCGCGATATACCAGGAAGGCGTGATCCCATGCGTCCACCAGTTTTTCATTGGCGATGCGCTTCACATCGGAGAAGTCCATCACCATGCCCTGCTCGGATTGGCCTTCGGTGGTGATGATGTCGCCGGACAGGGTGATTTCGATGGCGTAACGGTGGCCGTGCAGATGTTTGCACTGGCTGGTGTGGTTGGGGATGCGGTGTCCGGCATCGAATTCCAGGCGACGGGTGATGAGCATGATGGTTGCGGTCAATTGAAGTGGCGCGGATTATAGCATCGCGCTGAAACCTTCCCGACCGGACGTTCCAGCGATATCAGGGCGCGATTTATTGCGCCCCGGTTTATTGCCGCATCCGAAAAGGGCGCGATGAATCGCGCCCCTACGAGGTGCGCGGGAATGACGGGAATTTTGCGACGCGTTGAAGAAATTCCTGTTGCGCCTGCTCGTCGTGAGCTGCGCCGTAGCGTAATGCGCTGTAGCGCGCGGCGAGGTCGCGGATGGCATCGGCAATCTCCGGGCGCGCGGCGGCGATGCGCTCTGCGTAATCCTGCGCGCCTTCATGTGCGGCGCGCGGCAGGCCGGCTTTCGCCAATCTGCGGCACAGTTTTAGCCACGTCGCCTGCACCTTGTCGGGTTGGCGTTTGATGAGGTGGCGCAGCATGAACAGGGCGAACAGCGCGATGATGAGCCCGACGCCAGCCGCCAGATTCAGCGCCATTTTTTGCCAGGTGATGGATTCCATGCCGAGGCGGGTCAGGAAGGTGAACTGGCGTTCCGTGTCATAGCCCAGCACCCACTGGTTCCACTGATTGGACAGCGTGTCCCAGTTCAGGCGCAGCTTGCGCAGCCACTGCGGCGGGTTGCGCGCCATGAACGGCAGGGCAGCGTTGTTGATTACGGCGGCGGACAGGCCGCGTTCGACGCGCCCCGGCGCGATGGCTGCGGTCGGATCGATGCGCACCCAGCCCTGATCGGCCAGCCATATTTCTGCCCAGGCGTGCGCATCGGACTGGCGCACGATGTAGTAGTTGCCCAGCTCGTTGAATTCGCCGCCCTGATAGCCGGTCACGACGCGCGCCGGAATATGCGCGGCGCGCATCAGAAATACGAAGGCCGAGGCGTAGTGCTCGCAGAACCCCTGCCGGGTTTCAAACAGGAAATCGTCCACGCCATGAAAACCGAGCGGCGGCGGTTCCAGCGTGTACTGGAAATTCTGCCGGTTGAAATAGGCGAGGGCGGTGCGCGCGATAGCTTCATCGATTCCCGCAAGGGAACGATGGTCCTCTCTCTCTCCGGGTACGGGCACGGCGCGCCGTGCCCGTACGGGTGGGGGAGCTGCTTCGGCCTGGGCGCGCCACTCTGCGGCAAGCTGTCGTGCGCGCGGATTGAGCGACGGTGGCAGTTGCAGGGCACGTCGGATTTGCCGTTCGTTCTCGTTCAGATTGGCGTGATAGTCGAGATAGGAGCGCGCCTCATAGCGCAGCCGCGCCTTCACCGGCTTTTCTTGCACCACCCGGAAATCGTAAGTGATGTTGGCGGGTACGGAGATCCGCTCGGGCATATCCAGCGCAAACAGCCAGGTCTTGTTGTGCGGCTCCAGCGTGACGCTGTAATCGATGGGCTGCGTGGTGCCGGTGAATTGCGGGGTGGCGGTGGCGACAGGTCTGCCCGGCGTCCAGATGTACCCGTCAAAATCCCACAACACCGGCCCGCGCCAGTACATCTGTCCGCGCTGCGGCGGCTTGCCCGCGTAGCTGACGCGGAACGCGACTTCCTCCGACAGGCTCAGGCGGCTTATGCTGCCCGGCGCCATCTTATCGTTCAGCCCGCTGCTGGCGAAGGCGTCCTGCGGCAGCCCCCACAGCGGTCCCTGTACGCGCGGAAACAGGATGAACAGTAACAGCGTCAGTGGAATGGCTTGCAGCAGCAGGGTTGCGGCGACGCGCAGGCGCGGTTTGAACGCGATGGTTTGCGCATGCAAATGCACCCAGGTCGTGACGATGACCAGCAGGGTGATGAGCATGTGCAGCGCGGTGGGGATGCTCTGTGAATAGAAGAAGTTGGTGATGATGATGAAGCAGGCGAGGTAGATCAGCACCGTCGCATCGCGCGGGCTGCGCAGCTCCATGAATTTCAGCGTGGTGAGCAGGATCAGCAGCGTGACGCCGACTTCGCGTCCGAACAGCGTGTGAAATTCGATCAGGATGCCGCCCACGCTGGCGATGGTGATCGCCAGCAGCAGCCAGTGTTTCGGCAGCGGGTTGCCGGTATAGGTGAGATAGGCGCGCCACGCCAGCAAGGTGGCGCACAAGGTGCTGACCCACGGCGGCAGATGGTCGGCATGCGGCGCGGCGACCATCAGGATGCTGAGCAGCAGGCCGTAGATGATTGAGGGGCTCATTGTTCGGTCTGTGTTTCTGTAGGAGCGCAATTTATTGCGCGATTTGCCAAGCAAGAATGAATCGCACAATAAATTGCGCTCCTACAGCCGCTTGCCTTTTTATGGAGAGATATATTCATGGCTGAGACGGATGTGGCAAATCAAACAGCGCGAGGCGGCGCAGGCATTCGTCGCGCTGCGCCGTACCGCTGCCGGGTGGCAATTCGCCGTCCGGCAGGCGCAGGCCGTAACGCAAGCCTTGCGCTTCGGCATCCAGCACCCAGCGGGTCATGCGCGCCAGTTTGTCTTCATTGTTGCGGTCGGGTGTGTCGGCAATATCCAGCCATAATTCTTCGCCGACCTGCGTGGAAAACTGCTTGACCTGCAAGCCCTGCCCGCGCGCAAACGCTTTCCAGGCGATGCGCGGCAGGGCGTCGCCGGCCACATAGTTGCGCAACCCGCTGAAGTCGTCATCGCCGGTGATGTTGTGCTTGCCCGCGCCGTCCGGCGCAGTGCCTGGCGGCAGCGGTACGTCCGTCATGGGTCTGGGGTAAACCAGGCAGCGCGTGTCGAAATGCAGGTACGACCAGGCATGAAACACGCCGAGCGGGAATTCGGTGTACAGCGTCAGCCTGCCCAGCGGTAGCCAGCCGCGCCGCATGGCGCGCACGGGGAACGCTACTGCGATGTCCTGCTGTGCGGGAACATCGAAGCTGACCGTGTTGCCATGGTCGTCGCGCAGGGTTAGCCCATAGCGCGGCAATTTGCCGTGATTGCGGAAATGCAGCACAAATCGCGCAGTCCCGCCGCCGAACACGGCATCGGCATGACCGGCGCGGACTTCCAGGTGCGCGAGATTGCGGAAGGCGTGCAGCATGGACATCACCGCCATTATCGCGAGCAGGAAGGTCAGCACGTAGCCGAGGCTGAGGTTGTAGTTGATGTCGCCGAGCAACATCAGTACCAGCACAAAGCCGAGCGCCAGCCCTTGCCGGGTGGGCAGAATGAAGATGCGGCGCTGCGTCAGGGTGACGGTTCCGCTCTCGATCTTCGGGCGGAACAGCCAGGTGCGGAAACGGGTTTTGAGTGCGGTCAGCACAAGATGATTTTATATGGAGCTTTGTCTTCGTCAAAATGGCAATGCACCGCGTCGCGCACTTGCTGGTGCAAACTTGCTTCGTCATCCGCTTCAGTAAAAATGGATTCACCTAATGCGCGTGCCGTCAGTCCGCCTTCGGGCGCTTCTTCAATGACAAACAGGATTTCGTTCATGCTCATCCTTCCGAAAGGGTGTGACATCACTAGTGTCGCGTCGCGGGATTAACGCAACATGCTCAAATGTCTGTAGGGCGGAAAAGCGTAGCGCCTTCCGCCGTATGTTTTTTCATCCGGCGGATAACGCCTGCGGCTCATCCGCCCTACAAGGCTGGTGGGAGAGAGATCATGGAATCGCGATCGCCTCGATCAGCTCGTGCGCCAGTGTGTCACTGTTTTGTTTCTGGTATTCGCCGACTGCCTGCAAGCGGTGGCTGACCACGCCGGGCAGCACTGCCTGCACGTCTTCCGGGATGACCGCCTCGCGCTCGTCGAGCAATGCCCAGGCGCGCGCGGCGGAGAGCAGCGCCAACCCGGCGCGCGGGCTGAGGCCGTGGGTGTAGCGCGCCGCTTCGCGCGTATGGCGCAAAATGGCCTGGAGGTAGTCGAGCAGCGCGGGAGAGGCGTATACCTGCCTGACGCGCTGTTGCAGCGCCAGCAGTTCCGCGCTTTCCATCTGCGGCTTGAGTCCGGTGATGAGCTCGCGCCGATCCACGCCGGACAGCAGGCCGCGTTCCGCCTGCGCATCGGGATAGCCCATCTGGATGCGCATCAGGAAGCGGTCGAGCTGCGATTCCGGCAGCGGGAAGGTGCCGATCTGATGCAGTGGATTTTGCGTGGCGATGACGAAAAACGGCGCGGGCAGCGGGCGCGTCGTGCCTTCGATGGTCACTTGTTGCTCCTCCATCGCTTCCAGCAGCGCGCTCTGTGCCTTGGGCGTGGCGCGGTTCACTTCGTCCGCCAGGATCATCTGCGCGAAGATCGGGCCGGGGTGGAATTCGAATTTTCCGGCCATTGAGTCAGCATGGGGGCGCTGGTATACCGATACGCCGAGGATGTCGGCGGGCAGCAGGTCGCTGGTGAACTGGATGCGCTGGAACTGCAAATCCAGCGTGCGCGCCAGCACCTGCGCCAGCGTGGTCTTGCCCACCCCCGGCATGTCCTCGATAAGCAGATGGCCGCGCGCCAGCAGGCAGGCGAGCGCGAGGCGGATCTGCTGCGGCTTGCCGAGGATGATCTGCTCGGCCTGGCGGATGACGTTTTTCAGGGACTGGCTCATAGATTGTTTGTAGGGGCGTGATTCATCACGCCCTGAATTGATTGGGAGGGCGCGATAAATCGCACCCCTACAGTTCAAATCAGAATCGCCGCCACCACCTTGCGGCCTTCCGCCGCCAGGATGTTGTAGGTGCGGCACGCCGCCGGGGTGGTCATGCATTCCACGCCGATGCCCGCATCGGTCAGCGCGCGGTACAGGCGCGGGTGCGGGAAGCGTTGTTGTGCGCCGGTGCCGAGCAACAACACGTCCGGTTTGAATGCGAGGAACCAGGCGAAATGGGTTTCATCCAGCGCATCAAAACCGGCGGCATCCCAATCGCTGCGCACTTCTTGCGCCAGCACCACGATGTTGCGCTCGTGGCGCTCGCCGCCGACCATGACATAGCCCGCACCGTGTGCGGTGAACAGTTTGGTATCGCCGAGATTGGCCAGATGCAGTTTCAAGGAATTACTCTCCATTTGTTGTATGGCATTTGCTGTGCGGGGGCGGCGCGGGTAAAATCGCGCCCCTTGCTGCTTCGTGCAGAATTTTATCATGTAGGGGCGCGAAACCCACCCCCATCCTAACCTTCCCCCTGAGGGGTAAGGAACAATTGCCCCTCACACTTCAAGGGGGGTGTGGGAGGGGATGGGTTTATATCGCGCTCACATAGGTGAACCGTGAAATCCATATTGAAATCGACCAAGCTTTCCAACGTGTGCTACGACATTCGCGGCCCGGTGATGGAACGCGCCAAGCAGATGGAGGAAGAAGGGCAGCGCATCATCAAGCTGAACATCGGCAACCTCGCACCGTTCGGTTTCGAGGTGCCGGAAGAAATCCAGCAGGACGTGATTCTGAACCTGCCGAATTCGTCCGGCTATTCAGATTCCAAGGGCATGTTCGCGGCGCGCAAGGCGATCATGCATTACTGCCAGTCCAAAAAAATCGCGGGTGTCGGGCTGGAGGACATCTATATCGGCAACGGTGCGTCGGAGCTGATCGTGATGGCGATGCAGGGCCTGCTCAACACCGGCGACGAGGTGCTGGTGCCCGCGCCGGATTACCCGCTGTGGACGGCGGCGGTCACGCTGGCTGGCGGTACGCCGCGCCATTATTTATGCGACGAGCAGAACGAGTGGATGCCGGATCTTGCGGATATACGCCGCAATATCACGCCGCGCACGCGCGCCATCGTCATCATCAACCCGAACAATCCGACCGGCGCGCTGTATTCCGACGAGTTGCTGCGCGAGGTGGTGGAGATCGCGCGCGAACATGAACTGATTATTTTTGCCGACGAGATTTACGACAAGATGCTGTATGACGGCGCGACGCATACCTCGATCGCCTCGATGGCCGACGATGTGCTGTTTCTCACGCTGAATGGCCTGTCGAAAAATTACCGCGCCTGCGGTTATCGCGCCGGCTGGATGGTGGTGTCTGGCGAGAAGAAGCATGCGCAGGATTACATCAACGGCCTGACCATATTGGCTTCGATGCGCTTGTGTTCCAATGTGCCCGGCCAGTTTGCCATTCAGACCGCGCTCGGCGGTTATCAGAGCATTAACGATCTGGTCGCTCCCGGTGGGCGCTTGTGCAAGCAGCGCGATTTGGCTTACCAGTTGCTTACCGCGATTCCCGGTGTCACCTGCGTCAAGCCCAAGGCCGCGCTGTATCTGTTTCCGCGCCTCGACCCGAAGATTTATCCGATCGAGGACGATCAGAAATTCATTCTGGAATTGCTCGAAGCGGAGAAGGTTCTGGTGGTGCAGGGCAGCGGCTTTAACTGGATACATCCAGACCATTTCCGCATTGTATTCCTGCCGATTGCCGATGACCTGACCGAGGCGATCGGGCGCATTGCGCGCTTTCTGGAAAGCTACCGCAAGAGGCATGGGACATAAGTAGGGTGGTGGTCATGACACGGCGTTGCGAAGCATCCGGGGCGGGAATGACCACCTCACACCCGTTCCCGCAAACGGCTGGCTTCGCCAGTAACGTGTCGCGGGATGTGGGCACGATTTTGTGCCCACGCGGAAACACGGTGGGCACAAAAAACGTGCCCACCCTACAATTTAGGAACTCAAATGAAACCAATCAACGTAGGACTCCTCGGCATCGGCACGGTCGGCGGCGGCACATTCACCGTACTTAAACGCAACGCGGAAGAGATCGCGCGCCGTGCCGGGCGGCCGATTCGCATCACCGTGGTGGCGGACAAGAACCTGGAGCTGGCGAAGCAAGTCACCGGCGGCGCATGCCGCATTACCGACGATGCGTTCTCGGTGGTGGCCGATCCTGAAGTGGACATCGTCATCGAGTTGATCGGCGGCTATGGCGTGGCGAAAGAGCTGGTGTTGAAAGCGATTGCGAATGGCAAGCATGTGGTCACCGCGAACAAGGCATTGCTCGCGACGCACGGCAACGAGATTTTCAAGGCGGCTCAGGACCAGGGCGTGATGGTCGCATTTGAGGCGGCTGTGGCGGGCGGCATCCCGATCATCAAGGCGCTGCGCGAAGGACTGAGCGCGAACCGCATCCAGTGGATTGCCGGGATCATCAACGGCACGACCAATTTCATCCTCAGTGAAATGCGCGACAAGGGCCTCTCCTTCGACACCGTGCTGAAAGAGGCGCAGCGTCTGGGCTACGCCGAGGCCGACCCGACCTTCGACATCGAAGGCGTGGATGCGGCGCACAAGATCACCATTTTGTCCGCGCTCGCGTTCGGCATCCCGATGCAGTTCGACAAGGCGTACATCGAGGGAATTTCAAAGCTGGATGCCACCGACATCAAGTATGCCGAACAACTCGGCTACCGCATCAAGCTGCTCGGCATTACCAGGCGGACACCGGAAGGCGTGGAGCTGCGCGTACACCCGACGCTGATCCCAGCAAAGCGCCTGATCGCTAATGTTGAAGGCGCGATGAACGCGGTGCTGGTGCAGGGCGACGCGGTCGGCTCGACGCTGTATTACGGCAAGGGCGCAGGCGCGGAACCCACCGCCAGCGCGGTGATCGCCGATCTGGTCGATGTGACGCGCATGCATACCGCCGACCCGGAAAATCGCGTACCGCATCTGGCGTTTCAGCCGGATCAATTGTCCGATTTGCCGATCCTGCCGATGGACGAAGTCACCACCAGCTACTACCTGCGCCTGCGCGTGCAGGACAAGCCCGGCGTGCTCGCCGACATCACGCGCATCCTGGCCGACGAACAGATTTCCATCGACGCGGTGATCCAGAAAGAACCCGCCGAAGGCGAAGAGCAGACCGACCTGATCCTGCTCACCCACCAGACGCGCGAGAAGCGCATCAACGCGGCGATGGCGAAAATGGAAGCGCTGCCGGTGGTGGCGGGCAAGGTGACCAGATTGCGGCTGGAGCAACTCGGTTGACGACCCCCTTCCCCTGCAAAAACGTAGGATGGGTTGAGCAACGCGATACCCATCGCTCTGGATTTCAATGTTGGGTATCGCTGCGCTCCACCCAACCTACCTGAATGTTGAGGCAATTCGAATGAAATACACCAGCACCCGTGGCGGCATGGCCGCCAAACCCTTTACCGAAATCCTGCTCGGCGGTCTCGCCGACGACGGCGGCCTGGCGGTTCCCGACCATTATCCGAAACTGAGCCAAGCCGAACTCGCGGTGATGCGCGGCATGAATTACCGCGAGCTGGCGTTCGAGGTGGTCGGCCGTTTCGCCACCGACATTCCGGCGAATGATCTCAAGGCCATCATCGCCAAGACTTACACCGCAAAAATTTTCGGCAGCGAAGAAATTACCCCAATCAAAACATTGGAACCCGGCCTGCATATCCTCGGCCTGTCCTACGGCCCGACGCTGGCGTTCAAGGATGTGGCGATGCAGTTGCTCGGCAACCTGTTCGAATACGCGCTGGACAAGGATCACGCGGAACTGAACATCCTCGGCGGAACCTCCGGGGATACGGGGTCGGCGGCGGAATACGCGATGCGCGGCAAGCGCGGCATCCGCGTGTTCATGCTGTCGCCGCTGGGCAAGATGAGCCCGTTCCAGACCGCGCAGATGTATTCGCTGCAAGACCCGAACATCTTCAACATCGCTGTCACCGCACCGTTCGACACCTGCCAGGACATGGTCAAGGCGGTGTCGAACGATCTCGTGTTCAAGGAAAAATACCGGATCGGCACGGTCAACTCGATCAACTGGGCGCGGGTTGTCGCGCAGGCGGTCTACTATTTCCAGACTTATTTTGCGCTGACCAGAAGCAACGACGAGCAGGTTTCCTTCGCCGTGCCGTCCGGCAATTTCGGCAACGTCTGCGCCGGTCACATCGCACGCCAGATGGGTCTGCCGATCGCGAAGCTGATCGTCGCTACCAACGAGAACGACGTGCTGGACGAGTTCTTCAAGACCGGCGTGTACCGTCCGCGCCCGGAAACGCTGCACACCAGCAGCCCGTCGATGGACATCACCAAGGCCTCCAACTTCGAGCGTTTCGTCTATGACCTGGTCGGGCGCGATGCGAAAATTCTCAAGGGCTTGTGGCAACAACTGGAAAAGGATGGCTATTTCGATCTCAGCCAGACACCTTACTTTGCCAAGGTGCAGGAATTCGGCCTGGCCTCCGGCGCGAGCAACCACGCCGACCGTATCGCCACCATCCGCCGCGTACACAGCCAATACGGTGTGGTGATCGATCCGCATACCGCCGACGGTCTCAAGGCCGGACTGGCGCACCGCGAGGCCGGCATCCCGCTGGTGTGCCTGGAAACCGCGCTGCCCGCCAAGTTCGAGGAAACCATCCGCGAGGCGCTGGGACAGGACCCGCAACGTCCGGCCGGTTACGAAAACATCGAAAGCCTGCCGCAGCGTTTCGACACGCTGCCGCCGGAGGTCGCGCAGCTGAAGGCTTATATCGCGGTAAGGGTTCCGATATGAGCAGTTTTGGCATTGTTGAGATTTTCGTAATTCGTGACAGCATGCGATTTACCGTAGGTCGGGCTCCGCCCGACATGTCGGGCGGAGCCCGACCTACAAGTGCGGAGTTCCATGTTCTTAATTATGGAAAGCTCATTACTTTCATTTTTTCCGGGCCTAAGCCATGACCGCTTTATGGTGGATCATCGCGGCCAGCCTGGCGGGCGGTGTGCTGAGCGTCCTGTGCGCCGCGCTGTTCGCATTGAATGCACGCATACAGTGGATCAATTCGCTGGTCAGTTACGCTATCGGCGCGTTGCTCGGCGCGGTGTTCCTCGACATCCTGCCCGAGGCGATGGAGGTGGGCAGCAGTGCGGCGGCGGTGAGCGGCACGGTGCTGGCCGGTATCCTGCTGTTCTTCACGCTGGAAAAATTGCTGCTGTGGCGGCATTGCCACCACGACGATTGCGAGGTGCATGAGCCCGATGCGCATGGCCGCAGCGGCACGATGATCATGGTCGGCGACACCTTCCATAATTTTGTGGACGGCGTGATTATTGCGGCGGCGTTCCTTGTCGATATCAATCTCGGTATCGTCACTGCGCTGGCGATCATCGCGCATGAAATCCCGCAAGAGGTTGGCGATTTTCTGATCCTGCTGCATTCCGGCTACAGCAAGGCACAGGCTTTTTTTATCAATGTGCTGTCCAGCCTGGCGATGCTGGCGGGCGGCGTACTGGCCTATTTTTTCTTGCAGTTCGTGCAGAGCGTGGTGCCGACTCTTCTGGCATTGGCTGCATCAAGCATGATCTATGTTGCCGTTGCCGATTTGATTCCCGGATTACATAAGCGCACCCAACTGCGCGACACCATTCAGCAAGTAGCGCTGATTGCGCTGGGAATCGGCTCCATTTTCCTGATTGGGATATTGGTTCCCGAGTCATCCTCGTGATCCAATGTGAATTCCGTGCTTATCCGGTTAACTCCCAAAATAGCTAAATGTACCCAATGCCGTATGGGTTTTTGTAGGGCGGATGAGCACGGTGAATTCCATATAGTCGGCTGCATATTCAGCTTTCCGCAGTGAAACAGAATACGGATGCGATAGTTCTGGAAGCTACGAAAGCCGCGTGCATTAGCCTTTAACGCAGTTTTGTAGGCATTGCGACCATTTCAATCCATTTAATAGCCGACTCTCCGGGAGATATTTTAAATATGATCAGCCATTCAAAATTCGAGGAAATCAAGGCGGGCGGCCATTTGCCCTCACCCAAGGGCGTAGCCTTGCAGGTGATTCAGTTGACCCATAAAGATGACGTGACGAATCAGGAGATCGCGCATGCGATCAAGTCCGATCCGGCGTTATCCGGCCGCATCATCAAGGTCGCCAACTCGCACGTGGCCTACCAGACGCGGCCTGTCGTGTCCGTGGTGGATGCGGTCGCGGTGCTGGGTTTGAGCTCGGTGCGGCAGTTGGCGTTGGGTTTGTCATTGATGGATGGCAACCGCGATGGAGCCTGTAAGCAGTTCGATTATCAACGCTTCTGGGCGCGCTCGTTGCTGACGGCGATTACCGCGCAAAACCTGGTGTTGCACAGCGGCATCGGCTCGGCCGAAGAGGTGTTCATTCTTGGCCTGCTGGGGCAAACCGGCGCGCTGGCGCTGGCGACGGCTTATCCGCAGAAATATGGACATGTCCTTGACCGCAATTCCCGGGATGCGGTTGCGGCAAACCCGGATTCCGATTTGGCCGGTCTCGAAAACGCCGAATTCGGGTTTGACCACAACCAGCTGACGCGGGCGATGGTGACAGACTGGGGCATGCCGCGAGTATTTCAGGAGATCGCCTTGCACCACGAGGAGCCGGGGCAATCCGGTTTTGCGGAGGGTGGCCGCGACTGGCGCTTGTTGAATGTGCTGCATATTGCGGACTATTTTTCCAGGGTATGTTTTGCGCGGGAACAGCACCGGCGCAAAATGGTGTCCAAGTTGATCCTGATCGCGACCCGGATGGGCGTGGAATTGGACGCACTCGCCAAGCTCGGCGATAAATCGGTGGGCGAATGGCGCGAGTGGTGCAAGTTGTGCGGCATTCGTCCGGTAGAGATGCCACCCTTTGCGAGCTTGCTGGAAGCGGTACCGCTGACGCCGGATATGCTCGATATGGAGGATAAATTGCCGGTCGGCAAAGCGACCGTTTACAACTTGCGCATCTTGCTGGTGGAGGATGACCGGGCTGTCCTGCTGTTGCTGAAAACGCTGCTGGAAAATGCCGGGCATACCGTGGCCACAGCCCGCAACGGGGTAGAGGCACTAAGCCTGATCGAGAAATCCATGCCGCAACTCATTATCACCGACTGGATCATGCCCGGGATGGATGGCATCGAATTTTGCAAGGCGGTCCGGCAGAACCCCGCATGGCGCAATATCTATGTGTTTATCATGACGTCGCAGGAAAGTACGGATCGGCTGGTGGAAGCGTTCGAGGCAGGGGCAAACGATTACATGACCAAGCCGATCAACCCCAAGGTGCTGGGCGCGCGGCTGCGTGCCGGGCAGCGTGTGGTGCAGTTGCAGGAAGAAATGGAGTTTGATCGCCAGCAGCTGCACAAGTTTGCCGACGAGCTGGCGGCCTTCAATCACCGGCTGCGCAAGAGCGATGTGAGCATGCGCGCCATCCTCAACAATTCACCCTATATGACCTGGCTGAAAGATACCGAAGGCCGCTATATCAAGGTAAACAAGGCATATATCGATTATGTCCGGCTGCAAGACATCCAGCAGGTTATCGGCAAGACCGATTTCGATTTCTGGCCGAAAAAACTGGCGGAAAAACACCGCGCCGACGATGTCGAGGTCATGGCCTCGCGCCAGCAGAAACATATCGAAGAACCCTCGCTTGACGGGGACAACAAACACTGGATAGAAACCTTCAAAACCCCGGTCATCGACGAGAACGGCAAGGTGCTGGGCACCACCGGTTTCGCCCGCGACATCACCAAGCGCAAAGAACATGAAGAAGAGCTCAAGCGTTCCAACGCCGAACTGGAGCAATTCAGCTACGCCGTATCCCACGACATGCGCCAGCCGCTGCGCATGATCTCGAGCTATCTGCAACTGCTCGAGATGAGCCTGGACGGCCAACTGGATAGCGAAAAACGCAGCTATTTCGACTTCGCCATCGACGGCGCCAAGCGCATCGACCAGATGCTGGTGGCCTTGCTCGAATACTCGCGGGTGGGCAGGAAGAACGAGCCGTCAACATGGATCGACAGCCGCGCCGTGCTCGACGAGGCGCTGCAATTTCTCCAGCCGGCCATCGCCGAAGCGCAGGCCAGGCTGGTTATCACCGGCGACTGGTCGCGCATTTTTGCCGATCACGACGAAATTCAGCGGCTCATCCAGAACCTGATCGGTAACGCCGTCAAGTTCCGCGTCGCTGGACGGATACCGGAAATAATCATTAGCAGCGAAGCGGCCAAGAATGAATGGCGCTTGTGTGTCGCCGACAACGGCGTCGGCATCATTCCCGACCAGATCAAACGGCTGTTCCAGGTATTTCAGCGCCTGCAGTTGCGCACCGCCTACGAGGGCAACGGTATCGGCCTTGCACTGTGCCGCAAAATCGCCGAACATCACCAGGGGCGCATCTGGGCGGAATCGGCAGGCGAAGGACAGGGCAGCAGGTTTTGTGTCGTGTTGCCGGTGCCGCCCCAATTAACATGAGCAGACTCAATATGAACAAGAACCGCAGCCCGCGCCTCCTGCTGGTGGAGGACGAACCCGGCGATGCCCGTCTGATGCGCTTGGCGATGCAGAAGAGCGGCTATGCCGTCGATCTGCACGATGCCAGCGATGGCCATGAGGCATTACGCTTTCTGCAACGTCAGGGGGAGCAATTTGCCGATGCACCACGCCCGGATCTGATTTTGCTGGATATGAAAATGCCGGGGCAGGGCGGCCTGGAATTTCTCGAAATCATCAAGCAGGATGAAAACCTTTGTGCTATTCCGGTGGTGGTGGTTACCACGTCGGCACTCGAAGCCGATGTGTTCAATGCTTACCGGCTGGGTGCGGCGGGCTATGTGCTCAAGCCCGTCGACATCAACGAATTTGTCGCCGTAATCCACGATCTTGGCCAATACTGGTTCAAGCTGGTGCGGTTGCCGGAAAATCAGGAATGAAGCTGCCATGAGCCGGATAGCCACGGGGCGGATAATGAACCATAGGAAAGCCCTCGTAGGGTGCGTTCCACGCACCATTAACATTGGTGCGCACAGCGCACCCTACGCCCTGAGCAGTTATGAGAATTGGAGTAAATGGGCATGACTCTCCATGCAAGAACGCTTGTAGGGTGGGCACAGTTTTTGTGCCCACGCGGAAAAACGGTGGGCACAAAAACCGTGCCCACCCTACAAAACTGCGCTTTGGAGATGCTGGCCGGCGGCGTGCTGGGCGCGGCGCTGCTCGCGTCGGCTGGCGCGGCAGCCGCTGCCGATTTCACCGAGCTTTCCATCGAAGAGCTGATGAACATCGAGATATTCAGCGCCAGCAAGTTCCCGCAGAAAATCTCCGAGACGCCGGCATCCGTCAGCCTCGTCACCGCAGCGGACATCAAGAGTTATGGTTACCGCACACTGGCCGACATCCTGCGCAGCGTGCGCGGCATGGATGTCACCTATGACCGGAATTACAGCTTCCTGGGGGCGCGCGGTTTCAATCGTCCGGGGGGCTACAACAACCGTATCCTGCTGCTGGTAGACGGCTACCGCGTCAACGACGTGGTGTACGACTCCGCTCCCATCGGCACGGAGTTCATTCTCGACGTGGATCTGATCGAGCGGGTGGAAGTGGTGCGCGGGCCGGGCTCCTCGATTTACGGCAGCAATGCCTTCTTCGGCGTGGTCAATGTGATCACCAGGCACGGCAGGGATTACAACGGCTGGGAGGCCTCCGGCGAAGCCGCCAGCTTTGGCGCCGGCAATGGGCGGCTGACCTACGGGAAACAGCACGAGAATGGCGCCGAGCTGCTGCTGTCGGCGAGCTATTACGACAGCCGTGGGCAGGACATGTTCTTCCCGGAGTTCAACACGCCCGCCACCAACAACGGCGTTGCCCAAGGGCTGGATCATGACACCGCCAAACGTGCCTATGGCAAGCTGTCCTTCAATAACTTTACCCTGGCGGCGATCTATTCCGAGCGGGAAAAGGGAATACCCACGGCATCCTTCGGCACGGTGTTCAACGATCCGCATGCCCAGACGACGGATGCCCTGACCGCCCTTTACCTCGGCTATGACGGCCAACTCTCCGGGCAACAGGATATTACCGCGCGGATGTCTTATGACGGTTACTCCTACCGCGGCATTTACCCCTGGGATCAGCCGCCAGTTACTCTCAACGATGATCGGTCATGGGGCGAGTGGTGGGGCGCCGACGTGAAGCTGGTCAGCCGCTACGACCGGCACAAGCTGGTGCTGGGGGCGGAATACCAGGACAACTTCCGCCAGGATCAACAAACCTATGACATCGCACCTTACTGGCTTTATCTGGATGACAAGCGCAGCAGCACGAGAGAGGCACTGTATGCGCAGGATGAAATGACGCTGCGCGAAAACCTGAAGCTCAATGCCGGTCTGCGTTACGACCATTACTCCACGGTGGGTGACACGGTCAATCCGCGCCTCGCGCTGATCCACACTCCCCGCCCGGGGACGGCGCTCAAGTTGCTGTATGGCACCGCCTTCCGCGCGCCCAACATTTATGAGTTGTACTACGCCAGCACCGACCAAAAGGCCAACCAGAACCTCAAGCCGGAGGAAATCACCAGCCACGAGTTGGTTATCGAGCACCAGCTCCAGCCCAACTTCCGCCTGATCGCGTCGGCCTATTACAATCGGATCCGCAACCTGATCGACCAAGTGATCGATCCGGCGGACGGTTTTCTGGTGTTTCAGAACACTGGCGGGGCCAAGGCGAAAGGAGCAGAATTCGAGGCGGAACGCGCCTGGGCCGACGACACGCGACTGCGCGCCAGCTATGCCTGGCAGCTTGGCCAGGATCAGGGCAGCGGGGTGGAGCTGGCCAATTCTCCCCGGCATCTGGCGAAACTGAATTACTCCGTGCCGGTGTTCGACAACGCATTGCGAACCGGCGCGGAACTTCAAGTTACCGGCAGCCGCAAAACCCTGGCGGGCGGAAGCGCGGGCGGACATGCGGGCGGACATGCGGTTGCCAACCTGACCCTGACCAGCCAGAAACTGGCGCAGGGGCTGGAGCTGTCCGCCAGCATCTACAACCTGTTCGGCCGGCGTTATGCCGATCCGGCAAGGCCGGAGCATATGCAGGACGTGATCTTGCAGGATGGCCGAAACTTCAGGTTCAAGTTGAGTTATCGCTTTTAGCGGGTGGCCTGATTGAAATACTGATAATGGATACCATAACCTCCCGAAAACCGCTGCGTTCGTCCCTGCTGGCCGCCCTGTTGTCCAATCCGGTCTGCGGCCTCGCCGTTCCCGCCGATGCACGAGCGGGTTCGCCCAAAATACTCGCGTCGCTCGCCGATTACTCGCTGGAGCAGTTGATGGACATGAGCGTCGAGGTCACTTCGGCGGGGCGCAAGCCGCAGAAGCTGGAAGATACTGCGACGGCCATTTACGTGATCAGCCGGGAAGATATCCGCCGCTCCGGTATGACCAGTATTCCCGAGCTGCTGCGCCGGGTGCCGGGGTTGCAGGTGGCGCAGATCAACGGCAATACGGCGGCCATCGGCAGTCGCGGCTTCAACCAGCGCTACAGCAACAAACTGCTGGTGCTGCTGGACGGGCGCACCCTGTATACGCCGACCTTCTCCGGTGTGTTTTGGGATGCGCAGGACGTGGTGCTGGAGGACATCGAACGGATCGAGGTGATCCGCGGCCCCGGCGGCGCGCTGTGGGGGGCGAATGCGGTCAACGGGGTGATCAACATCACCACCCAATCTGCGGCGGCGACCCGGGGTGGTATGGTGAACGCGGGTATCGGAAATTATGAGCGCCAAGGGGCGCTGCGCTACGGCGGCGAAATCGGCGAAACCGGGCATTACCGGGTCTACGCCAAGCGTACCGGGCAGGATAATTTTCCGCTCGCCAGCGGCGCGCCGTCGCACGACCGGCGCAACATGGGCAGCGCCGGTTTTCGCGCCGACTGGGCGCTTGCCGGCGGCGACACGGTCACGGCGCAAGGGGGTGTCTACGACGGGAACGCCGATCAAACCCTCTTGACGGCGCAGCTCTCGCCCCCCGCGATGCTTCCCCTGGATTTCACCGTCACGCAAAAAAGCGGCAACCTGCTAATGAACTGGAAGCATGCGCTGTCCGCAGTCTCGGAGTGGTCGCTGAAGTTTTACTACGATTATTACCAGCGGCAGGGTGCGGGCATCGGCGAGAAACGGGATACCCGCGACGTGGATTTCCAGCACCGGTTTTTGTTGGCGGGCAATCACGACGTCGTGTGGGGGTTGGGCTACCGGCAGACGGGCGACGAGTTGAATGACGCGTTTATCATGTCGTTCGTCCCGCCCCGCCGCCGGGACAATACCGTCAGCGCTTTTTTTCAGGATGAAATCGCGCTTGGCCAAGGTAGTGACGGGGACAAGCTGCACCTGATCCTTGGGTCAAAGTTTGAGCACAACGACTACAGCGGTTTCGAATATCAGCCCAACCTGCGCCTGCGCTGGACGGTGGACGAGCGGCAGACGGCCTGGGTGGCGGTATCGCGCGCCGTGCGCACGCCTTCCCGCGCCTATTCGGATGTCCGCTTCAATGCGGCGGCATCTCCCAAGGCCGGAGCGCCCGCCATCGTGCTGGCGCGGATCATGGGCAACCCGGCGGTGCAGTCCGAAGAACTGCTCGCTTACGAGGCGGGTTACCGCGTCCGGCCTACGGAACGGCTGTCTCTGGATATGGCGGGGTTTTATAACGAATACCGCAACCTCATGACGACCGAGCCGCTGACGCCGTTTGTCGAGGCGGGGCCGCCGGCGCGAGTGGTTATGCCGCAGCAGTTTCAAAGCAAGGCGGGCGCGACCACTCACGGGCTGGAGGTGTCGGCAAGCTGGCAAGCCACGGAAGAGTGGCAGCTCAAGGCGGCTTATTCCTGGCTGGAAATGCGCATTCGCCGCGATGCGGGCAGTCTCGATAACGCCATCGAGGCCAAAGCGGGCGATGCGCCGCGCCACCAGATGCAATTCCACACGCATCATGAGTTGAATGAACGCACCGGACTGGATGCATCGCTCTATTATGTGGGCAAGCTGTCCAACCAGAACATTCCCGCTTATACCCGGCTGGATGCGCGCCTCGGCTGGCGGCCGCAGCGCGACCTGGAACTCAGCCTGGGCGCGCGCAACCTGCTCGACCGCAGACATCCGGAATTTGTTTCCGCTCTCGTCGGGCCGACGAACAGCGAGATGCCGCGCAGCATTTACGCGGGGGCGACATGGCGATTTTGAGCCGGATACTAACGAAATTTCGTAGGGCGGATGAGCGTAGCGTTACCTCGAAGAGGTTCTTGCACCCTGTGGGTGTCCGCCGAATGGGGTTATCATACGGCGGAATAACCAATGATTTGCCTGGCGCTCTTTGTCGGGTTAGTCAGATGGCTAGCAGCCTGTCGGACTTAAAGGAAATCGGCTGCAAATCCGCCTGGCCGGTGCATATTTCGCCGCTTTTTTGGTCAATAGAACGACTATTGACCTGCAAAACCGTCAAAATCTGCCCTCGCCCAGCCGAATTTTCGCTTCGATTCTTCAAGTCCGACAGGCTGCTAGTTGTTCCATCAGGCGCTTCGCTTTTCCGCCCTACAAACTGCGGGACGGTACTCAACGCGGCGCGTGGGAACGAGACTAAACGGACACCGCAGAGCGGTGATGGATGCATTCCCACGCAGAGCGTGGGAACGATAAACAGTTTTGCACAACCTTGATACCGAGACTCTTGACGATGAATACCATAACCTCCCGAAAACCGCTGCCGCTCCTGCTTGCCGCCTTGTTGTCCAATCCGGTCTGCGGTCTCCTCGTTTCCGCCGATGCGACAGCAGGTGAAACCCTGCCGCTCGCCGATTATTCGCTGGAGCAGTTGATGAATGTGAGCGTGGAAGTCAGTTCGGCGGCGCGCAAGCCGCAGAAGCTGGAAGACACCGCCGCCGCGATTCATGTGATTACCCGGCAGGATATTCGCCGTTCCGGCATGACCAGCCTGCCCGAGCTGTTGCGCATGGTGCCGGGCATGCAGGTGGCGCGCATCGACGGCGGCACCTGGGCGATCAGCAGCCGTGGCTTCAATGCCAAAAACAGCGACAACCTGCTGGTGATGCTGGACGGGCGCGTGTTGCAAACGCCGACGTTTACCGGTGTGAATTGGGATGCCCAGGGCGTGGTGCTGGAAGATGTGGAGCGCATCGAGGTGATCCGCGGCCCCGGTGGCGCGCTGTGGGGCGCGAATGCGGTCAGCGGCATCATCAACATTATCACCAGTTCCGCTGCCGCGACCCAGGGCGGTATGCTGAGCGGCGGCGCCGGAAACTATGAACATCAGGGAACGGTGCGCTATGGCGGGGATCTCGGTGAAACCGGCCATTTCCGCATCTATGCCAAGGATGCCGCCCAGCGCAATTTCAAACAGGCTTCCGGCATTGGGGCGCATGACCGGCACGATATGCGCAGCGCCGGTTTTCGGACGGATTGGGACCTGTCCGGCGGGAACTCGCTGACGGTGCAGGGCGACACCTATAGCGGCGCTTCCGACCACACCGGCACGGCCGTTGCACTGACGCCGCCTTACAGTACACCGACCGGTTACACCATCGACCTGAACGGCGGCAACTTGCTGGCGCGCTGGAAAAGCGCGCTGTCGGCTACCGATGAGTGGGCATTGCAGTTCTATTACGACACCTACCAGCGGCGCTACTTCAATCTCGGCGAGCAACGCGACACTGTTGACCTGGATTTTCAGCACCGCTTCCTGGCGGGTGAGCGGCACGACATCGTGTGGGGTGCCGGGTATCGGCAAACCCGCGACAACATGGACAATACTTTCACGGTGTCGTATTTGCCGGCGAGCCGCACGGATCGCGTTGCCAGCGCCTTTTTTCAGGATGAAATCGCGCTAAACGATAACAGCCTGCATCTGATCGCGGGTTCCAAGCTCGAGCGCAATGACTATACCGGTTTCGAGGTTCAGCCCAACCTGCGCCTGCGCTGGAAAATCGACGAGTGGCAAACGGCCTGGGCGGCGGTGTCCCGCGCCGTGCATACGCCTTCCCGCACCGATGCGGATAGCCGGGTCGTTGCCGCAGTGGTCAAACCAGGCGCAACGGCCTTCGTGACGCGGCTGCAAGGCAATTCGGCGATTCAATCCGAGCGGGTGCTTTCCTATGAGGCAGGTTATCGCAGCCAGCTTACCGAGCAGGTACAGACGGATGTCGCCGCCTTCTATACCGAGCACCAAAATCTGATGACCATCGAGCGCGGTGCAAATTTCGTCGAAGCCGGATACACGGTCATGCCGCTGGCGTTTCACAACCGGGCAAGCGCGACGACCCACGGCCTGGAATGGAGCGGCAGCTGGCGGTCGGACGACCGCTGGCAGTTCAAGGCCGCGTGGTCGTGGCTGAAAATGGATATCCGCCGCGATGCCGGCAGCACCGACACCTCGATCGAAGCCGAGGAGGGGCGGTCGCCGCAGAACCAGTTCCAGTTTCACGCGTTTCACTCGCCGGTTGACCATGTCGATCTGAGCACTTCGCTTTACTATGTGGACAGCCTGCCCAGCCTGAAGGTATCCGCCTACACCCGGCTGGATGCGCGCATCGGCTGGCGCGTCCAGCCCGGACTGGAACTCAGCCTGACCGGGCGCAACCTGCTCGATCCCGGCCACCCCGAATTTATCAATCCTGCCGGACCTAGAACCAGCGAAGTCCCGCGCAGCTTCTTCGGGGGGGTGACATGGAAATTTTGACCCCCCCCATTCATGCCAGTCGTGCCTCGTAGCAGTGTCTCTACGGCCATTAACGTGAAACAACGAACGATTCGACACACCGTGGGGCGCGATTCATCGCGCCCTTGGGCGCAATGAATTGCGCCCCTACATTGGTTTCATGGTTCGAGGGCGGCCTGCAACTGCTGTGCGGCATGATGCTGTTGCTCGCGCTGACCCCGGCACACGCCGCGCCGTCCGAATACGAGCTCAAGGCCGCGTTCATTTACCAGATCGCCAGGTTCGTCGAGTGGCCTGGTACACCCGTCAACACGGGCGCGCCGTTGCAGTTGTGCGTGCTCGGCGGCAACCCGTTCGGCCCGGCGCTGGAGAATATCCGGGGCAAACCGGTCGGCGAACGAAAAATGGAAGTGTCGCTGCTCGATATGAACGCGGGCACCCGTGAATGCGCCATGCTGTTCATCGCCGCTCCGGCGGAAAAGTATCTCGAACGCATCATCGCACTTTCGCGCGGCACCGGGATGCTGACGATAGGCGACACGCAAGGATTTGCCCGGCGCGGCGTGATGGTCAATTTTTTCCAGCAAGATGGGAAAATCCGCTTCGAGGTCAATCTGGAGGCCACGCGGCAGGGTGGCCTGAAAATCAGCTCCAAGCTCCTGTCGCTTGCCAGAATTACCGATTCTGGCACCGTCGATTCTGACATCGTCGGTTCTGGCATCGTCGGTTCTGGCACAACGCACTGACCTCCCGATGCGGCTGTTCGAAAATCTCCCCATAAAACGCAAGCTGATGCTCATCGGCCTCATCACCAATGGTGTGGCGGTGGTTTTGCTCAGCGCCCTCTTCGGCGTCGGAGAATGGACAAGCTACCGCAGCCGGGCGGTCACCACCCTGGCGGTGCATGCGGGCATCACCGCCGACAACGCGGCGTCAGCCATGATATTCTCCGACGAAAAAGCCGCGCAGGAAGTGTTGGCGCGGCTGAGAACCGAAACCAACATTGTCTACGCCGCCTTGCAGGAAAAAAGCGGCGAGATTGTCGCCAAATTCGAGGCGCCCGGACGAAAAAAAATTCCAGTCACTATTCTCGCCTCGGACCAGCACAGGTTTTTTTTAGATCAATTGGTCTACGCCAGAGACGTGGTTCATTCCGGTGAGACGGTGGGTACCCTGTACCTGCAATCCGACTTGCGGGGCGTCTATTGGGATCTGTTCGGGAAGCTCCTGTTGATCGCCGTTACCATGATATTTTCCTTTGCCTTCGCTGTGTTCCTGTTTGCCCGTTTTCAAAAGACCATCAGCGACCCCATTCTGAATATGGCCGGGACGATGCGGGATGTGATCACGGAACAGAATTTCGCGGTGCGGGTGGCGTCTCACGGGACGGATGAAGTGGGCATGCTGGCCGGCACCTTCAATACCATGCTGGAATACATCCAGTTGCGCGATGCCGAATTGGAGCGGCATCGGGCGCATCTGGAAGAAGAAGTCGCGCAGCGCACCACCAGATTGACCGAGGCGCAACGCATCGCCCATCTGGGCAACTGGGAATGGGACATCGCGAACAATACGCTGCTTTGGTCCGATGAAATTTACCGTATTTTCGGCTTCACCCCACAGCAGTTTGGCGCCAACTACAAGGCTTTCATGCAAGCCGTACACCCGGAAGACCGGCAGTTGGTGGACAACAATATTCGTGCGGCAATGGAGCAGAGGCGGCCCTACAGCATCGATCATCGCATCGTGCGGCCGGACGGTTCGGTGCGTTATGTGCACGAGCAGGCGGATGTGTTGCGCAACGCGGAAGGGCTGCCCGTCAGAATGCTGGGAACGGTGCAGGACATCACCGAGCGCAAGCATGCCGAAGAAGATCTCAGGCGATCCAATACCGATCTGGAACAGTTCGCCTATGCCGCGTCGCACGACATGCGCCAGCCGTTGCGGATGATTTCGAGCTATCTGCAACTGCTCGAATCCGATCTGGCGCCTGTCCTCACCGAGGAGACGCGGCAGAACCTCCAGTACGCGACCGAGGGCGCGAAGCGCATGGATCAGATGCTGATGGCGCTGCTCGATTATTCCCGCATTGGCCGCAAGGCCGACACGATGGCCGTGATCGACAGCCGCGCGGTCATGGATGAAGCGCTGCACTACCTGGAACCGGCCATCGGGGAAGCCCGGGCCGATATCCGCATAGAGGGCGTGTGGCCGCACCTTTTCGCCAGCCGCGACGAAATATTGCGCCTGTTCCAGAATCTGGTCGACAACGCCCTGAAATACCGGCTGCCAGACCGGAAACCGGAGGTTGTCATTGCGGCGCAGACGGTCGGCGGCGAATGGCGTCTGGAAGTGCGCGACAACGGCATCGGCCTGCTGCCGGGCCATGAAGCGCGCCTGTTCAAGGTGTTCGAACGGCTTCAGTCGCGCAGCCGCTACCCCGGCACCGGCATCGGCCTGGCGCTGTGCCGCAAAATTGCCGAGCATCACAAAGGGCGCATCCGGGTGGAATCGCCGGGCGAAAACCGGGGCTGCACCTTCATCGTCACGCTGCCCGCATCGCTTCCCTCATCGCCTGGCGGGGTATTACTCAACGTGAATGAAATCGGGGAAGGCGTGTGAACCAAATTTTCCCGCAAGCCGTTTCGATCCTGGTGATCGAGGACGATCCCGGTGATTTCGGATTGATCCAGGCATATATGCGGCTGGCCGGCCTTGTGCCTGGCGGCGGCAAGGAGCCGGTGATCTGGTCGAAAACGCTGGCCGAGGGAATCGCCACAGCGCAAAGCAGCAAGCCGGATGTCGTGCTGCTCGACCTGTCGCTCCCCGATTCTGCGGGGCTGGATACGGTGCGGGCGATGCGCACCGTTTTGCACGGTGTGCCTATCGTGGTGCTGACGGGGCAGGATGACAATGCGCTCGCCGCTGCCGCTCTGGAGGTGGGCGCGCAGGATTATCTGGTCAAGGGACAGTTCGAGCACAACGCGCTGGGTCGCGCGGTGCGTCATGCGCTGGTGCGCGGCGCGCTGGAGCAGGAGCTGGCACGCAAGAACCGGGAATTGCTGGCGTTGCATGAAAGCGACATGGATGACAGGCTGGTCGCCAGCGACATCCTGAACCACATCATGCGCTCGGACGGGTTACGCGATCCGCAAATCCGCTATTTCCAGCGCCCGACACAACAATTCGGCGGAGACTTCATTGCCGCCGCGCGGGATAACAACGGCGATTTGCGTGTCATGCTGGCGGATGTGACCGGCCACGGCCTGCAAGCCGCGTTGTTCCTGCTGCCCATCTTTCGGGTGTTTTATACCATGGTCAAAAAGGGGCTGCCAACTTGGGAGATCGTCACGGAACTCAACCAGACCATGCGGGGAATTGCCGCGCCCGGACGCTTCATCGCGGCGGCGGTGGCGCATATCGCCCGCGATAGTTCTTCCACTGGGGGTTCTTGCATCGAAGTTTGGAACGGGGGAATCCCCACCGCCGTTTATCTGCAAAAGAATGGTGAGCCGCATCAATTCCGCTCGCGGCATCTTCCGTTGGGCGTGCTGGATGCCGGGGCCTTCGAGACGGCCACCGAGATTTTTCATGCACCGCCGGGAGTATTCCTGCTCAGTTCGGATGGCCTGACCGAAGCGGAGAACGCTTCCGGCGAACCATTCGGCGAAGCGCGCTTGGAAACCCTGCTGCGGGCGTCAGCGCCGGATGAACTTTTTGACCACATTCTTGCCGCGCTTGAAACTCATCTCGGCGGAGGCGTCGCCCATGATGATTTATCCATGGTGCTTGCCCGATGCGGTGTTTGATACCATGCGCAGGAAAAACGGTGGGCACAAAAAACGTGCCCACCCTGCAACATAATGGCAGCCCTATGAGCGGGAAAGTCGAGGAAGATTATGAGTGAAATTTTGCAACAAGCCATATCGATCCTGGTGATCGAGGACGACCCGGGTGATTTCGGATTGATCCGGGCATATATGCGGCTGGCCGGCCTTGTGCCTGGCGGCGGCAAAGAGCCGCTGACATGGGCGAAAACGCTGGCCGAGGGGATCGCCGCAGCCCGGAGCAACAAGCCCGATGTCGTGCTGCTCGACCTGACGCTCCCCGACTCGGCGGGGCTGGCCACGGTGCAGGTGCTGCGCGCCGCCTTGCCCGGTGTGCCCATCGTGGTGCTGACGGGCCACGACGACAGCGCGCTCGCCGTCGCCGCCCTGCAGGCCGGGGCCCAGGATTATCTGGTCAAGGGGCAGTACGATCACGATGCGCTGGGTCGCGCGGTGCGCAATGCGCTGGTGCGCGAGGCGCTCGAATCACGCCTGCGGCTGTTCGAGGTGGCGCTGAATTCGGCCCCCAACGGCATCGTCATCACCGACGTCAATGCGCATATCCAGTGGATCAATCCGGCCTTTACGCGAATGACAGGGTTTGCGCTGGAAGAAGCGTTGGGGCGTAATCCGGGCGAGTTGGCAAAGTCCGGCAAGCAAGACGCGGCGTTTTACCGAAACCTCTGGGAAACCATTCTGTCCGGCCAGACCTGGCACGGCGAGATCATCAACCGGCGCAAGGATGGTTCCATTTATGACGAGTCACTTGTCGTCACCCCGGTAATCGGCGGCGATGGAAAGATCAGGCATTTTGTCGCCATCATGCGCGACATCACCGAGCGCAAGCAGGCCGAGGAGCAGATTCGCACGCTGGCTTTCTATGACACATTGACGCAATTGCCCAACCGGCGCTTGTTGGACGACCGGCTCGGACAAACGATGGCCGCCAGCAAACGCAGCGGCCGTTATGGCGCGCTGATGTTTCTCGATCTGGATAACTTCAAACCGCTCAATGATACCTACGGGCACGGTGTGGGCGATTTGCTGTTGATCGAGGTAGCGCATCGCCTCACCAGTTGCGTGCGCGAGACGGACACGGTCGCGCGTTTCGGCGGCGATGAATTCGTGGTGATACTCAGCGAGCTGGATACGGATAAAGCCGAATCCAACGTGCAGGCCGCTATCGTTGCGGAGAAGATCCGCACCACGCTGGCCGAACCCTACCTGCTGACATTCAAACAAGAGGGTGATACGGAGATTGCCGTTGAGCACCATTGCACGTCGAGCATCGGCGTGGTGCTGTTTATCAATCACAAAGCCAGACCGGAAGATATTGTCAAGTGGGCCGACATGGCGATGTACCAGGCCAAAAAGGGCGGACGCAACTTGATCCGGTTTTTCGATTCGGAATTTTGATGAAGCGCTAAAGAACCCGGCGAATTAAGGCTGGCAGGAAATCACCAAATGCACGAATTACAAGACGAACATTATTTGCGGGCGCTTACCGAGCTTGGCGATACCCGCAAGATTGTCGCGGATCGCGACATCTATTCGCAGAGCGGGATCAAGCTGGTTGCGTCGGGCGTCCACATTACAAGCGGCCTGCATGAACGGTTGGTCAAGCATAAATTCATGCAGCCATTGGATATGGCTCTGTCAATCGAAAACATGCTTGATCCGAAAGCCATCTTGCAAGATGTGCTTGACCTGATCCAGACGAATGACAAATCAAAAAAAATGGCGGATGCCATCGACAAGGATTGCTCCTATCGCCGGATAATTCTTGCCATTCAACTTCCTGCCCCGCTGGCTTTCAAGTTGACGGTGGCGCGCGAGAAGTATTGCCGCATCTATCAACACAGCCTGTTGCTGCTGATCATAAGCGTTTACCTCGCCCGCCGTGATGGGATGAATTTCCAGGAAGCGGAATGGGTAGCCACGGCCGCCTTATTTCAAGACATTGGTTTGTTGCATGTTGATCCCCGGCTGCTCGAACCCGCGCACGTGATGAGTGCTGACGAGAGGCGGCATCTCTATGCCCATCCTCTGACCGCCTACCTGTTGTTATGCGAATTCTCCGGGCTGCCCCGGCAGATTGCCGAAGCCGTGCTCGAACATCACGAACGGATGGACGGCAGCGGTTATCCGCGTGGTTTGCACGGGGAGAAAATCAGCCGGTACGGCCAGATTCTGGCAGTCGCGGAGCTTGCTGCCAAGGTGTTTGATGCCGATCATCCGGGGATGCCGTGGAAAAAGCTGGAGGTGATGCTCAAGCTGAATTCCAGACGCTACGGACAAGGGTTTATCGGGCATCTGAATATCCTTCGGGATGATCCTGCCGCCGAGGAGCCGTCGGGCAGCAACGATCCTGAGCGCCTTGTTGCTCAAGTCAGGCTGATTGCGAAACTGTTTGAAGATTTCAACCGGCATTCTGCCCCTAACTGCCGCGACGAGGTTTTTGATTTTGCCCAAACACGTTTGGCTGGATTGAGGCTGGAGCTGTCCGATGCGGGGTTCGATCCCCGCGATCCGGAGGGGCTGATACAACTTTTCACCGGCGAGCCGGAGTGTATATTCGAGTATGCCCCGTTGCTGAACGAAGCGCTTTGGCGGTTTAAGTCGCTGGTGCTGGCGATTTCGCGGCATTGGCCGGAGGAAGCCGAGAACCATGATCGCCAGCCGGAAAAACCGGAGCGTGCCTGGCTGAATGAAATGAATCTATTATTGCTTGCCGCATAGGATGGCTTGGCCCGCCGGGTTGAAAATTCCCAGGCGATCCCCAAATGGCTGGATGCCCTTTATCAACAAACCGGAGACAACATGACTGAGAACGCAACCGCCAACAGCGGGACGACTAACCGCGAAACCCTGGGCTTTCAGGCCGAGGTGAAGCAACTGCTGCAACTGATGATCCACTCGCTGTATTCCAACCGCGAGATTTTCCTGCGCGAACTGATTTCCAACGCTTCCGACGCGTGCGACAAGCTGCGCTTCGAGGGGCTGCACAATGCGGCCTTGTTCGAAAACGATTCGGACATGGCTATCCGCATCGGTTACGACAAGGCGGCGCGCACGCTGACCGTGAGCGACAGCGGCGTCGGCATGAACCGCGATGAGGTCATCAGCAACCTTGGCACCATCGCCAAGTCGGGCACACGCGAATTCTTTTCGCGCCTGTCCGGTGACCAGCAGAAGGATGCAAGCCTGATCGGCCAGTTTGGCGTGGGCTTCTATTCCGCGTTCATCGTCGCGGACAGGGTGACGGTGCTGACCCGCCGCGCCGGCGATAACACGGATCAGGGGGTGCGCTGGGAGTCGGACGGCGGCGGCGAGTTCTCCATCGAGATGCTGGACAAGGCCATGCGCGGCACCGAGATCACGCTGCACCTGCGCGCCGATCAGGACGACCTGCTGGACGGGCACAAATTGCGCGAGATGGTCCGCAAGTATTCCAACCATATCGTTCAGCCGATCCTGATGAGCAAGGAAGAATGGAAGGACGGCGCGCAGCAGCTCACCGGTGAGGATGAGACCGTCAATCAGGCGTCGGCCTTGTGGGCGCGCAGCAAGAGCGAGATCAGCGACGAGCAGTACCGGGAATTTTACAAGCATGTCGGGCATGACTTCGACGACCCGCTGGCGTGGACGCATGTCCGCGTCGAGGGGCGCCAGGAATACACGCAGTTGCTCTACATTCCGGCGCATGCGCCGTTCGACATGTGGGATCGCCAGTCCCGCCACGGCGTCAAGCTGTACGTGCGGCGCGTGTTCATCATGGACGACGCCGAGCAACTGATGCCGCAGTACCTGCGCTTCGTGCGCGGCGTGGTCGATTCCAGCGACCTGCCGCTGAACGTGTCGCGCGAGATATTGCAGGAGTCGAAGGACATCGAGGCGATCCGCAAGGGCTGCACCGGCAAGGTGCTGGGGCTGCTGGCCGACCTTGCCGAAAACGACAAGGAAAAATACACGACCTTCTGGGACGAGTTCGGCAAGGCGCTGAAGGAAGGCATCGGCGAGGATTTCGCCAACAAGGACAAGATTGCCGGGCTGCTGCGCTTCGCCTCGACCCATGCCGATACGCCCGAAGAGAGCGTGTCGCTGAAGGATTACATCGGTCGCATGAAAGAAGGGCAGGAGAAGATTTATTACGTCACCGCCGAGACTTTCAACGCGGCGAAGAACAGCCCGCATCTGGAAGTGTTCCGCAAGAAAGGCATCGAGGTGCTGCTGATGTCCGACCGCGTGGATGAATGGGCATTGAGCTACCTCACCGAATTCGACGGCAAACCGCTGGCTTCGGTGGCGAAGGGCGGCCTCGACCTGGGCAAGCTGGAAGACGAGGCCGAAAAGCAGGCGCAGGAAAAAGAGGCGGGCGAATTCAAGGAGCTCACCGATAAGATCAAGGCCAGCCTCGCCGAACGCGTCAAGGAAGTGCGCATCACGCACCGCCTGACCGATTCGCCCGCCTGCCTGGTGACCGGGGAGCACGATCTGAGCGGCAATCTGGCGCGCATGCTCAAGGCGGCCGGGCAGCATGCGCCGGTTGCGCAACCCACCCTGGAAATCAATCCGCAGCATCCGGTGGTGCTGCGTTTGAAATCCGGGGAAAAGCGCTTCGACGATTGGGCGGCGGTGCTGTTCGATCAGGCCTTGCTGGCCGAAGGCGGACAGCTCGACGATCCGGCAGCCTTCGTCAAACGCATCAACCAGTTGATGCTGGAACTGGGCAGTTGATCCAGCGTGATTGATTTATCGTTCCCACGCTCCGCGTGGGAACGCCTTTACGGTGCAGGAACAAGAGTTTTTCGTGGTGGACGCTCCGCGTCCTGTGCCGCAGGAGCGGCACAAAGCTGCATTCCCACGCGGAGCGTGGGAACGATGAGTGCCCCCTGCGCCCCTGCAAGTTATTCGGGGCAACTTGTATCGTTCCCACGCTCCGCGTGGGAACGCCTCTCCTGTGCCGGAACAAGAGTTTTTCGTGTTGGACGCTCCGCGTCCTGTGCCGCAGGAGCGGCACAAAGCTGCATTCCCACGCGGAGCGTGGGAACGATGAGCCTAAAAACCTCAGTTGAACGCTTCTATTTCAGTTGAAACCCACGTGATGATTAACTTTATCGTTGTTGATGCGATTCACCTTTTGGGCGAGTTCAAGAATGGATACCGGGAGCGCGGACATCCTGTCCGCCTGCGGGCTGGAAGCCCGCGTTCCAGTCAAACCGTGGCTTGAACTGAGTTTTCTAGGATGAGTGCCCCTGCAAGTTATTCGGGGCAACTTCGCCCCTTATGCTAGAATGCGCCCCCTTTTCACATAGCAAGGCTGTTTCCATGTCCCGCGAACTCCGCAATATCGCCATCATCGCCCACGTCGACCACGGGAAAACCACTCTGGTAGACAAGCTGCTCAGCCAGTCCGGCACATTTGCCTCCCACCAGCATGTCGTCGAGCGCGTCATGGATAGCAACGATCTGGAAAGAGAACGCGGCATTACCATTCTGGCAAAGAACTGCGCGGTGGATTACGAAGGTGTGCATATCAATATCGTCGATACGCCCGGCCACGCCGACTTCGGCGGCGAGGTGGAGCGCGTGCTGGGCATGGTGGACGGTGTGCTGTTGCTGGTGGATGCGGTGGAAGGCCCGATGCCGCAAACCCGCTTCGTTACCAAGAAGGCGCTGGCTTTGGGCTTGCGCCCGATTGTGGTGCTCAATAAGGTGGATCGCGACGGCGCACGCCCGGATTGGGTGATCAACAAGACTTTCGATTTGTTCGACAAGCTCGGCGCGACCGAAGAACAACTGGATTTCCCGGTGGTATATGCCTCGGCATTGAACGGCTACGCCACGCTCGATCTGGCCAAACCCAGCAAGGATATGCGCCCGCTGCTGGATGCGGTGCTCAAGCATGTGCCCGCGCCGGATACCGATGTGGACGCGCCGCTGCAATTGCAGATTTCCGCGCTGGATTATTCCAGCTTCGTCGGCCGCATCGGCGTGGGGCGTGTGCGTCGCGGTCGCATCAAGCCGGGTCAGGATGTGATGGTGTTGAATGGCGATAAGGCGCCGAAGCGCGCACGCGTCAATCAGGTGCTGGGTTTTCGCGGCGTCGAGCGCGTGCTGCTGGATGAAGCGCTGGCGGGCGACATCGTGCTGATCAACGGCATCGATGAAATCGGTATCGGTGTGACGCTGGCTGACGTGAGCCAGCCGGAAGCCTTGCCGATGCCCAAGGTGGACGAGCCGACGCTGACCATGAATTTGATGGTGAATACCTCGCCCTTGTGCGGGCAGGAAGGCAAGTTCATCACCAGCCGCCAGATCCGTGATCGCCTGACCAAGGAATTGCTGGTGAACGTGGCGTTGCGTGTCGATGAAACGGACAACACCGACGTGTTCCTGTTGGCCGGGCGCGGCGAACTGCATCTGACCATTTTGCTGGAAAACATGCGCCGCGAAGGTTTTGAAATGGGCGTGGGCAAGCCGCGCGTGGTGTACCGTGAAATCAACGGCGAGAAATGCGAACCTTTCGAGGTGCTGACCGTGGACGTGGAAGACACCAACCAGGGCGTGGTGATGGAGGAACTGGGCCGGCGTCGCGGCGACTTGCAGGACATGCAGCCGGACGGGCATGGCCGCGTGCGTCTGGAATACCGCATTCCGGCGCGCGGCCTGATCGGCTTTCAGTCCGAATTCATGACCATGACGCGCGGCACCGGCATCATGGCGCACGTGTTCGACGACTACGCGCCGGTCAAGGCCGACATGCCCGGTCGCCGCAACGGCGTGCTGATTTCGCAGGATAACGGCGAGGCGGTGGCTTACGCGTTGTGGAAGCTGGAAGACCGTGGCCGCATGTTCGTGTCGCCCGGCGACAAGCTGTACGAAGGCATGATCATCGGCGTACACAGCCGCGACAATGACCTGGTGGTCAACCCGATCAAGGGCAAACAACTGACCAACGTGCGCTCCTCGGGCACCGACGAAGCCGTGCGCCTGACCCCGCCGATCCGCCTGACGCTGGAATCCGCGGTCGAGTTTATCGACGATGATGAACTGGTGGAAATTACCCCATTGTCTGTCCGCATCCGTAAACGCTATTTAACGGAAAACGAGCGTAAACGCGCGGGCCGCAGTTAAAATATTTCGCCATCCCGGCGCCCATTCCGGCGCGGAGTTGAACGCCGTGCAGTGCTATACTGCACGGCGTTTTTATTTGCCCTTTTTTCATGTTGGTTGCCATGCTGGAAATCATCAATATCGTTTTGCTGTCGTGCCTTCTGATCGCCGTGGTGTTTCTGGCGGTGCGGGTAATTCCGCTTGCGCGGGCACAAACCGAACTGCCGGAAATATTGGCGCGCGCGCTGGAAGAAAAACATCGTTTGATGCTGGGCGATCTGCACGACGGCCTGAACAAGTTGGGCGACCGCATGGCGCAAGCCACGCTGGATAACACCGAGCGGCTGCGCGACAGCGTGGCGCAGGAACTCAAGCTGACGCGCGAGGCGATGCAAGGCTTGCAACTGGCGCAGCGCGACGGCTTGTCCGGCACGCGCGAGGAGTTGCTGAAGCAGCTCGCCGTCTTGTCCGCCGGGTTGCAGGCCAAACAGGAGGCGATGCGCGTCGAGGTGGTCGGCAAGACCTTGCAGACGCTGGCGGAGCAGGGGCGCGCCGAGCAGGAATTGATCCAGTCCACCATGAAGCGCAATACCGAGTTGCTGACCCAGACCATCGAGGGGTTGACCAAGAGTACCGATGCGCGGCTGGAACAGATTTCCGGCAAGGTGGCCGAGCGGCTGGACGAGGGCTTCAAGAAAACCAACGAGACCTTCGTCAGCGTGATGGCGCGGCTGGCAACGATAGACGAGGCGCAGAAAAAGATCGATGGCCTGACCACCAACATGGTGAGTTTGCAGGAGCTGTTGGGCGACAAGCGCTCGCGCGGGGCGTTCGGCGAGGTGCAACTGGAAGGGCTGGTGCGCAACATCATGCCCCCGCAATCATACGCGATGCAGCACACCTTGCCCAATGGCACCCGCGCCGATTGCGTGCTGATGCTGCCGGAGCCGACCGGCATGGTGGCGGTGGATGCAAAATTTCCGCTGGAAAATTACCACCGCATGTTCGCTGCGGGGCTGGCAGAGTCGGACAAGGCGCAGGCAGCACGCCAGTTCAAGGCGGACATCAAAAAACATGTGGACGACATCAGCAGCAAATACATTATTCCGGGGGTGACTTCGGACGGCGCGGTGATGTTCGTCCCCGCCGAGGCGGTGTTCGCCGAGATCCACGCACATCATCCCGATGTGGTGGACTATGCGATGCAGCGGCGCGTGTGGGTGGTGTCGCCGACCACGCTGATGGCGGTGCTGAACACCGCGCGCGCGGTGATGAAGGATGTGGAGACGCGCAAGCAGGTGCATATCATCCAGGATGAATTGGGCAAGCTGGGCAAGGACTTCGGACGCTTCGACGAGCGCATGAAAAAATTGGCCGAGCATATCCGCCAGGCGAACAAGGACGTGGAAGACGTGCAAATCAGCAGCCGCAAAATCACCGAACAGTTCGCTAAAATCGAGCGCGTGGAACTGGATCAACCGGTTGTGTTGCCGCAAGTTGGCGCTGAATAGTTGACTGCCGTAAACATTGGCCAAAATCGTTGGTATGATATCCGGCCATCGCAAAATATAAATTTCGAAACCAGCATGAAACTCGCAGTCGCACAAATCAATTGTACCGTCGGGGATCTGGACGGTAATACTGCAAAGATATTGCAGTGCGCCGAACACGCCAAACAGCAAGGCGCGCAACTATTATTGACCCCCGAACTCAGCCTGTGCGGTTATCCGCCGGAAGACCTGTTGTTGCGCGACGGATTTTATCGGGCATGCGCGCAGGCATTGGCCGAACTCGCCGGGAAAATTTCCGGTATCGCCGTGGTGGTCGGGCATCCGCATGAGCGGGATGGGAAACGCTACAACGCGGCCTCTCTGCTCAGGGATGGCGCAATTGCCGCGACTTATCTCAAGCATGAGTTGCCGAATTATTCGGTATTCGATGAAGAGCGTTACTTTGACCACGGCAGCGAAGCTTGCGTGTTCGAAATGGAGGGCATCTGTTTTGCGTTGAATATCTGCGCCGATGTTTGGGAAACCGGCGCGGCGCGCCAGGCGCGTGATGCCGGAGCACAAGTGCTGCTGGTGCTGAACGCCTCGCCTTATGCGATGCGCAAGCATAAAACCCGCCACGGCGCCATTCGCGAGCGCATCGCGGAAACCGGCCTGGCGGTGGTTTATGCCAACCTGGTCGGCGGCCAGGATGAACTGGTTTTCGACGGCGGCTCATTCGCGATGGATAGCCACGGCAACCTGACCGCGCAGGGCAAGCAGTTTGAAGAAGACCTGTTGGTGCTGGAGCTGCGGGACGATTTATGCCTCGCCGGGGAAACGGCTGCGGCATTGGACGAGGAGGCCGGCGTCTACCGCGCCTTGTGTCTCGGCGTGCGCGACTATATCGGCAAGAACCGCTTTCCGGGCGTGTTGCTGGGGATGTCGGGCGGGATCGATTCCGCGTTGACCCTGGCGATAGCGGCGGATGCGCTGGGTGCGGATAAAGTCCATGCGGTGATGATGCCGTCGCCTTATACCGCGCAGATCAGCCTGGACGATTCGCGCGCGATGGTGAAAACCCTCGGCGTGCGCTATGACGAATTTCCCATCGAGCCGATGTTCCAGAGCTATTTGACTGCGCTGGACACCGCTTTCGCCGGACGCACGGTGGATGCCACCGAAGAAAATTTGCAGGCGCGCATCCGTGGCACCCTGCTGATGGCCTTGTCGAACAAGCTCGGTTCACTGGTGCTGACCACCGGCAACAAATCTGAAATGGCCGTGGGCTATGCCACGCTGTACGGCGACATGGCGGGCGGCTTCGCGGTGCTGAAGGATGTCAGCAAGACGCTGGTGTACCGCCTGGCGCGTTACCGCAATACGCTGGGGCCGGTGATTCCGGAGCGCATCATCACGCGCCCGCCCAGCGCCGAACTGCGCGCGGATCAGACCGATCAGGACAGCTTGCCGCCTTATGACGTGCTGGATGCCATCATGGAATGCTATGTCGAGAAAAATTTGGCGATCCCGGAAATTATCGCGCGCGGTTATGCGGAAGCGGACGTGCGCCGGGTAGTGCATCTGATCCGCCTCAGCGAATACAAGCGCCGCCAATCCGCGGTTGGCACCCGCATCACCGAGCGCAGTTACGGCAAGGATTGGCGCTATCCGATAACGGCGCGCTATCAGGATATGTTTTAAGTTAATTCCCTATTAAGCGCGAATTTTGCTACAATGCGCCGCGTTTTGAGATGGGCTTCGAGCCCGTTTTTTATTGGTGGGCAGTAATTTATGGATATAGTGAAACTGGTCGAAACAACGGTAAACGGCCTGGGTTATGAGCTGGTGGACTTGGAACGCTCCGGGCGCGGGCTGTTGCGCGTGCTCATCGACAAGCCGGAAGGCATTTCGGTGGACGATTGCCAGGCGGTGAGCCATCAATTGACGCGGCTGTTTCTGGTCGAGAACGTGGATTACGACCGCCTCGAAGTTTCATCGCCGGGCTTGGATCGCCCGCTGAAAAAAGAAGCGGACTTTGTGCGTTTTGCCGGGCAGAAGGCGCAGCTCAAGCTGCGCATGCCGTTGGCGGGACGCAAAAACTTTGCCGGCATCATCGGCGGGGTAAACGATGGAATATTGCAGTTGGATGTGGATGGCAGCCAGGTGGCAATCGAGCTGTCGAATGTGGACAAGGCGCGTTTAGTGCCGATTTTTTAGATTTTGTAGGGTGCGCCCTGCACATGCAGGTAATTAGCCGGAGAATCGTATGAGCCGTGAAATTTTGTTGCTGGTGGATGCGCTGTCGCGCGAAAAGAATGTGGACAAAGAAATTGTGTTCGAGTCGCTCGAATCGGCGTTGGCCTCCGCGACCAAGAAACGTTTTGCCGACGAGGCTGATGTGCGTGTTTCGATAGATCGCAACACCGGCGAATATGAATCCTTCCGCTGCTGGGAGGTGATGGACGACGAAACCTTCGAAACGCCGGACATGCATATCAAGCTGGAAGAAGCGCAAAAGCGCAACCCCGGCATTCAGCTTGGCGAGTTTGTCGAGGAACCGCTGGAATCCATTGATTTCGGGCGTATCGGGGCGCAAGCCGCGAAGCAGGTCATCTTCCAGAAGATTCGCGATGCCGAACGCGAGCAGGTGCTGAGCGACTTTATGGACCGCAAGGAGCATCTGGTTTCCGGTACGGTGAAACGGCTGGAGCGCGGCAATGCGCTTGTCGAATTCGGCAAGATCGAGGCGTTGTTGCCGCGCGAGCAGATGATCCCGAAGGAAAACCTGCGCGTCGGCGACCGTGTCAAGGCGCACTTGTTGCGGGTGGATCGCAGCGTGCGCGGTCCGCAGGTGATTTTGTCGCGCACTTCGCCTGAATTGCTGGTCAAATTATTTGAACTGGAAGTGCCGGAGATTGAAGAAAACCTGCTGGAAATCGTCAGCGCTGCGCGCGATCCCGGTTCGCGCGCCAAGATTGCGGTGCAATCGCATGATCCGCGTATCGACCCGATCGGCACCTGCGTCGGGATGAGCGGTTCGCGCGTGCAGGGCGTGACCAACGAGCTTGCCGGCGAGCGTGTCGATATTATTCTTTGGGCGGAAGACCCGGCCACTTATGTCATCAATGCGCTGGCGCCTGCCGAGGTGAGCGGTATCGTGGTGGACGAAGAGAATCACAGCATGGATGTGGTGGTCGAAGAGGAAAACCTGGCGCAAACGATCGGGCGCGGCGGCCAGAATGTGCGTTTGGCCAGCGAGTTGACGGGATGGGAGCTCAACATTATGACCGTCGAGCAGTCCAATGAAAAACACGCCGCAGAGTTCTCTAAAACGCGCGCGGTGTTCATGGAAAAACTGGATGTGGATGAAGAAGTCGCCGACATTCTGGTGCAGGAAGGTTTTAACACGCTGGAAGAAGTGGCGTATGTGCCGCTGGAAGAAATGCTGGAAATCGATTCGTTTGACGAAGCGACCGTGGAAGAGTTGCGCAGCCGCGCGCGCAATGCGCTGTTGACTGCCGCGATTGTCAACGAAGAAAAAGTGGAGCACGGCATCGAAGATTTGCTCAAGCTGGAAGGCATGGACGAGCAGACCGCGCGCACGCTGGCTGGCAAAGGGGTAACCACACAAGAGCAACTGGCCGATTTGGACGCGGATGAATTGGTCGAGCTTTCCGGCATGGATAGCGAGCGTGCCAACACATTGATCATGGCGGCACGCGCACCCTGGTTTGCTTAAGCGGGAAGTATCTAAAGGACGGTAATGGGAAAATTGAATGTAGCGCAGTTTGCGACTGAACTGGGATTGCCGGTTGCTTTGCTGCTTGAGCAATTAAAGGCAGCCGGGGTCAGCAAAGAACAGGAAGCTGATTCGCTTTCCGAAAAGGATAAAGCGCAATTGTTGGAACATTTGCGCCAGGCACACGGTGCCGAAAAATCCGCCAAGAAAATTACGCTGACCCGCCGCGAAACCACGGAAATCAAAAAAGCGGACAGTTCCGGGCGCGCGCGCACCATTCAAGTGGAAGTGCGCAAGCGTCGCGTAGTGGCTCCTGCTGCCGTCACGGAACCCCCCGCACCTGCCGAACCTGTTACTTTGCTCAAGGGCGAAGTTGACAAGGTTGTCGATGAGCAGGAGCTGGCAACACGCGAACAGGAAGCGCGCTCGCATGCGGAATTGGCGGCGCGCCAGGCAGCCGAAGTGCAGGCCAAACAGGAGCGCAGCAAACGCAAGACAACCAAGAATGTGGTTGAAGTTGAGCCGCCGCCCGCCGCACCAGAGGTGAAAAAAGTCGAGGAAGCCGCACCCGTTGCGGCGACCCCGGCAGTTAGTTTGGCCGAAGGCACGTTGCACAAGCCGACTCCCAAGCCCGGCGACAAGGTGGTCAAACCGAGCAAAAAGCCCAAGGCGGAAGTCAAGGCCAGTCCGTGGGATGACAAGGGGCACAAGAAGCGCACCCCCGTCAAAACTGGCGAAAAGCCGGGCGTGAAGACGGGAGCCTGGGCGACCCCGGTGCGCGCGCCGCGCCATGACAGACACAGCAAACACACCAGCGAGCAGGAACATGCCTTCTCTTTGCCGACCGAACCGATCGTGCGCGAAGTGGCTGTTCCAGAAACCATCACCGTCGCCGAACTGGCGCAGAAGATGGCCGTCAAGGCCGCCGAAATCATCAAGGTGTTGATGAAAATGGGTTCGATGGTGACCATCAACCAGGTGCTGGATCAGGAAACCGCGATGATTCTCGTGGAGGAAATGGGGCACATTGCCAAGACCGCCAGGCTGGACGATCCCGATGCGTATTTGCTGGATACCGAAGCGCATCATGATGTGGCGCTGGAGCCCCGCGCGCCGGTTGTCACCGTGATGGGTCACGTCGACCACGGCAAGACCTCGCTGCTGGATTACATCCGCCGTACCCGTGTCGCTTCCGGCGAGGCGGGCGGCATCACCCAGCATATCGGCGCGTATCACGTCGATACGCCGCGCGGCATGATTACTTTCCTCGATACGCCGGGTCACGAAGCGTTTACCGCGATGCGTGCCCGTGGCGCGAAGGCGACCGATATCGTGATTCTGGTGGTGGCAGCCGATGACGGCGTGATGCCGCAGACCAAAGAGGCTATCGCCCATGCCAGAGCCGGCAACGTGCCGCTGGTGGTGGCGGTGACCAAGATCGACAAGCCGGATGCAAATAGCGAGCGCGTCAAGCAGGAGCTGGTTGCCGAAGGCGTGGTGCCGGAAGATTGGGGCGGCGACTCGATGTTTGTCGAGGTTTCCTCAAAATCGGGGCAGGGCATCGACCAGTTGCTCGAAGGTGTGCTGTTGCAGGCCGAAGTGCTGGAGTTGAAGGCACCGCGCGCAACCCATGCCAAGGGGCTGGTGATCGAGGCGCGCCTGGACAAGGGCAAGGGGCCGGTCGCTACCGTGCTGATCCAGTCCGGCACCCTGAAGCGCGGCGATGCGGTGCTGGTCGGTTCGGTGTTTGGACGGGTGCGCGCGATGCTGGACGAAACCGGCAAGGCGGTGAGCGAGGCGGGGCCGTCCATCCCGGTCGAGATTCAGGGCTTGTCAGAAGTGCCTGCTGCCGGTGAAGGCTTGATGGTGATGGCGGACGAAAAACGCGCGCGCGAAATCGCGCTGTTCCGCCAGGGCAAATACCGTGGTGTGAAGCTCGCTAAGCAGCAGGCGGCCAAGCTGGAAAATATGTTCGAGCAAATGGCCGAGGGCGAAGTGCGCACCCTGTCGCTGATCGTGAAATCCGACGTGCAGGGTTCTGCCGAGGCGATTGCGCAATCGTTGCAAAAGCTTTCCACCAGCGAGGTCAAGGTCAACTTGATTCACGGCGGTGTGGGTGCGATTACCGAGTCGGACGTCAATCTGGCGCTGGCTTCCAAGGCGATCGTGATCGGCTTCAATGTCCGGGCTGATGCGGCGGCACGCAAACTGGCCGAATCTTCCGGCGTGGATATACGCTACTACAGCATCATCTATGCGATGGTGGACGAGATCAGGGCCGCGCTGTCCGGCATGCTGGCTCCCGAAAGGCGCGAAAGCATCATGGGCATGGTCGAAGTGCGCCAGGTGTTTACCGTTTCCAAGGTCGGCACGATCGCCGGTTGTATGGTGCTGGAAGGCGTGATCAAACGCGGCGCGAAAGTGCGTGTGTTGCGCGATAACGAAATAATTCACGATGGCGAACTGGATTCGCTGAAACGCTTCAAGGACGATGCGAAAGAAGTGAAAGCCAATTTCGAGTGTGGTCTGTCGGTGAAGAATTTCAATGATCTGGTGGTGGGCGACAAGCTCGAGGCTTACGAAATCATCGAGATTGCGCGCGCGCTGTAATGGGCAATTTTGCCAGGACAGATCGGGTTGCCCAGCAGATTCAGCGCGAAATAGCCGAGCTGGTGCGCCTCGAAATCAACGATCCGCGCGTGCGCCTGGTGACCATCACCGGCGTGGAAGTGGCCGGCGATTATTCCCATGCCAAGGTTTTTTTCACGCGTCTGGACGGCAAGCACGAAGAGGCGCTGCAAGGCCTGGAGAGCGCCAGCGGTTTTCTGCGCAAGCATCTGGCACACAGCATCAAGCTGCGCATCATGCCGCAATTGCATTTTGTCTACGATGCTTCCGTCGAACGCGGCAGCCATCTATCGCAGCTCATCGAGCAAGCGGTTGCCAGCGATAAACTTCACTCCGATAATTCAATCCCATCCAACCTCACCACGCCCCCCTTGCCAGGGGAGGAGTAGGTGGTATGGCGCGCACTTATCGCCCGCTCGACGGCGTGCTGCTGTTTGATAAGCCGCTGGAGATCAGCTCCAACGACGCCCTGCAAAAAGTCCGCCGCCTGTTTCAGGCCGCAAAGGCCGGGCACACCGGCACCCTTGATCCCCTCGCCACCGGCCTGTTGCCGATCTGTTTCGGTGAAGCCACCAAATTTTCCAGCGCCTTGCTGGATGCCGACAAGACCTATCGCGCCTTGCTGTGCCTGGGGAAAACCACCTCCACCGGCGATGCCGAAGGCGAAATCCTCAGCGAACATCCGGTCGAGGTTACGCAGTCAGATATTGATACGGTGCTGGCAAAATTTCGCGGCGAAATCCGGCAGCTTCCACCCATGCACAGCGCGCTCAAGCATCATGGCAAGCCGCTCTACGAATACATCCGCAAGGGCGAAACTATCGAGCGCGAACTGCGCAACGTGGTGATCCATGAACTGGTGTTGAATTCTTTCAGCGGCAATGAACTCCCCCCTTCCAACTTCCCCCCGGAGGGAGGAAGGGCGGTTGCTCCCTCTCCATCATTGGATGAGTTGGGGAGGGGGGGTTGTGAACTCGACATCACCGTGCGTTGCAGCAAGGGGACTTATATCCGCACGCTCGCCGAAGACATCGGCGCGGCGCTCGGCTGCGGCGCGCATCTGATCGGCCTGCGCCGCACCGCGATTGCCCATTTCGATTTGCGGGACGGCTACAACTGGCAGCAACTGGAGGCAATGACCGGGGCCGGGCGTGATGCCTGCCTGATGCCGCTGGAAGCACTGATGCCCGACATGCCCAGGCTGCAATTGGATGCCGTGCAAATCAAACGCCTCGCACAAGGACAGCGGCTGGGTCTGGACACCGGCTTGCCGGATGGCAAGGTCTGTTTGTATGGCCCGCAGGGGTTTATCGGGACGGGTTCGTTGCAGGGCCGCCGTCTTGCCCCGGAACGGCTATTGTCCGAAGTGGCAAAACAGGCAGCCAAGACCGATTTGACGGAAAATTTTGTGGTTGAGTAATAGGGGTATTCAGGAGTAGAATGCGGCACTTTTTTCAGGAGAGCAAAACCAAATGGCAATTACCGCCGCGCAAAAAGCGCAAATCGTTACCGACTTTCAACGTGCCAAGAGCGACACGGGTTCCCCCGAAGTGCAAGTGGCTTTGATTACTGCACGCATCACCTATTTGACCGAGCATTTCAAAGACAACGCCAAGGATCACCATTCCCGTCGCGGTCTGCTGCGCCTGGTGAGCCGCCGCCGCAAGCTGCTCGATTATCTCAAGAGCCAGAATGATGCGGGCTATCGCGCGCTGATCCAGCGCCTGGAAATTCGCAAGTAACAGGTTTCATCCGCCGGGCCGCTTATGCGGCCCGTGTTGTTTTGCCTTGTCATAACGTATGGTCAAACGTGTGGCGCGATTGCGCGCCATGCCATCCACAGAGAGGTCTATCTTGAGTCACTACAAAAAAACATTAACGTTCGGTAATCATCAACTCACTCTGGAAACCGGTGAAATCGCGCGCCAAGCCAGCGGTGCGGTGATGGTCAGCCTGGATGACACCATGGTGTTGGTCTCGGTGGTCGGCAAGAAAGATGCCAAGCCTGACCAGGATTTCTTCCCGATGACCGTGGATTACCAGGAGAAAACTTACGCTGCGGGCAAGATCCCAGGTGGTTTTTTTAAACGCGAAGGTGCTTTGCGCGAGAAGGAAATCCTGACTTGCCGTTTGATTGATCGCCCGTTGCGCCCCCTGTTTCCTGAAGGCTTCTACAACGAAGTTCAAATCATCGCGACGGTCATGTCTTCGGATAGCGAGATCGATTCCGATATTCCCGCCATGATCGGCGCGTCCGCCGCGCTGGCCTTGTCCGGTATTCCGTTCGATGGCCCGATCGCGGCGGCGCGCGTGGGTTATGTCAACGGCCAGTATCTGCTCAACCCGACCGCGACGGAATTGCTGACTTCACAGATGAATCTGGTGGTCGCCGGCACCGAACGTGCCGTGCAGATGGTGGAATCTGAAGCGCAACAATTGTCCGAAGAAATCATGTTGGGCGCGGTGATGTTCGGCCACGAACAAATGCAAGTGGTAATCCAGGCCATCAACGAAATGGCCGACGCCGTCGGCGCCCCCGCCTGGGATTGGGCCGCGCCTGCCAAGGATGAAGCCTTGATTGCACAGATTGCCAGCCTGTCCGAAGCCGAACTTGGGCTGGCTTATGCGATTCGTTCCAAGCAGGCGCGCACCGATGCGGTGAACGCGATTCGCGACAAGGTGATGGCGGCTGTCATCACGCCGGAATCCGCACCCGGACAGAAGAACCATGTCAGCGACTTGTTCAGCGCGCTGGAAGCCAAGATTGTGCGCGGGCAAATTTTGAGCGGCGAACCGCGCATCGATGGCCGCGACACCCGTACCGTGCGTCCGATCACCATCCGCAACGGCGTATTGCCGCGTGTCCACGGCTCCACGCTGTTCACCCGTGGCGAAACGCAGGCCATCGTGGTGGCGACCCTGGGCAGCATGCGCGACGCGCAGAAAATCGATGCGCTGCAAGGCGAATATGTCGACCGCTTCATGTTGCATTACAACTTCCCGCCTTATTGCACCGGCGAAACCGGCCGCGTGGGTACACCCAAACGCCGTGAAATCGGCCACGGCCGTTTGGCCAAGCGCGCGCTGGTTGCGGTGTTGCCCAGCGAAGAGGATTTTGGCTATGCGATCCGCGTGGTGTCTGAAATCACCGAATCAAACGGCTCCAGTTCGATGGCTTCGGTATGCGGCGGCTGTTTGTCGATGCTGGATGCCGGCGTGCCGCTCAAGGCGCACGTCGCGGGTATCGCCATGGGTCTGATCAAGGAAGGCAACCGTTTCGCGGTGCTGACCGACATCCTCGGCGACGAGGACCATCTGGGCGACATGGACTTCAAGGTGGCCGGTACCGAGGCTGGTGTGACCGCGCTGCAAATGGACATCAAGATCAACGGCATCACCCGCGACATCATGCAGGCCGCGCTGGTTCAAGCCCGAGAAGGCCGTATGCATATTCTCGGCCTGATGAAGCAGGCCATGCCGGGAGCACGTACCGAAGTTTCCGAATTTGCGCCGCGCATGATCAAGATGAAGATCAACCCGGAAAAAATCCGCGACGTGATCGGCAAAGGCGGGGCGGTCATCCGTGCCTTGACCGAAGAAACCGGTACGACTATCGACATCGACGACAGCGGCAACATTACTATCTCTTGCGTGAGCGGCGAAGCGGGCGAAGTGGCCAGGAAGCGTATCGAAGATATCGTGGCAGACGTGGAAGTCGGCAAGATTTACGAAGGCCCGGTGGTCAAGTTGCTTGATTTCGGCGCCTTGATCAACGTGCTGCCGGGCAAAGACGGCTTGCTGCATATCTCGCAGATTGCCCATGAGCGCGTTAATGCCGTGTCTGACCACCTCAAGGAAGGCCAGATCGTGCGCGTGAAGGTGCTGGAAGTGGACGACAAGGGACGCATGAAGCTGAGCATGAAGGTATTGCTGCCTGCACCGGAAGCCGCACCGGCTATCGCTGCTGAATAAGTTATTCCTGCATTAAATTATTCCTGGCATTAAAAAAGCCCCGCCAGTTCCGGCGGGGCTTTTTTGTTTCGATTCAATTCAGGAGGTCAAATAAACAGCAGGGGCAAACAAGGCAGGTAGGGGCGAGATTTATCGCGCCATTTTTCTGATGTAACATAAATCAGGGCGCGATAAATCGCGCCCCTACGATAGTCCACTTTTATTTCGCGATGTGCTTTTGGCTTCGGCATAACATGTGCTGCGCACATATTAGCCTTCGCCGAAAGCAAATAGCGAAATGCTATTTCGCTATTTGCTTTTCACGGATTTCGTCCAGGGTCTTGCAGTCGATGCACAGCGTGGCGGTCGGCCTTGCTTCGAGGCGGTTCAAACCAATTTCGATACCGCAATTATCGCAGTAGCCATATTCGTTCGCATCAATCTTGGCGAGCATCTCATTGATTTTCTTGATGAGTTTGCGCTCGCGGTCGCGGTTACGCAGTTCCAGGCCCATATCTGATTCTTGCGTGGCGCGGTCATTCGGGTCGGCAAATACCGTTGCTTCGTCCTGCATGGTATGGACGGTGCGGTCAATGTCCTCACCCAGGCCGGCTTTGATACCGTTCAAAATTTGGCGGAAATGGTCGAGTTGCTTGGGGTTCATGTACTCCTCGCCCTTCTTGGCTTTGTAAGGAGTAACGGGTTTGTGTGGCTGTACCGGCATTGCATTTCTCCAACGGGATAAAAAATAAAGTTCGCTTTAATACCAGAAAGCGCCTGTTCATGCAAATAAATAAGGCTTCATTGGGTGCATTTGAAAGTGGTAGTCAGTTGGTCGGGTTGGCGCTACCGATAGAATTGCCAACACTTTCAAATGCACCCAGGCAGGGAATGAGGGGGCAGAATAAGGTCTGAAAAGGTCTGAAAATCGCTTAACCGGCTGCCAGCAATAGAAACAGGCTCGGGCGCTTGTTTAGTTGCGGCATGGGTTGCGATTTCCATTTGGCGATGGAACGTGTCCGGATCGATTCGCCGGGCAAGGTAAGGTCGGTGGCGACGCACAGCAGCGTCTGCGGGCGGCAGTGGGCGAGCAGGGCGCCGAACAGCTTTTCATTGCGGTACGGTGTCTCGATAAACAGCTGGGTCTGTTTGCGCTTTGCCGATTCGGTTTCCAGCGCCGCAATTGCCTTGTTTCTTTCCGTTTCTCCGATGGGCAGATAGCCGTGAAAGGCGAAGCACTGGCCGTTCAGGCCGGAAGCCATCAATGCCAGCAAAATGGAGGAGGGGCCGACCAGCGGCACGACCCGGATGCCGTTGCGGTGCGCCAGATTGACCAAATCCGCGCCCGGGTCGGCGATGCCCGGGCAACCCGCTTCGGAAATGATGCCGGCATCATGGCCCGCCAGCAGCGGCGCGAGCAGTTCCGCCAAATCCCCGGGCGCGGTGTGCTCGTTGAGCGTGGCGAAATGCAGCGACTGGATCGGCTGTTCGTGTTTGAGCGCGGAAAGAAACTGCCGCGTGGTCTTGGGTTGCTCCACCACAAAATGCCGCAGCGTGCGCGCGATGTCGATGACGTGTTGCGGCAGCACCTGCCCGGCGGGCGTGTCGCCCAGCGTGCAGGGAATCAGATATAACGTGCCCGGTTTGGTCGTCATGGTTAAAACAACCGGACGTTTTCGCGGCGCAGCATTTCAATCAACAAAATGAGCGGCAGGCCGATCAGCGCATTGGGGTCGTCGCCGCTCATTTTGCTCATCAGCGCGATGCCCAGCCCTTCGGATTTTGCGCTGCCGGCGCAGTGATAGGGTTGCTCCTTGAGCAGGTAGCCCTCGATTTCCGCATCGCTGAGGTCGCGCAGGGTGACGTGGTTTTCCGCGACTCCGGTTTGCAGGTTGCCGGTCTTGTCGTTCAGCAACGCCAGTGCGGTATAGAAGCAGGTGGTCTTGCCGCGCATGGCGCGCAGTTGGTTGACCGCATTGTCGTGGCTGAGCGGCTTGCCGAGTTGTTGCCCCTCCAGCAGCGCGACCTGGTCGGAACCGATAATCAGCGCATCGGGGTATTGAGCCGCCACGGCGTGGGCTTTTTCCTGCGCGAGGCGCATCGAGGTGGCGCGCGCTGATTCGCCCGGCAGGGCGGTTTCATCCACGTCGGGTGCGGCGGTCTCAAAAGGGAGTTGTAGCCGTTTGAGGAGTTCGCTGCGGTAAACCGAGGTGGAGGCGAGGACAAGCAACTGAGAATTCAATGATATTCCTTAAGATTTTTGCCATGACTTTTGACAGGGAGCGGCGAAAAATATATCATGCGCGCCTCATGGACGCACGACCTTTCATCGATAGCTTGGATTTTGCCAGAAATGGCCAGCAAATAAACGGTGAAGTGCCGATTGTCGAGCTGCCACGTTTGCTGGATGTACTGGAAAATTCGCCGGGAGTTCTGAGCTACACCGTACGCGGCGGCTTGGACAAACTGGGCAATCACCTGTTGGATGTCAGCATAACCGGGGACTGCCGGTTGCGTTGCCAGCGCTGCCTCGGTGCGATGGAGCATGCTGTGCGGATCGATGCGCGGCTGTTGTTGCGCGATCAGGCCAGCCTGGATGCGCTGGACAGTGACGTTGCAGGCGGTGAGGAGGAAGAATTTGATAGTATTCTGGCGGATGCGCATCTGGATGTGCTGAACTTGCTGGAAGACGAAATTTTGTTAAGCCTGCCCATTGCTCCAAAACATGAGTTGGGCGCTTGTCAGGCGGTAGGTGGCGGGAATAAGCATCAGGAAGAAAAAAACCCTTTTGCGGTTTTAGCGAAATTGAAGCGTAGTGCGTAATTGATCGATTTTATTCAGGGTTTTATTTAAGGTTTCATTTAGGAGGCAACATGGCAGTTCAACAGAATAAAAAATCCCCGTCCAAGCGCGGCATGCACCGCGCCCACGATTTTTTGACCAATCCCGCAACGGCGATCGAGCCGACCACGGGCGAAAATCATTTGCGTCACCACATCAGCCCAAGCGGCTTTTACCGTGGCAAAAAAGTAGTCAAGATCAAGGGCGAGTAAGCCTTTAAGCCACGCAGCCGGCCATAATGGCCGGCTGCGTTTTCTTTTCTATTCCTGTTTTTCTACCGAGGGATCGCTTAGTGGACGTCACATTGGCCATAGACGCGATGGGAGGCGACCACGGCACGGCGGTCACCGTCTGCGCGGCAGTCGATTACCTGAAGCATTCCCCCGGCGATACCATCATTCTGGTGGGTATCTCCGATGCCATCGAATCCGAGCTGCGCACTCTGGGCGCGCAGACGAGCACCCATTTGCGCGTTCATCCCGCCAGCGAAGTGGTGGGGATGGACGAGTCGCCGCAATCCGCGTTGCGCGGCAAAAAAGATTCCTCGATGCGTGTCAGCATCAATCTGGTCAAGAGCGGTGAAGCGTCGGCCTGCGTCAGCGCGGGCAACACCGGCGCGCTGATGGCGACGGCGCGCTATGTGCTGAAAACCATTCCGGGTATCGACCGCCCCGCGATCGCCTCGTATCTGCCAACCAAAAAAGGCCAAATCTGCATGCTCGATCTGGGCGCCAACACCGATTGCTCCGCCGAGCATTTGCTGCAATTCGCGCTGATGGGTTCCACGCTGGTCACTGCGCTGGAACACAAACCCAGCCCCAGCATCGGCCTGCTGAATATCGGCAGCGAAGACATCAAGGGCAACGAAGTGGTCAAGCAGGCCGCCGAATTGCTGCGCGCCAGCGACCTGAATTTCTACGGCAACGTCGAAGGCAACGATATTTTCAAGGGCGTCACCGATGTCGTGGTGTGTGACGGCTTCGTCGGCAATGTCGCGCTCAAGACCACCGAAGGGCTGGCGCAGATGCTCGGTGGATTCCTGCGCGAAGAATTCGGCCGCAACCTGTTCACCAAGCTCGCCGGATTGATCGCGATGCCGGTGCTCAAGGCCTTCAAGCACCGGGTCGACCATCGCCGCTACAACGGCGCGAGTTTTCTTGGCCTGAAGGGTATCGTGGTGAAGAGCCACGGTTCGGCGGATGCCTACGCCTTTCGTTGCGCCATCGAGCGCGCCGCCGGGGAGGCGCGCGAGGGCATGCTGCGGCATATCAGCGAGCATATCGAAAAATGGCATCATGAGCGTCAAAATACGGCGCAAGGAGCGGTTTGATGTATTCAAGAATTATCGGTACGGGCAGTTATTTACCCGCCAGGACACTGACCAATTTCGACCTGGAAAAAATCGTCGAAACCTCGCATGACTGGATCCTGTCGCGCAGCGGTATCGTCGAGCGGCATATCGCGGCGGATGACGAGATGACCAGCGATCTCGCCTTGCACGCCAGCCGCCGCGCCATTGAAGCGGCGGGGATCAGCGCGGATGAGATTGACCTGGTGATCGTTGCCACCACCTCGCCGGACAAGATGTTCCCCAGCACCGCCTGTATCCTGCAAGACAAGCTCGGCATCAGGAATTTCGGCGCGGCGTTCGATATGCAGGCGGTATGCGGCGGCTTCGTCTACGCGCTGAATACCGCCGATCTGTACATACGCGGCGGGCAGGCCAAAACCGTGCTGGTGGTCGGCGCGGAAGTGCTGTCGCGCATGCTGGACTGGAATGACCGCACCACCTGTGTGCTGTTCGGCGACGGCGCTGGCGCGGTGGTGCTGCAAGCCAGCGAAACGCCGGGTATCGTTGCCAGCAAACTGCACGCCGATGGCCGCCATCAGGGTATGCTGACAGCGGACGGCAATATCCGTCATGGCGAAATTCAGGGTGATCCGTTCATCAAGATGGACGGGCAGGCGGTGTTCAAATTCGCCGTCAAGGTATTGAGCGAAGTGGTCGAGGAAGTGCTGGCGGAAAACAACCTGCAAGGCTCCGACATCGACTGGCTGGTGCCGCATCAGGCCAACATCCGCATCATGGAAGCCACCGCGAAGAAGCTCGGCTTGAGCATGGACAACGTGATCGTCACGGTTGCCTCTCACGGCAACACATCATCGGCTTCGATTCCCTTGGCGTTGGACACCGCCGTGCGCGATGGGCGCATCAAGGCGGGACAGAACATTCTGCTCGAAGCCGTGGGTGGCGGGTTCACCTGGGGTGCTGTGCTGATACGCTGGTGATAACGTAGGTTGGGTTAGCGCAGCGTTAACCAATGACTAGGCCGTCGTCTTTTGACGGCCTAGTCAGATGGCTATGCAAAGCTACCCAACAACTTTTTAAATGATGTTGGGTTACGCGGTGAAACTGCTAACCCAACCTACCGACTACCAACTAACGACTGCTTTAAACATGACTAAATTCGCTTTCGTATTTCCAGGCCAAGGCTCGCAATCGCGCGGCATGATGAACGGCTACGCCGATTTCCCTGCGGTGCGCGACACCTTTGCCGAAGCCTCCGAGGTATTGAAACAGGACCTGTGGCAACTGGTCGCCGAAGGCAGTGACGCCGACCTGAACGCCACCGTGAACACCCAGCCGATCATGCTCGCCGCAGGCGTGGCGGTATACCGCGCCTGGCAGTCACAGCATGGCGCAACTCCGGCGATGCTGGCGGGGCACAGTCTGGGCGAATACACCGCGCTGGTCGCCGCCGGCGCAATCCGCTTTGCCGATGCGCTGCCGCTGGTGCGCTTCCGCGCGCAATGCATGCAGCAAGCCGTGCCGGAAGGCGTGGGCGGCATCGCCGCGATCCTTGGCCTGGATGACGATACGGTGCGCGCGGTATGCAGCGAAGCGGCGCAGGGCGAAGTGCTGGAAGCGGTGAATTACAACTCCCCGGCACAGGTGGTGATCGCCGGCAACCGCGCGGCGGTCGAGCGCGGCATGGAGCTGGCCAAGGCCAAAGGCGCGAAGCGTGCGATCATGCTGCCGATGAGCGTGCCGTCGCATTGCCAGTTGCTGAAAGGCGCGGCGGAACAATTGCGCGGCTATCTCGCCGATGTTGCGGTGCAGGCTCCGGTCATTCCGGTATTGCACAATGCCGATGTTGCGGCTTACAGTGACAGCGCGGCGATCAAGGACGCGCTGGTGCGCCAGCTGTATTCGCCGGTGCGCTGGGTCGAGACCGTGCTGGAATTCGGCAAGCAGGGCATCACCCACAACGTCGAATGCGCGCCGGGCAAGGTGCTGGCAGGCCTGAACAAACGCATCGACGCCAACCAGCAAGCCCTGGCCATCAGCGATGGCGAAGCGCTGAAGCTGGTTTTGGCTGCGCTCGCGTAAATAGTTCTCGTAGTTTTCGTAGGTTGGGTTAGCGTAGCGTAACCCAACATCATTAGAAAGGCTGTTGGGTTACGCGAAAAAGCCGCTAACCCAACCTACTGACACTCGCATAAGGAGACCGACATGACACTACTAGGACAAATCGCACTGGTGACCGGCGCCAGCCGGGGCATCGGCCAGGCTATCGCGCTGGAACTCGGCAGGCACGGCGCAACCGTGATCGGCACGGCCACCAGCGACGCAGGCGCGCAATCCATCAGCGCCTATCTGGATGCGGCGGAAATCAAGGGCGCAGGCATGGTGTTGAACGTCAACGACGCCGCGCAAACCGATCACATGCTGGGCGAACTGCGCAAGCAATTCGGCGAAGTCTCGATCCTGGTGAACAACGCCGGCATCACCAAGGACAACCTGCTGGCGCGCATGAGCGACGAGGAGTGGGACGACGTGCTGGCGACCAATCTCAAATCGGTGTTCCGTCTTTCCCGCGCCGTGCTGCGCGCGATGATGAAGGCCAGAGGCGGGCGCATCATCAGCATCGGTTCGGTAGTCGGCAGCATGGGCAACCCCGGCCAGGCCAACTATGCCGCCTCCAAGGCGGGCATGATCGGCTTCACCAAATCCCTCGCGCAGGAGATCGGCAGCCGCAACATCACCGTGAACTGCGTCGCCCCCGGCTTCATCGACACCGACATGACCCAGGGCCTGGGTGAAGAACAACGCGCCAAACTGATCGAACACGTGCCGCTGAAGCGCCTCGGACAACCCGCCGACGTCGCCGCTGCGGTAGCCTTTCTCGCCAGTCCCGGCGCGGCCTATATCACCGGCGTCACGCTGCATGTGAACGGCGGGATGTATATGGAGTAGGGCAGATGCCGCCGCTTGGCGATGATGGCGCGCTAATTTTTAGCGATTTATTGGTGTCTATTGCTTGGTAGTTATGAGCCATTTATGCGTAAAGTAATTCCATCGCCATAGCTATCAATTTGCGCCGAAATTGCAGCGCAGTGTGAGACACACGCTACGCTTGATAGCTTATTTACATACGCAGGAGCATCTGGCATCTTGCCATGAGTCCTTTCGTATATCATGAACGCCAGTTGGCCTTATGCTAATAAGCAGCATTTTTTATTGATGGCATAAATGATGGTATTGCATTTTATTGACGCTTAAAATACACAATAAATCAATTAGATAATGCGCTTATTTATCATGGAGTGGGAATAAACTGCTCGTGTTTCGCACGGCATCTACAGTCTGAGGGTATTGCGGGGTATTCCGGCCTATAACGTGGCAGCGTGTTGCACATACGGGAGCGCTTCATGGTGACAGATGGCGATAGATACACGGCTGGTCTGGATTCGATACTGGATCGCTACGCCCGCGACCCGAACGCCTTGCTGCAAGTATTGCGCGAGGTGCAGGAACTGCGCGGTTACATCCATCCATCCGCCCTCAGTTACATCAGCGTGAAGCTCGGCATTCCGCGCGCGCAGGCCGAAGGCGTCGCCGGTTTCTATTCTTTCCTGCATTTGCAGCCGCACGGCGAATACCGCGTGCTGTTCTCGGACAACATCACCGACCGCATGCTGGGCAGCCAGGCGCTGATGGAAGAGATGTGCCGGCAACTGTGGCTGCAGCCGGGCAAAGTCTCGGAAGATGGTCTGGTCAGCATCGGCATCACGTCGTGTACCGGCTTATGCGATCAGGGACCGGCGATGCTGGTCAACGGACGCGCCATTACATGCCTGACGCTTCAGCGTGTGCAGGAGATCGGCCACCTGATCCGCAATCGCACACCGCTTGCCGACTGGCCTGCCGATTTTTTTCGCGTGGAAGACAACATCCGCCGCAGTGGTCCGTTGCTCGACAACACCAGCGCCTCCGGCGACGTGTTGCGCGCCGCGTTGGCGCTTGGCAGCGAGGGCATCGTCGAAGCGGTCAAGAGTTCCGGCCTGCGCGGGCGCGGCGGCGCGGGCTTTCCCACCGGGCTGAAATGGGAAGCATGCCGCAACGCGCCGGGTTCCGAACATTACGTGGTGTGCAACGCCGACGAGGGCGAGCCGGGTACGTTCAAGGATCGCGTGCTGCTGACACGCCAGGCCGATCTGGTGTTCGAAGGCATGACGCTGTGCGCGCTGGCCACCGGTGCGCAGCATGGTTTCCTTTATCTGCGCGGCGAATACCGCTATCTGCTCGAACCCTTGCAGGCCGTGCTGCAACGCCGCCGCGACAACAAGCTGCTGGGCAGAAATATCCTCGGCCAGTCCGGTTTCGACTTCGATGTCGCCATCCATCTCGGCGCGGGCGCCTACATCTGCGGCGAGGAATCGGCGCTGATCGAATCGCTGGAAGGAAAGCGCGGTGTGCCGCGCAACCGCCCGCCGTTCCCGGTGACGCACGGCTACAAGCAACAGCCGACCGCCGTGGATAACGTCGAGACCTTTTGCAGCGCCGTGCTGGCGGTGCAGATGGGCGCAGAAAACTACCGCGCCATCGGCACGGAAAAATCCTCCGGCAGCAAGCTGATTTCGGTGTCTGGCGATTGCCCGCGCCCCGGCATCTACGAATACCCGTTCGGTGTTTCGGTACGCCAGATTTTGCAGGATTGCGGCGCGGTGAATACGCGTGCGGTGCAGGTCAGCGGGCCCTCCGGGATATGCATCGCGGAAAACGAGTTCGACCGCAAACTGGGCTTCGAAGACTTGCCTACCGCAGGGGCGTTCATGGTGTTCGACGACAGCCGCGACCTGTTCGAGGTGGCGCGCAACTTCGTGCATTTCTTCGCGCACGAGAGTTGCGGCTTCTGCACGCCGTGCCGTGTCGGCACTTCGATGTTGAAGCAGACCATGGACAAGATCGCCGCCGGCCTCGGCACGCAGTATGACCTGGGCGAGATCGAGCACCTCAATCACGTGTTGCAGACCAGCTCACACTGCGGGCTGGGACGCACCGCCTGCAACCCGGTGCTGCACACGCTCAAGCATTCCCGCCCCGCTTATGAGAACCGCCTGAAGTCGCTGGAGTTCGAACCGGCCTTCGATCTCGACGGTGCGCTGGCGCGTGCGCGCCAGATGACCGGGCGCGACGATGCCGGGGCACACCTGAAACCGGAGGAAGCATGAATCGTAGCCTGGATGGAATGCAATGGAATCCGGGATTTTGCGGCGCTATGGATATTCCCGGATTCCGCTACGCTGCATCCGGGCTACATCTTTTCGCAGGAATGATGCTTTTAATGAGGATGGCGTGAAATGACCGACACCTTTCAGCTCGACGGTGCAAACGTCCCATTCGAACCGGGCCAGACCGTGATGCAGGCCGCGCTGGCGGCCGGGCGTTACATCCCGCACCTGTGTTACCACCCGGAATTCAAGCCGCACGGCAGTTGCAAGGTATGCACGGTCAAGATCAACGGCCGCACCATGGCCTCCTGCACCATGCCTGCCGAGCCCCGGCTGGAAGTAGAAAGCAACATCGAAGAATTGAATGACCTGCGCCGCACGCTGGTGCAGATGCTGTTCGTCGAGGGCAACCACTTCTGCCCATCCTGCGAGGCCAGCGGCAATTGCCAGCTCCAGGCCACCGCCTACGAACTGCAGGTGATGACGCCGCACTATAACCAGTTCTTCCCGGATCGCCCGCTGGATGCCTCGCACCCGGATATCCTGCTCGACTACAACCGCTGCATCCTGTGCGAGCTGTGCGTGCGCGCCTCCTCCGAGGTGGATAGGAAAAACGTGTTCGCCCTGTCCGGGCGCGGCATCACCAAGCACCTCATCGTCAATGCCGAATCGGGCTTGCTGGTGGACACCGGCATGGCGCTGACCGACAAGGCGATGCAGGTCTGCCCGGTGGGCGTGATCCTGGAAAAAGGCAAGGGTTTCAGCGTGCCGATCGGCAAGCGCCGCTTCGACCAGCGCCCGGTCAGCGCGCAGGCGCTCGACGATGCGCCGCGCCAGGGCGATGCAGGCGGCAGTTGCGCCGCCTGCGAGGGAACATCATGAGCAGAAAACTGCGCGTCGCCACCACCTCGCTCGCCGGATGCTTCGGCTGCCACATGTCCTTGCTCGACATCGACGAGCGCCTGTTTCCGCTGCTCGACCTCATCGAATTCGACCGTTCGCCGCTCACCGATATCAAGCACTGCGGGCCGTGCGACATCGGCATCATTGAAGGCGGCATCTGCAACGCCGAGAACGTGCATGTGCTGCGCGAGTTCAGGAAGAACTGCAAAATCCTGATCGCCATCGGCGCGTGCGCCGTTACCGGTGGCCTGCCCGCGCAGCGTAACCACCTGGATCTGGGCAGTTGCCTGACCGAGGTGTACCTGACCGAACCGGGGCTGGCGCACGGCCATATCCCGAACGACCCGGAGCTGCCGCTGCCGCTGGACAAGGTACACCCCTTGCACGAGGTGGTGAAGATCGATTACTTCATCCCCGGCTGCCCGCCCCCGGGCGACGCCATCTGGAAATTTCTCACCGACCTGATCGCGGGCAAGACGCCGGAACTGGGGCATGGGTTGATCAAATATGACTGAAAAACATTCAGCCACAGAGTACACAGAGATCACAGAGAGTACACCGCTTTTCTCTGTGTGCTCTGTGTACTCTGTGGCAAAAGGGTTTTGATATGAGTGAACTGGAAACCGCCGCACACCCCGAAAACCTGCGCCGCGTCGCCATCGACCCGGTGTCGCGCGTCGAGGGGCACGGCAAGGTGACGCTGCTGCTGGATGAGAACGACCGCGTACACCAGGTGCGGCTGCACATCGTCGAGTTTCGCGGCTTTGAGAAATTCATCCAGGGGCGGCCCTACTGGGAAGCGCCGGTGATGGTGCAGCGGCTGTGCGGCATCTGCCCGGTGAGCCACCATATCGCCGCAAGCAAGGCGATGGACATGATCGTCGGCGCGGCGCTCACCCCGACGGCGGAGAAAGTGCGGCGGCTGATGCACTACGGGCAGATACTGCAATCGCATGCGCTGCATTTCTTCCACCTGTGCTCGCCCGATTTATTGTTCGGCTTCGACTCGGATGTCGCGAAGCGCAACATCGCCGGCATTGCCGCCGCCTACCCCGAGATCGCCAAACAGGGCGTGCTGTTGCGCAAATTCGGGCAGGAGGTGATCCGCGTCACGGCGGGCAAGCGCATCCACGGCACCGGCTCGATCCCCGGCGGCGTGAACAAGAACGTCAGCGCGGAAGAGCGCGATTACCTGCTGAAGGACATCGGCCAGATAATCGATTGGAGCCGCGCGGCGGTGGGCATCGCGCGGCGGTTGTTCGAGCAGAATCTCGAGTTCTACAACAAATTTGGAACTTTCAAGGCGCACACGCTCAACCTGGTGCGCGCCGACGGTGCGCTGGATTTGTATCACGGCGGACTGCGCGCGCGTGACCTGAGCGGCAACACGCTGTTCGACCATTATGATTATTCACACTACTGGGACGTGATCTTCGAGGACGTGAAGCCGTGGTCGTACATGAAATTTCCGTTTCTGCGCAGCCTCGGGCCGGAGGCGGGCTGGTATCGCGTCGGGCCGCTGAGCCGTGTGACGCAATGCGATTTCATTCCCTCGCCCTTGGCCGAAGAGCAACGCAAGGCATTCCTTGCCTTCGACAATGGTAACGCGGCAGGCGCGACGCTGGGTTTTCACTGGGCGCGCATGATCGAGATGCTGCATGCCGCCGAGGTCATTCAGGAACTGCTGTTTGATCCTGACCTGCAGGGCAACGATCTGGTCAATATTGGTGAACGGCAGGAGCGCGGCGTGGGCGTGATCGAAGCGCCGCGCGGCACCCTGATCCATCACTACAAGGTGGATGAGCACGACCAGATCGTACGCTGCAACCTGATCGTCTCCACCACGCACAACAACCAGGCGATGAACGAGGCGATCCGCCAGGTGGCGCGGCAATATATCGACGGGCGCAAGCTCACCGAAGGCCTGCTGAACCACATCGAGGTCGCGATCCGCGCTTTTGACCCGTGCCTGTCCTGCGCCACCCATGCGCTGGGCAAGATGCCGCTGGAAGTGGAATTACTGGACGCGGCAGGAGCGCGCGTTGACGTACTGACGCGGTAATCAGTCGGGGAATGAGGCAGCTAATGGACAATTCGGGATTAAGGCGCTACTCATCTTTCAACCTAAGCCGGACAAGCCGGAACCAAAAAGGTAGCGGTTTTCGTAGGTCGGATGAGCGCAGCGTTATCCGACATGGAGATGTCGGAAGGCGCTACGCTTTTCCGACCTACAACGGCACAATTCTTGTCACGTTTTGACATGATTTAACTGGTAAGTGACTAAAAACCTCAGTTGAACGCTTCTATTCCAGTTGAAACCCACGTGATGATTAACTTTATCGTTGTTGATGCGATTCACCTTTTGGGCGAGTTCAAGAATGGATACCGGGAGCGCGGACATCCTGTCCGCCTGCGGGCTGGAAGCCCGCGTTCCAGTCAAACCGTGGCTTGAACTGAGTTTTCTAGGTTCAACACACCCAGAAACGCTTCCCCGTAACGCGCCAGTTTGCCTTGTCCGACGCCGCTGATCTGACCCAGTTCGGCCAGGCTGGCGGGGCGCTGGTTGAGGATTTCCAGCAGGGTGCTGTCGTGGAAGATGACGTAGGGCGGCACGCCCTGTTCGCGGGCGAGTTCCGTGCGCTTGGCCTTGAGCGCGAGCCACAGGCGGTCTTCGTTCGCGCCGGCAAACGGTTCGCGTGACTTTGCATTTCTTTGGGCATTGCGCTCGGCGCGCTGCGCCTTGCGCTTGGCCGGATCGGCGTCGCGGCGCAGCCAGACTTGTTGTTCGCCGCGTAGTACCTGGCGGGCGGCTGCGGCGAGTTTCAGGCCGCCGTAGGCTTCGATGTCGGCTTCCAACAGGCCGCTTGCCACCAGTTGGCGATACACGCTGCTCCATTGCACGGGACTGAGTTCCTTGCCGATGCCGAAGGTGGAGAGTCGTTGGTGATTGAATTTTTCGACCCGTTCGGTGAGCTTGCCGATCAGCACGTCGGCCAAGTGCCCCGCACCGAAGCGTTGCCCGGTGCGATAGACGCAGGACAGCGCCATCCGCGCGGGCTCGGTGGCATCCCAGGTGTCCACCGGCTCCAGGCAGTTGTCGCATTCATTGCAGTTGCCCGGATGCTCTTCGCCGAAATAGCGCAGCACGGTTTGATGGCGGCAGGTGGTGGATTCGCAGTAGCCGAGCAGGGCGTCCAGCTTCTGCCGCTCCAGCCGCTTGCGTTCCTCGGGGGCGTCGCCGCCGTCGATCATCTGGCGCATCTGCACCACATCGCCCAGACCGTAGGCCAGCCAGGCGTTGGCGGGCAGGCCGTCGCGCCCGGCGCGGCCGGTTTCCTGATAATAGCCTTCCATGCTCTTGGGCAGGTCGAGGTGCGCGACGAAGCGCACGTTGGGCTTGTCGATGCCCATGCCGAACGCCACGGTCGCGACCATCACCACGCCTTCCTCGCGCAGGAAGCGGCTCTGGTTTTTGCTGCGCGTCGCGGCATCCAGCCCGGCGTGATAGGGCAGCGCGTCCCAGCCATGCTCCTTCAGCCAGGCGGCAGTTTCGTCGACTTTCTTGCGCGACAGGCAATAAACGATGCCCGCATCGTGCGCATGTTCTGCTTCAAGAAACGCCTGTAACTGATTGCGCGCATTTGATTTTTGCGTGACGCGGTAGCGGATGTTGGTGCGGTCAAAGCTGGAAACGAACTGGCGTGCCTGCTCCAGCGCCAGCCGCTCGACGATCTCGCCGCGCGTCGGCGTATCGGCCGTCGCGGTGAGTGCGATGCGCGGCACTTTGGGGAAGCGTTCGTGCAATACCGTCAGTTCGCGGTATTCTTTGCGGAAGTCGTGACCCCATTGCGAGACGCAATGCGCCTCATCGATGGCGAACAAGGCCAGCCCGGACGTTTCCTGAACTTGCTCCAATAAAGAGAGAAAGCCGGGCATCAGCAGGCGTTCCGGGGCGACATACAGCAGGTCGAGCTCGCCGCGCAGCAAACGGCCTTGCACCTCGCGCGCGGCCTCGGCGCTGATGCTGGAATTAAGAAAAGCCGCCTGCACGCCGAGCTGGGTGAGCGCATCCACCTGATCCTGCATCAGCGCGATCAGCGGCGACACCACGATGCCGGCTCCCGGCCGCAGCAGTGCGGGAATCTGGTAACACAGCGATTTGCCGCCGCCGGTCGGCATCAGCACCAGCGCATCGCCGCCTGCCGCGACATGCTCGACGACAGTCTGTTGTTCGCCGCGAAAGGCGGTATAGCCGAATACGTCACGCAGGATTTGCTGGGGGGTGGGTGTCATGGTCGGGTGGATGTCATCGGCAGTGGCGGGCATGCAAACAGATTGGTTTAGCCCGGAAAATAATGGTATTTTAACGCGCGGCAACCACAATAGAGGAAAAGATCTTGGACCAGTCACCGGAAAATCTGCTCGAGGTCAGCGACCTCCATTTTGCATACAATAAACACGAGGTGCTGAAGGGGATCAATCTCGTCATTCCGCGCGGCAAGATCGTTGCTATCCTCGGCAGCAGCGGATGCGGCAAGACCACGTTGCTGCGCCATTTTGGCGGGCAGTTGCGGCCTTCACAAGGCAGCGTAAAGTTCATGGGTAAGGTGGTGCATGAGCTTGGTAACGACGAGCTGTTCGAGATGCGGTTGAAAATGGGCATGATGTTCCAGGTAAGCGGGCTGTTCACCGACTTGTCGGTATTCGACAACCTTGCCTTTCCGATGCGCGAGCACACCGATCTTCCGGAGGAGATGATCCGCGACCTGGTATTGATGAAACTGCATGCGGTGGGGTTGCGCAACGCCCACGACCTGATGCCAGCCGAGCTTTCGGGCGGCATGGAGCGCCGCGTGGCGCTGGCGCGGGCGATCGCCACCGATCCCGCGCTGATCATCTACGACGAGCCGTTCGCCGGCCTCGACCCGATCTCGCTCAACACCATAGCGAACCTGCTCCGGCGGTTGAACGACGCGCTAGGTGTGACCTCGGTGGTGGTGACCTACGACCTCTCGGAATCGCTCAAGATCGCCGATTATGTGTACTTCATCCATGACGGCGTGGTCGTGGCGGAGGGCGAGTCGGCGGAAATGCTCCACTCGCAAGACCCGTTTGTCCGCCAGTTTGTCCATGCCGAACCGGACGGCCCGGTCGCCTTCCAGTACCCGAGCGTTATTCCTTATGTGGATGAGCTGGGTATCAAAGCCTGAATATTCAATGCAGGAACGATCATGCCCGATTGTTCACCGGGTGGCACTTGTCATTAAAGTGCGCCGGGGTAAGTCAATCAAGAGGCGATAAAGAAAATATACGGGGCAAAACATGCTATGGCTAATTGGCGTCACGCTCCGGGTATTCCGCATTTCGTTCGACCCGCAACCCCTCACACAGCTCCCGCCCCCGAATTCCCCGCCGCGCATAAAACCGCCCGAATGTAAATATGCCGAAAGGCCTAGCCTTCAGGCAGCAATATATAGGCATTTCGGCATATTGTTTAATACCCACATCTTAGTTATGGTTATATCGAATCGCAATAGTTAGCCGCCGGGTTCTTTCCGGCGGTGTCAGTGAAAAAGGCAAACCTGTTGAAAAACAGGGACGCAAAGTTTCCGATCTAAGGGGTAAAACCTATGATAGCGAGGCCGCCAATGGTTGTATCCGGCCGCTCCTCTGTTTTGTCAAAGGAGGGGCTTTATTATGTCTGTCGGGCGTTTGAAACAATCCACCGGCGTCGACCAGCCCGATTCCTCCTCCGGCCTGCTGCGCACCCAGGCGCAGCCGCCCCCCGTTCGCAGCACCTCATCGCTGGCGGCGTACGCCACAGCCTCACGCCGGGCACACAAGTCACCGCTAATTATTTGAATGAATTTGATTTGGAAAAGCAACCCGGAGCATTTAGGCGGTTCAGCAAACCCATATGTGCCGCAGTCGGCGGGAAAAGGCTGGGTAGGCCAAGGGTAAAACGCGATCAGCGTGTAAAAGTTAAAACCGAGGGGAAACCCGGATTTTCCAACAGGAGATGAAAAATGCAAAAACATAATGCGAAGCTGATCACTTTAATTCATGGCGACGATATGGGATGACGAATGCATTGCGCATCATCGGCAATACGAAAGAGAGGTGGCGTAAATGTTTGGGCTGATCGTATTCGGGCTGCTGGGGATTTACCTCATGCTGCTTGCTTGGGCGACACGGCGCGGCTGGCGTTGGGGTGTCGAAAAGAAAGGCTGGACGGGGCGCAAGCGCTATCTGGGTGCGGCGATCGGATTCCTGATTGTTTATTTGCCGGTGTTCTGGGATTTCATACCGACGGTGGCGACGCACCAATACTACTGCGCGAAAGATTCCGGGTTCTGGGTCTATAAAACGCTTGACCAGTGGAAGGCTGAGAATCCGGGGGTGATGGAGGGGTTGCACCAAACACTGCAACCGATTCAGGGAACGCATTACGGTTATATGCAAATTTTGGATGAACGATTTGCAATTGAAACTCACAGGAAAATTCCTGTGCCG
>Ga0209212_1000733_pt1 | contig 60541 bp, 62 predicted proteins | sample RifGroC2_FD_183996 | JGI IMG/M metagenome (GOLD analysis project Ga0209212, IMG submission 183996) | Groundwater microbial communities from Rifle, Colorado, USA - Groundwater C2 (SPAdes) (version 2) | ecosystem: Environmental > Aquatic > Deep subsurface > Groundwater | place: Rifle, Colorado...
CTCCGATTAAGTCCGAATCCATCATTGATATTATTGTCAAAACCTTTGAGAACACCTTTGGGTGGGTGAAGAATATCAAGTTTTAGAAGAGGCTCCGAACATTTTTATTTTTTATCATTCTTTTTAGAATTATGCTCCTCTGCTTCTTTGGCAATTTTTGATTTTTGATGCGCTTCCCTGGCCGTCAAAAAAGCTTCTTGGTATTTTGCCTGATTCAAAAGATTCTGAGCGTCAATAAGTAAAATTTTTGCAGTAGCGATTTGCGTTTCATCCGCGGACACATCAAGGCCTTTTACCTCTTTTGCGATAATATCTTTTTCTGCTTCTGATATCTTGCGGGCTACTTCCGAAATCTTATTCAAAACCCTGTTTTGCATAAGAGGATCCAAAATCACGGTTACGGTGTTTGAATTTGCATTGGAATCGGCTGTCGCATTATTTGCTGTATTGGCAGTTGTATTGCCGGAAGTTGCGGATGTGTTGCTTGTCATATTATTGTTCGCGTCAGAAGATGATGCGCTAGAGGAAGAAACGGGGTTTGCAAGCAATACCAACATAGCGGAATCGCCGCGCTCAATTGCCTCTTCCCAAGCTTCTTTTAATTTATCTAAAACTTTATCATCATCAATTTTCCCGTTGATTCTAATTAAGATCTCTTTGTTTTTAACCATAATACCCGCTATAACCTCTGCAACCTCCGCTGTTTGATTGGGCTGATTAACAATCGCTGAATTTAAAATATCCTGGCTTATTGCCAATTCTTTTTTATATATTTCTATGGCAGACTCGATTAGTTCCGGCCTTGCCATTTTTCTTTCAACTAATTTTTCCACCTCTTCCAATCTCTTTTTGGAAAAATTCGCGCGCAATTTAACTTCTTTAATATCCTTAATTGTCAAAACTGCTTCTACTTCTTCAATGGCAATTTTAATCGGATACAGCGCGTCTCCCGGCAAAGAATTTTGCGAGGCATAGGCTGTTCCCGCCCCACCACCAAGCAACGCAACAATGAATAATAACGGTATTAATATATTTTTTCTTCTTATTGATAAATAATCCAGTCCGTCGCGACAGATTTGCAAGATTGACATACTCTGTTGATTATCAAGACGGCTTTTTTTGAAATCCATCACAAAACTCTTCCCCGCTTCTTCAAAAATTCTTTTGCGCAGGGAAAACTTAAAGCCCTCGTCGGCTTTGATGGATTTTAATATTTTCAAATCTTCAATTGTTGTTTTATTTTTATCCATATTTATTGCTTTCTATTTTCTGTTTACTATTTTCTTGAATTTCTGCATTGCTCTGAAAATCCGCACCCTCACAACCACTTCATTTTTACCCAGCGCCTCGGCTATTTCTTTGATATTCATATCCTCAATATAACGCATCATGAGAATTTCTTTATCTTCCTCTCCGAGTAAATTTAATTTTTCAATAATCATCCTCGCGTCTTGCTTTATCGCAATATCATCGCGGGACGAAATTTTCTCATTAGCCAAAACCAATTCATCGGAATAAATAATCCTGTTTCTTATCCTATAATAATCAATCACCTTATTTCTTGCGGTTCTGAATAAAAATGCCCTGATATTTCGCACTTCTTTATCCTTTAAATATTTTACAGTGCTCAAAAAACAATCTTGAGTCAAATCCTCGGCTATTTCCTTACTGCTTGTTTTTAAATATATAAAACGAAAAATCTGATTAACAAGCTCATTGTAATTTTCCATCAAATCATTTATTACTTTGTTTTGTTTTTCGTTGTTCATTAAATTAAGACGTTATAATGATGCAAATATTACACAGAGGGATTGAAAAATCAAGAAAAAATGGTAAATTAAACTCGTTAAATGCGCTCATAGCTCAGTTGGTAGAGCACCCGCCTCTTAAGCGGAGGGTCGTAGGTTCAAATCCTACTGGGCGCACCAGACAGATAAAATCCCTTTTTTGCATATGCAAAAAAGGGATTTTTTAGTTAAAAAAGGGGGTTAAACCTCTATCAATCTCCCCGATATTCTCGAGGGGATTTTTGAGGTCTTTTTCAGTAATCTTTTCTGAAAGATGGTGTATCTTTCCAAGGCGAATATCTGAAGCTGATCGTTCTTCTCGCGGCAAACCATCGCATTTACCGCTTTTGCGACCTTGCCAACCTGGGGATGCTTCATGGAAAGATCGCACAGATAGTCTACCGTAAGGCGCCGCACATCCATCTCTGGATGCGCAAGGCCCCTTTTCATCAGGAAGTTAAGCGATTGCTTGCAGCCACCTTGTATCGCCAGAATGGCGATGTCGTTGATCGCTGTGACCGGCGCCCGCAAAAATCCCTTAGCCAAATCCTCAAATCCCTTCCTCTTGCCGAACTGAATTGCGTACTTTGTCATTATCATAGCCGCCCCCTCTTTCTTTTTTATTTTTTTAAAACAACAATAGATAAAAATATAGCAGGTAGTTTCAAAAATGTCAAGATTAAAATCTCATCTATTTCCGCTATGAAATTTTTTATGAATATCCTCAAGTTGTTTGTCGGTAAAATGAGTGTAAATCTGAGTGGTGGAGATATTGGCATGTCCCAGCATCATTTGCACCGATCTTAAATCAGCGCCATTCCGCAGAAGATCCGTGGCAAAAGAATGCCTGAGCCAGTGTGGCGTCACTTTTTTGGATATTCCGGCTTTAACGGCGTATTTCTTAATAATTCTCTGCACGCTCCGCGGAGTCAATTGCAATTTTTCTTCTTTATTGGGAGACTTTGAGTCGCGCACAAAAAGCGCCGGGTCAATATCTTTTCTCTCTTTAAGATATTCTTTTAAAACATCTCTGGCGGAATCCGAAATAAAAACCACGCGAATTTTACTGCCCTTGCCCCTGACAGAAAACATTCCCTTATCCAAATCAATACTATCGCGATCAAGCGCGCAAAGCTCTGAAACGCGAAGACCGGTAGAAAACAAAAGCTCCAATATCGCTTTATCGCGCAAATCCTGAAAACGATTCGACCGTCCTGGGTCGCCGGCTGGCGGAGAAGAATCATCTCTTTTTGGGGCATCAAGCAATCTTTCCAATTCCAGATCATCCATAAACTCCAACTCTCTTTGCGGCTGTCTGGCGAGTTCTATTTTTTCCGCTGACAACGACTCAACTCCTCTTTTGGCCAAATATTTCAAGAACATCCGCAAAGCAATCAAATGATGGTTTTGCGTTTGTTTTTTTAATGTCCTGCCGAATTTATCTGTCTTACGCGCAAGAAACAGCCGAAATTTTCTGACCGAATCTTCGCTGATTTCCTCGGCGCTGATTTTATCCGTATTTTTCTTAAAATATCCCATCAGCCAGTCAAAGAATCTAGCCAAATGATGGTCGTAATTTTCAATCGTTTTGGGACTGCGATTTTTTTCTATCTCCAGATATTCCAAGAATTCTATTTTGAGAGATTTTAAATTCACGGACTTAAAACTTAAAACTTAAAACTTAAAACTTCTACAAGCTCCAAGATTCAAGATTCAAGATGCATATTTTCTGTGTCGCATAATATATTATTGCATTTTTTTTAAATCTGTGCTACGGTTATGGCACTTATAAACACTAAACAAATCTGCCCATCGGAAGGCGGATGGAAAATTATTAATGCTTAAAATAGCAGAGAAAGAAAAAGTAGTTAAAAAATTCAGAGTTCACGAGGCAGATTCTGGCTCAGCGGAAGTTCAAATCGCCCTTTTAACGGAGAAAATCGCTTCTCTCACCGATCACCTAAGAGCCCACACAAAAGACAATCACTCTCGCCGGGGCCTTTTGATGATGGTTTCTCAAAGAAAAACTCTCTTGAGTTATCTTTCCCGCAAAAGCGAAAAAAGATATTCTTCTTTAATTAAAAAACTGGGGCTGAAAAAATAAGGGCTTTCTCTAAAAATGATTCCATTTATTTATGGAGTCATTTTTAATTATAAAACCTTATCCGCCGCCGCGGATACTCAATGTTATGGCTGAGTTTATTTCGCCAAACATTGGGTCTCTTTTATAAATTCAGACAACATTAATATGGCAATCATAAAACATAAAGAACAAACGGTCGCGATATTCATTGATGTGCAAAATCTCTATTATTCCGCGCGCCACTTATACAGCAAAAAGGTTAATTTTGCGGAAATAGTGAGAATCGCTCTGGCCAACAGAAAATTAATCCGCGCCATCGCCTATGTTGTCAGCACCAAGACCGGCGAAGAAAAACCGTTTTTTGAAGCGCTCGGAAAAATAGGCATTGAAACAAAAGAAAAAGAATTGCAAGAATTTTTTGGAGGCGCCAAAAAAGCCGATTGGGATGTCGGTATTGCCATTGATATGGTCCGCATTTGTCCGATTGTCAGCACCGTGATTCTGGTTTCCGGCGACGGCGACTTCACTCCAGTCGTGGAATATATGAAAAGCCAGGGAAAACAAGTGGAACTTGTCGCATTTGGACGCACAACTTCCGCCAAACTGAAGGAAGCAACGGATGATTTTACTGATCTGGATAAAAATGTTAAGAAATTTTTATTGAGATAATAATAAAATAATTGACATTTAACGGTTAACACTTAACAATTGATAATCAGCTTGAAATATGTTGGTTATTATCTGTTAATTGTTGCTTGTTAATTGTTATTTGTTATATCCTAAATGGAAACCCGAAAGTTTTCTTTGGAGGTTGCGGGCAAGACATTGGAAATTCAAAAAAATATAATGGCCCTGCAAGCTCATGGGTCTATTTTTGCCAAATACGGCGAAACTACGATACTCGCAACTTGCGTGATGTCTAAAGCCGCAAGAGAAGGAATAGACTATTTCCCTTTAATGATTGATTTTGAAGAGCGCTATTATGCCGCAGGAAAAATCCCCGGCTCCTTTATAAAGAGAGAGGGTAGAGCGTCGTCAGAAGCAATTTTAACCGGCCGCCTAATAGACCGCACTCTGCGCCCTCTTTTTAATCACGACTCCAGAAATGACACCCAAGTTGTAGTTACGGTTTTATCTTTAGACAATGAAAATGACCCCGACACTCTCGCAATTATCGCGGCTTCTTGCAGTTTACTCACCTCTTCAATCCCTTGGAACGGCCCCGTAGGAGCTGTCCGAATCGGACTCATAGACAATCAACTTGTCGTAAATCCCACATTTGAACAAAGGAAAAACAGCACTCTTGATTTGGTGGTATCCGGGACAAAAGACAAGATAAATATGATTGAATCTGGCGCCAATGAAGTGCCGGAAAATATAATCCACGAAGCGCTCAAGCTGGCCCAGGAAGAGCTCAAAAAAATCGCCCTGTTCCAGGAAGAAATCGCCAAACAAATCGGCGAACCCAAAGCGGAAATAAAATTAGCCGAAAAAGATACCGCCTTTGAAGAAGAGGTGCGTAGTTTCTTGTCTGATAAACTAGACAAAGCGATTTTTGAACCGTCAAAAATAATTAGATCCAGTAATCTTGGCCTCTTAAAAGAGGAATTAAAAAATTATGTCAAAGAAAAATATCCGGAAGACGAAACCAAGATAAAAAAATTCGGAAACATCTATGAGGAGGAAATAGATCGCGTTGTGCATGAAAATATAATCCAAAAAGACAGGAGGCCGGACGGCAGAAAATCAAACGAACTTCGCAATATCAGCTGCGAGATATCCATTCTTCCCCGCACTCATGGATCGGGATTTTTTATGCGTGGCACGACCCAAGCGCTTTCTATTTTAACTCTCGGCTCTCCCGGAGAAAAACAAATAATCGACACCATGGGTTCATCCAGTGAAAAAAGATTCTTGCATCATTATAATTTTCCGGCTTTTTCTGTCGGAGAAATCGGCCCAATGCGCGGACCGGGCAGGCGCGAAATCGGGCATGGCACGCTCGCGGAAAGAGCCCTTGAAGCGATATTGCCGTCAGAAAAAGATTTCCCCTATACAATCCGCGTTGTATCGGAAATATTATCATCTAACGGTTCGTCTTCTATGGCATCGGTTTGCGGGGCAAGTCTCGCCATGATGGATGGAGGCGTACCAATTAAAAAACCGGCGGCCGGCATCGCCATGGGTTTAATGTTTGACGATAAAGGAACTTATAAAATTCTGACTGACATTCAAGGACCCGAAGATCATCATGGCGATATGGATTTTAAAGTTGCCGGCACCAAAGACGGAATCACCGCCATTCAAATGGACGTTAAAATTGACGGTATCACCCCTAAAATCGCCGCGGAAGTTTTAGCGCAGGCAAAAGATGCCAGACTGCAAATTTTGGAAAAAATGGAACAAACAATATCTGCGCCAAAGCCGGAAATTTCAAAATATGCTCCCCGTATTTATACTTTGCAAATTAATCCCGATTCTATCGGACTCATCATCGGCCCAGGAGGCAAAACCATCAAAGAAATCACAAAAGAAACGGGGGTTGCCATTGATATTAATGATGATGGAACAGTGCTTATCACTTCCAACGATTCGAAAGCCGCCAATAAAGCCAGGGAATGGATTCAAGATATCACTCGCGAAGCGGTGGTTGGAGAAATTTATGAAGGTAAAATCGTGAAAATAATGCCTTTTGGCGCTTTTGTGGAGATTTTTCCCGGCACAGACGGCCTACTTCACATTTCCGAAATATCCAACGAACGCATAGAAAAAGTTGAAGATGTCCTAAGGGAGGGCAATATGATAAAAGTGAAAGTCAAAGAGATAAATGAGCAAGGAAAAATAAGTTTATCGCACAAAGCGCTACTTAACGGAAAATAAAAATTCTTCGGGGCAAGTCCCGAGAAATCATAGAAACTCGCTAAACCCGTGTTACTTCCTCGGCCAAATAAAAACTCCCCGCATGGACATGCGAGGAGTTTTTATTTGTATTTGAATAAGGTATAATTTATATAGTTAAAGTTTACAGCAATGAATAATAACCAACAAAATTCTGACATACCTACTGACAATCAGGGCCTGCCAAAATCTGGAATATTGCCACAGGACTCGCCGACCATAGATTTAAATAAAGAATTATCTCCTCAGCCCGTAAAATATTCCATTCGCACGATGGCGCAAGATTTGGAGCGCGCCAAAAAAGAAACGACAACTTCCGCTGCAATAAAAATGCCCACCCCGCCACCGCTTCCTCCGCCAAAAATAACTCTGCAAAAACCGATTCCCCCCGCTCCTCCACAGATTATAAGGCCAATCCCCACCGCGCCTCAACCAGAAAAAATCGTCCCACCTTCCGCTACTGTTGCTACCACACCAACGCCCGCGCAACAGCCCCCGCAACCGCCCACTATAAGACCAGCTCCTTCGCCAATTATTGCGGAAAAGGCTCCAATTATTCCTCCTTCGCCAATTATTCCTCCTTCATTAAAACGCAGTATTCCCCCTATTATGCCCACCACAGAAACACCCAAAATTCCATCTATTCCTCCTCTAAAATTTGAACCGACTTCGACCCCTCCTCCATTATTCCCGGGATTAAAAATCAAACCGCAAATTTATGCCCCTCCAGTCACGCTTGCCCCGCAACCAATGATGCCGCCATTAGAACCGGAGTTCATTCCTCCGCCTGCCCCGAAACAATCTCTCCTCTCCAGATTGCCATTTTCCATTTCGCATTTAAATTTGATGATTATAGCGACTGCCGTTATCGTAGCTTTAATCGGCACGATTGGCTTTAGCTATTGGTGGTTTTTTGTGAAAGAAATTCCCGCACCAAAAGTAGTGGAAAAATTACCTCCTCTTGTCATAGCCGAACCCGATCTTCCGATAAAAATTGCGGCGACCGATTTGGATATTATGGTCCAAACAGACACGGAAACAGTTTCCAACGAAACAACCTCTCTTTTAATTTCTCAAATTTCCAGTTCCGCCAAAAAAATGGATGACGGAGAACTCGCAAGAATTTTAATAAAATATGTTTCTGAAACAGAGAAATCTTATTTTTCATTTTCAAAATCATTGGCAATGCTTGATATAATAATCCCGGAAGCTATCACCAATGAAATAAGAGATGGGGAAATTTTAGCTTCTAATCAAAATGGTAAAATACGCTATGGATTCATCGCGAAAATCTCGGACGGCGTCACAGTGCTCAATAATATCACGACTTGGCAAAAATATATTTTAGACGATTTGAAAAATCTTTATATTGAAAACCAGCCAGAAAAATCCCAGGAAATACTTTTCAAAGACAGTTTGCAAGGAAATTTTATAATCAAACAAATGGACCTCTCTTCCCTTGATCTTTCTTTGGCTATTGCAATTTCCGACGAAGATAAAAAATTCATTGTGGCAACATCAAAAGACATGCTCTATGAAATAACCGGCATTAAAATTCCGACCATCAGAACTTTTTCAAATGGAACATTGGTAAGAGCGCAAAATGACACAAAAATATACAGAGTAATAGACGGCAAGAAATTATGGATTCCGAGCGTCAAAGCGTTTCTCGCTTCAAAATACGCCCCTAATAGCGAGATAGAAATAACCCAAGAAGAGCTCGCTAGTCTTCCCGATGTAAAATATATTAGATTGGAAAAAGGCGTTAAAGTGTATGAAATTAAAGAGGGCAAAAAATATCTCATCAATAATCCCAAAACGCTGCCTCAAGAAGAAATCAAAATAGCAACGACCGCCGAATTTAACGCTTATCCCATCGGCAAATAAAATAGGATATAGCAATTAGAAATAATTTTCTTCTACTTTCTAAATTCCATCAACTTATGAACCAAGAAATCGTTTCCAAACTTAAAAATAAATTAATTGAAGAAAAAAAACTTCTAGAGGAGGAGCTCTCTTCTTTTGCCCACAAAGACCCAGAGGTCAAAAACAACTGGGAGACTGATTTTCCCCAATTTGGAGATGAACGAACAGAGCAAGATGAAAACGCTAACGAAGTCGAAGAATATTCCAATGCATTGCCGATAGAATACGCTCTGGAAACCAGACTCCAAAACATTGATTTGGCGCTGGAAAAAATAGAAAATAAAAACTATGGCGTTTGCGAATCATGCGGAAAACAAATAGAAACAGAAAGATTGGAGGTAGAACCCTCGGCAAGAACGCACGTGCATTGCAAATAATATAAAATATTAAAAATTAAATATCAAAATAATGCCGCAAGGCGAAATGTTAAAATTTTGATTTTTACATTTTAATTTTTGATTTTAACGAAGCGCTTATGCCCTCCAAAATTCTCTCCGCCACCATTTCCGGCCTTGATGCCAAACTTATAGAGGTGGAAGTTGACGTCTCAAATGGCCTTCACTCTTTTAATATCGTCGGGCTTCCCGATAAAGCTGTTGAGGAATCAAAAGAAAGGGTGGGATATGCCATTAAAAATTGCGGACTCAAGCCCCCACGCTATCAAAATCAAAAAGTCATCATCAATCTAGCTCCGGCTGACATTAAAAAACACGGTCCGGCTTATGACCTCCCCATTGCCCTTGGATATCTAAGAGCCACGGAGCAAATAAAAAATTTTCAAACGGATGATAAACTATTCGTCGGAGAACTTTCTCTCGATGGTAGTCTCAGACCTGCTAATGGAATTTTACCCATTGCGATTTTTGCCAAGAAAACCGATAAAACATTATTTTTGCCCAGCCAAAATTTTGAGGAAGCCAACATCGTATCCGAACTAAAAATAGTGGCAGTTGAAAATCTGCAAGATCTAATAAATTACCTGGGGGAAAATAATGCCACCAATAACAAGCAAAAAATAACAATTGGTTCTGGTATAGAAAAATCTCAATTAAACCAAAATTATGATCTGGATATGGAAAATATCCACGGCCAAGAAACCGCTAAACGCGCTCTGGAGATTGCCGCAAGCGGCGCCCATAATATATTAATGTCCGGAACTCCGGGAGCGGGAAAAACTTTATTAGCTAAAACTTTGCCATCTATTTTGCCGCCCTTAACGGAAAAAGAAGTGCTGGAAATAACAAAAATTTACAGCATTGCTGGGTTATTGTCGGAAAATCAACCGTTTGTGTCCTGCCGTCCGTTCCGCAATCCCCATCACTCGGCATCCGCCATCGCTCTTTGCGGAGGAGGCGCAAATCCAAAACCAGGAGAAATAAGTTTAGCTCATCGCGGCATTTTATTTCTTGATGAATTCTTGGAATTCCCCCGCCATGCTCTTGAAACTTTGCGCCAGCCGCTGGAATCCGGAGAAATCCAAATTTCCCGCGCGCAAAGCGCCATCACCTTTCCCGCAAGATTTATGCTGGTTGCCGCTCAAAATCCCTGCCCTTGCGGATATTTTGAAAGCGATCAAAAACCTTGCATCTGCACCCAAAGCCAAATATCCAAATATCAAAGAAAACTATCCGGACCATTATTAGATAGAATTGATATTCATATCAACGTCCCGAATGTAAAATTGGAAAAATTACATTCAAATAATAAATCTGAGCCATCGGAGAAAATTCGCGAACGCGTTATCAATGCAAGAAATATCCAACTGAAAAGATTTAATCCGCCGGTTGGCGGAGAAAAAATCTTAACCAATACAGAGATGAGTTCCAACCAAATTAAAAAATATTGCATCTTAGATGCGCCAACTAAAAATCTTTTTTTAAAAGCCGCGAATTCCCTGAAATTATCCGCAAGATCCTTTCATAAAATTCTCAAACTCAGTCGTACTATTGCAGATTTGGATGCCTCCGAAAATATTAAAGATTATCACATTACTGAAGCTCTGCAATATAGACAGCAAGGATAAAAACTAGAAGTTAGTCCGCCGCGGCGGATAGAATTTAGAAACTAGAAGTAAATAAAACTAAAACTGCCAAGGATATCCCTCGGCAGTTTTTGGTATTGCTATGAGTTATTTGTTATTGGTTTCCTTTATATGGCTCCGAAATCGCGCCTTTATTTGAACCAAATGGTTCAGAAACTACCCCAGAAAAACCAGTGCCATTATTATCACCGTCGCTGGAATCGCCGGCTCCCGTAGCGCTTTCATCGATAGCCAGATTAGCCGCCGGCGTCTTCACCACCGTTCCTCTGCGATAAGCTGTATAAGGATTTATTCCGTTTCTCACTTCAAAGTGCAAATGACATCCAGAAGAACGACCAGCGCCCGCCATTCTCACCCCTCCTTTGGCCCAGCCACCGCCTATCTCAGCTATTTTTTGCCCTTGTTTTACCGTCTCTCCCTCATTAACCGACAAACTTCCCGCTAATAAATGAGCATACAAAGAAATAGATCCGTCGGAATGTTGAATTCTTATATTATTGCCATATCCGCCTCCAGCATATCTTGAGCGTGAATTTGTTTCAAAAATACTGGTAGCCACACCATCAGCCGCCGCAAAAATTGATGTTCCACAAGAATTGCCGATATCAATAGCCGGCGGAGTGTAGTTATGTTTTCCTTGTGTGATAATACCAGACACAGGGATGATGAAAAATTTCTCAGCCGCTTCAAAGGCTAATTTGGTCGCCTGTTTAACCGCTGATACGGTTTTATTTACAGTAGCGCGCGCCTGGGTTATTGGCTTTTTTGCGGCTATTGTCTCGGGAAAAGCCATAATACCGCCCGGCAAAATCAATTCTACCCCTTCTTTTAATGAGCCATCAGCCAATAAATCATTAAAATCAATCACCTGCTCTTGATTTGTTTTATATTTTTGAGAAATAGCGATTAGGGTGTCTCCCCTTTTCACCGTATATAAAACTCCATCTATGGGAAGAACCCTTAATTCTTGACCCACTTTTATAATACTTACTGACTCCAGATTATTAGCCCATAAAAGAGTGTTTAAAGAAATACCAAAATCCCTGGCAATTTTTGTAAGATTGTCGCCCTCCCTTACTTTATATTCAATTACCAATTCTTTTCTCTGATCAGTAGGGGATATTTCCGTATTAGGCGAAGATGTTTTAATAAGATAGCTATCTTGAGAAACCATTAGATTTTGAATATCCGTGGTTGTTTGAGTATCTTTGCTATTATCTGAAAAAGCGCCGATTATCTGACTTCTCACCCAATCCAAGCTACTGGCGCTAAAAATAGAGTCAGAGGAAGCAAAAACAACCTGAAAACTGAAAATAAACAAGAAAATCGCCAAAATTAAATTTGCCGATTTTTTGACACCCAGTAAAAATGCGGTTTTTAGCCAAGACCCCCTTAAAAACGCAACAACTCCGTTTACACGGAGTCTGAAATTTGGCTTGAATCTTAAATATTTGGATCCGCTTTCTTTAAAAAGCGAATCTTTGTCAGAAAATTGAGTACTAATAGTTAAATCCTTTCCAAAATCGCAAAATCAAAACTATCCGACCATCTATTTAATCCTAGCAGAAATATGCCCAAAAGTCAATTACAACAATGGAAACTGTGGATAACCACGCCAACCAAAATACGGAGTATTTTGGTTGGCAATTTCTAATTTCTAATAAAATTCCAAATGTAATTCCCAATTCCTTAAAATTCCACTATACTACTGATTACTAACTACTTCATAAACAGTTATGACCGAATTAGCAAAAAATAAAAAAGCATATTTTGACTACGAGATACTGGAAACATTTAATGCCGGCATAGTCTTAAGGGGTTTTGAAGCCAAAGCAGTCAAAACCGGGAAAATAAACATTGCCGGTTCTTTTGTGTTGATTCGCGGCAATCAAGCTTATCTTTTAAACTCCGACATTCCGCCCTATCAACCACAAAATACTCCGTCAGATTACGACTCTAAACGAACTCGCTCCCTCTTGTTGCACAAAAAAGAATTGAAACGACTTATAGGCCTTACCCAACAAAAAGGCTTGACATTGATACCGCTTCGTGTTTATAATGCAAGGAATCTCGTAAAACTGGAATTTGGTCTCTGTCGAGGGAAGAAAAAATACGAAAAACGAGAAGCTGTTAAAAAACGAGATGTGGGGCGAGAAATAAGAAAGCACCTTAACAGTTAAAAGTTAAAAGTATAAAGTTAAAAGAACAAAAGCGTCTACGGTATAACAATGAACCGCTTTCAACTTTTAACTTATAACTTTAAACTACATTGGGAGTGATCGGCTTCGAAAAGGGAGCTATTTTATAAAAACCAAGTCGAGGATGCTTTCCTGCCCTCGTAAATCTCGGGAAGCAACCTGTTAAATGCAAATTTTACAGCTAGATTGAGAAGCGCTTTTGCGTCATTCTCATTCGCACCAGCTTTAGCTTAACGCTTTAGCTCATCGGTCTCTTGATTCTCGATAGGGAGTCAACCGGTGTCAACCATCGAGAGCTGTTTGCTGGATTGTTTGGGGCCGGCAAATTGCAATTATCTCAAGCTAGAATTCGGAGTTTTTTATCCGCTTTACATCTGAATTTCAATCTAAAAACGGATTAAACTTGTAGAGTTTTTATAAAACAATCTCTTCAACGCGGGTTCGATTCCCGCCACTTCCACCAAGGATAACTCCGCTCTCTTTAGTGAGGCGGGAAGCGAACCGTGGTTCCCATTTTGACTATGAGGGTATCTCCCGAATAGATTCAAAATGGAGAATCTCGACCGCAGGGAGAGGCGATTCCCGCCACTTCCACCAGATAGAACTTTCGGAAAATTTACTAAAATAGGGATAGAATTTGTCTACGCGCATTACCAAACGGCCTTGCAAAAAATAATAAAGTATGTTAAATATTTATTAAAATTCAGTGAGCTGGGAGGTTAAGATGACGAGAAAGAAGAAGGGGAATAAAAATAAGATGGTGACGGAAAAATGGATAATAACTGTTCCGGAAAATGAGATAAGAAACCCCGTGCTTAATGATGTATTTAAGAAATTTCCTGAGCTCGTTGTAAATTTAATAGAAGCGAGAGTACCTCCCCTAATAAAAGGCGAGCAATTATCCGGAGTTATGACCATAGAAATAACGGGAAAGGAAAGCGAAATAAGAGAGGCGAAATATTATCTCGCGGAAAGAAAAATAAAAATTGAATTCAGTATTATATCTGACATTTAAAACCAAAGGGCCTTAAAGGGGCCCTTTTTTTATCGGTTTTTTTGTGTTATAAATTATAAACAACACAAATAAATCCAATGAACAAATTCTATAAACCACAAGCGCAACAAAAAAGAATCCGCATAAACGAATATATAAGAGTGCCTGAAGTTTTGGTAATTGACGAAAACGGCCAAAAAATCGGAGTTTTACCGATTCAAGAAGCCCTGCGTCTTGCCCACGAACGCGGATTAGATTTATTGGAAATCGCGCCCACTGCAAAGCCGCCCGTTTGCAAAATAATAGACTATGGCAAATATCAATACCAACAAGAAAGAATGGCGCGCCAACAAAAATCCAAAACAAAAAAAGTGGAGGTAAAAGGCATCCGCCTCACTTTCAGAATTTCTGACCATGACATGGAAGTAAGGGCCACACAAGCAGACAAATTCTTGAAGGAGGGAAATAAAGTAAGAATAGAATTGGTATTGAGAGGGCGTGAAAAAGCATTAAAAGATTTTGCCAAAGAAAGAATGAAAAAATTTATCAGCTTAATTCAATCTCCGTTTCAAATAGACCAACCCCAAAAATTCCTTCCTTCGGGAATATCAACAATTATAACTCCGGGGAAAAAATAAAAAGGTTTGACTTATTTTGAAAAATAAGTATACTTTGACGCATTGTTTAGCTGATGGCGACCCCGCCCCAATTCCGAATGAGCTATAGATATGGGCGCCTGCGGCTTATACTAAAATAGAATATAGAGTTTATTGAAAGAATTTTACGGAGTGCTCATTGTTGTAGCTAAATTTTATTCGCTACACATTCGCTCCGCTTGAAAATTTAGACAACAATGGCAAAAAAAGCAAAAACAAGAAAATCAATCGCGAAAAGGATTAAATTTACCGGCAAGAAAAAAATGTTAAGAAGAAGCGGGCATCAAAACCATTTCAACGCAAAACAACCCGGGAGCATTAACCAAAAACACAGCGAAGTGAAACAAATCCATAAAACCGACCAAAGAAAGATTAGGGATTTTTTGCATTATTAAATATAATATAATACCAATATACAAATTTATACGAATGCAACGAATAATACGAATTTTTTATTAGTATTATTTGTATAATTAGTATGTCATCAGTATATTTGTATCGCTAAGCGTAAGCGTATGACTAGAGTAAAACGTGGCGTTGCTGCCAACAAAAGAAGAAAAGGTGTCCTAAAATTAGCCAAGGGCTATATGTGGGGCAGAAAATCCAAATATCATCTTGCCAAAGATGCAACAATGCACGCTCTTTCAAGCGCTTTTCATGATCGCCGAAAGAAAAAGGGACATATTAGAACGGAGTGGGAAATAAGTATCAACGCCGCTTCAAGGGAACGAGGCATTACCTACAGCAAACTGATTTTTGCCCTTAAAAAAGCAGACATCCAACTGGACAGAAAAACTCTTTCAAATATAGCAATAAACTCTCCTCATATTTTTGATAAAATTATAGAAATCGCCAAATAAAAATTTACCAATACAAAAACCGTCCGCCTTAGGCGGACGGTTTTTGTATTGGCTTTATTGATGCTTCCTCTTTTTCTTACCTTCAAGTTTATATAAATGCCAAACTACTACCCCCAAAAAGGCGCCGTTGAAATCCACAAGCATGTCCCTGATGGTCCCGTATCTTCCCTGCACAAAACTCTGATGCACCTCATCGTAAACAGCGTAAATAAAAGACACGGTCAATACTAAAAACCAAAATTTCCATCCGTTAACCTTATAAAATCCCAGCGTTCTGGACATTAAAAAGGCGAGAATGCCAAATTCAATCATGTGAAAAATCTTCCTCAATAACATATCCCATAGAGGATCAAACGAACTTTTAAGAGACGGCTGGTCGGAAAGATAATAAATAAACCAGACCCATAGTAATATCGGCAACCAATATCTGATAGAATTACTGTTTGAAATATCTTTTAATGTGTCTTTCACTATATTAAACAATGTTTTTTCTAGTTAATAATGCTAGACGCCAGATAATCATCCCCAAAATCCCCGCGCTTAAATGAAAAAACATATCGCGAACATTGCCTCCGTGTTCGGGATGAATTCTGACTTCATTGAAAACTCCAATTACTGAAATAAAAAATATTATGGCAAAAGCATATATTGTATGGGGCCTTTTAATTTTCCCGCCAAGACACATGGCATGGCAAGTTAAAAATCCAAAAACAATAAAAACAATATAATGCACAGATTCTGTTAATAATTCGTTTATTTTAAGACCAAACCCAAAATCATACCGGTATAAATATCCCAAAAAATAAACAGCTATCAATGAAAATAAAAATGGAGTCCGATATTTTAAAAAATTCATAATTTAATAGGATAAAATTTTTCCCATAATCCAAATAATAAAAACTCCTAAAGATAATAAAGAAATTTGAATAAAAGATACTCTAAATCTAGTTTCTTTATGAAGCTCGGGAATTAAATCAGCGGTAGCGATATAAATAAAATGCCCGGCAATTAAAGCCAACAAAATACCGATTATGCCATTGAAAAAATCTGATAGAAAATACGTAATAGTGGCGCCCGCGACCACACTTAAGGCAGTTATAAAATTCCACGTTAAGGCCTTGGCTTTAGTCATTCCTCCAAAAATTAAAATGCTAAAATCCCCGATTTCCTGGGGAATCTCATGAAAAATAACAACAACAGTCGTAATAATACCTAAATTTATATCAACCAGAAAAGCAAGGGCAATGATAATACCGTCAACGAAATTATGAACTATGTCTCCGATTAAAATTAATGGCGCCGATTGCTGTCTGTGCGCTACACAAGTTTCTCCGTGGCAATGATACCAAATAAATAATTTCTCTAAAATAAAAAATACTAGAATCCCGAATAAAACATACAATAAAATATCGGGCACCTTTATGCCGGTCGCAAAAGCCTCCGGCAAAATCTCAAAAAATGTCGCGCCAAGCAAAGCACCAGCGGCAAAACTGATAAAATAAAGCGAAAATCTGCGAGCAATATCAGATTTTAATATCAATAAAACCACGCCAATAAGAGCAATCAGTGAAACAATAAAACTGGCGATTAAAATTGTAAAAAATAAAGACATATCAACATTATTTTAACATTTTCAGCATTTTTTCCAATGGCCAAGCATTAATAATGTCTTTTTTCTCCGCCCATCCGCGACGGGCCTGGGCGATACCAAAATACAAATAATGCAAATGGCTGATATTGTGGGCATCGGAATTAATTGATAATTTTACCCCGGACCTAATCGCTTTTCTTATATACTCATCTTTTAAATCTAATCTATCCGGATAAGCGTCTATTTCTAAAATAGTTCCTGTTTCTTTCGCGGTTTTTATAATTTCCTCAATATCCAATTCATAGGCCGGCCTTTTATTTATCACCCGCCCAGTCGGATGAAATATGATGTCCACATTTTTATTTCGCATCGCTTTTTTTATCCGCTCCGTCTGTTCTTTTTTTGATAAATTAAAATGCGAATGCACTGCCGCGCCAACAATATCCAATTGCGCCAATACCTCGTCAGAAATATCTAATAATCCATCTTTTAAAATATTAACTTCCGCGCCCTTCAAAACTTGAAACTTAAAACCTGAAGCTTGAAACTTATGATTAGCTTCATCAATTGCTTCTATTTGTTTTAAGAGTTTCTTTTCATCTAGTCCACCGGTCATCGCCAATGATTTTGTATGATCAGTTATCACAATATACTCAAGACCGATTTCTATCGCTTTTTTTGCCATCTCCTCTATGGAATTTTCCCCGTCCGTCCAATTGGTTTGAATCTGCAAATCGCCTTTTAAATCCCCATAATTTATCAAATCCGGCATCTTCGCTCTCTTTTGAAAAACCTTTTGCGCTAATTCTATCTCCCCCGTATTTTCTCTCATCTCCGGCGGCACCCACACCAGCCCCAACTTCTCATAAACTTCCTCTTCTGTCCTCCCCGCAATCTGTATTTCTCTTTTAACTTTTAACTTTAAACTTTTAACTGCGAATAGTCCATATTCATTCAATTTGTAACCCTTATCAATCGCGATTTTTCTCAATGCGATATTATGCTCTTTATTGCCGGTAAAATACTGAAGCGCCGCGCCAAAACTTTCCGGTTCAACCACGCGTAAATCAACTTCAAGACCGTCTTTTAATCTAACCACTGATTTGGTTTTGCCATGCGCAAGAACATTGACTACCTCAGGCAATTTAATAAAAAAATACATTACTGATTTTGGATTTTTAGAAGTTATCAAAATGTCGCAATCGCCTATTGTTTCTTTCGTTCGCCTGACCGAACCGGCAACTTCTATTTGCTCAACTTCTTTTAATTTTTTCAGTTTTCCAATTATTTCTTCAATTTGAGGTAAAATATATCCCAAAACAAATCTCCCGCCGGATTTCTTCAAAAATTCTATGCTTTTTAAGATATTTTCTTCGGTTTTTTCCCCGAAACCGTCAAGCCGCGATATTTTATGAGCCGCTATCGCCCTTTCTAAATCCCCTAGATTTTTTATTTTCAGTTTTTGATATAAAATTTTGATTCTTTTTGGTCCCAATCCCCCTACTCTCATTAATTCGCTTAAATCAACCGGCAATTTCTTTTTTAACTGTTGATATTCTTTTATTTTCCCTGTTTTAATGTATTCCGCGATTTTATCCGCCATATTTTTGCCTATACCCGGGATGCCTTCTAATCCCGACATTCCTTCGGATTTATAAATATCCGCCACATCCCGCTCTAATGCCTCAATATTCATCCCTGCCTTTTCATACGCCTGCGGTTTAAAGGGAATATTTTCCATTGCCAAATACTCCGCCATTTCTCTAAAAATTTTTGATATTTCTTGGTTGATCATGTCCCCATCTTATCAAAACCGTTTTGTCTTGACGAGAGAGAGAGGAAGAGTAGAATTAAAGTGTGCAAACCTTATAACCTTGCAACTTTTAATATGCCTCCCGATCAACAACTTACAGGTAAAAACCTCATTATCTCAATCATCGCTTTATCCGTATTGGCCACTGGAGGATATTTTGGATATAAATACCTCCAATCTAAAATCGCAGAAGAAGAAAAGCTCAAACAAGAGATAATTAAAGAATTAACCCAACAGGAAAAAACCCTGCAAGAACTTGAAGAACAAAGAGAACTCATAAATTCCCAATACCCAAACACAAAAACAACAGAAGAACAGCTGAAAGAACTTGAAGCGCTTCGAAAAGAATCTGCCGCAAAGCCTTTAACTCAAGAAGAGATACAAAAACAGCTTGAAGAATTGGATAAACTTCGTCAACAGCAATAATTAAATAATTATTAAAATTTGAAACTTAAAATTTGGAATCCGCCACGGCGGACTTCAAGCTTTAAGATACAAGTTTCGAGATGCAATATGCTCAAAGATTCTCTCAAAACTATAGCTCTCTCCCTGATAATCCTGTCTCTTATGGGAGTTGTCTATGCCTGGACTGAGCCGACAGCCACGCCGCCAAATAACAACACAGCCACTCCTATAACCGTGAATAATAGCACTCAAGTTAAATCCGGAGCATTGGGGATACAAGGAACCTTAGTGGGATATGCCGATGGTTATGTTGTGAATAAAATGGGCATTGGGGAATTGAATGTAGATTCCGATCTTAAACTTGATGTTGCTGGTAAAGTCGGAGCCACGGAATATTGTGATGAATACGGGACAAATTGTAAAACAATAGCAAGTTTAGGGGCAGGCGGAGGACAATGGTTAACAAGTGGAAATAATATTTACAATACCAGTGGTGGTAACGTTGGTATCGGGACGACGAATCTAGATGGTGCAAAATTAAGGATATGCGATGGGAATATATGTATCGGTTTCAAAAGGGTTTATGAGAATCGTGGTGAAGATATTTATGGTGCTCCGAGTGGGTGTTATGGAGGGCCTCCCAATCCAAATGACACTTGTAATGACAGCGCTGTGGGTTATAATTGCCCCGCAAATTTGACTCGGACTTGCGTTGATTATTACAGTGGTTGTTCTGTTGGTACTTACCGCAAAAACGTATCTTGTATAGCTAAAGAATTTATGGTGGGTGTAGCTGAATAATGCTAGAGTTAACAGTGTCTGGTATTCTTTTTATTTTATTTCAGAAACTGCCAAGGTCAAACTTTGGCAGTTTTATTTTAAAACACCTCTCCAAAAAAATCTCGCGTGTGCGAAATTTTATATTTTTTCCATTATTTTGCCATAGTGAAATAATTCCCAATTAAAAAGGACAAATAAATCCTATTATTGATAAATTTTTTACCCATTCACTTCTCTGTTTAAATCCTCTTAAAAAACATCTTCAGGGAATTAAAGCTCTGCGAAAATTATAATTTATTGTATTAAAAATTATCGAGGTTCAATCTCGATAATTAATTGCCTTATTCTATTAAAAATGAAGCTTCTTGTAATTAAAAGAAAAACAATATATCTTATTAGTGTATTTAGAACCTTAACAAAAATTTAAATCAAAGAGGAACTATATGTTTGAAGTTATTATTCTCCCAGCACTTTTAATGGTAATTTTCTTGTTTCTGTGGCATTGGAAATTGGAAAAAATGATAAAAAAGGCCTTGTTTTACAGAAACTCAAAAAAAGTAGAATCAATTCTTATAAACCCGTATCATCCTAATAATCCGGATTGGGAAGAGTTTGAAAGTAAATATATAAAATATTAACCTAAAAGGAGGGTGGACTATGGAGAAATGCCCGAAGTGCGGAAAGTATATGGTCGCCTTTGATAGTTACCGCAAGGTAAAAAAATGCCACGATGATGCTTGCTCAGCCCATGTCTATGAAGACGGCTCTTATTCTTTTTTAAGGAGCGCCTCCGATAACAAAATACTGCGAATTCGCAAATTTCCAAACGGCACAGAAAAAATAATAAAAGAAATCAGTCTGCTGTAAAAACCTAACAGCTCCTGCCTATAGGCAGGAGCTGTTTTTAATTTTATCAATGCGCAATTATTTATTTAATTCTTTCTCCAAGTCACTGATGAATTTTTTCACATCTATCCCGTGAGCGCTGATTCCTTGTTCTATCGTCTCACTACTTGCCAAAAAACACCCCACACAAGTAATGCCGTAATCATAAAATACTCTTATCGCTTCGGGATATTTTTCAATCACCTTGGAAATTATCATATCCGGCTTGATTTCTATTTTTTTTGATATTTTTTTAACGGTTTTGGGGGGTTGTTTTTTAGTTAAAACCTTCTTAGTCACTTTTTTTAAAGTGATTTTGTATTTCTTGATCTGTTTTTTTATTTTTTTATTTGTTGACATTAATAAATAATTAAATTAATCATTTTTATCATCTTCATTCGGTTCCGGTTCTATCTCCGGTAATAATTCTTCGGATAAATTCTCCTCATTTTTGGGCATGGGCATTTCAACGCCCCTTACATTTTCAAAACCGCCCTCGTCCGGAATCTCATGAATGCCTATGCCCGGCATTATAAACGGTTCTTTCTCTTTCTCTTCTTCTTTTTCTAGCGCCTTTGGTTTTTCAATATCTTTTTTTTTGACTCTTACATTCATTTTGTCCGCGGGACAAAAATAAACATAATCTCCGCCTTCTTCCTTGGGATTTTCAAGAATTTTCCCGCATTGAAAACATTTTTGCGCTAAAGTCTCGATCCTGGATTTATATTGTTCTGCGCTCATAATATATTAATTTATTAATTAATGTTTATTTAATGGATTATTTCTTTTGCATTGGCATCTCGGGGAAGATTTTTTCCGCGTGATTTAATTTTACAAGATATTTATAAAGAAGCAATGCCGCCAAAAAAGCAATAATATGAGCAGAAGAAGCGATAATAAACAAAGCGTTAAACCCGTATTTACTGACAATTATCCCCGAAAGCGCTCCGGCGCCGGCAATACTGACCCCGATCAAACCTGAATTCAAGCTCCACTCAAAACTTATTTTAAACCTGTCAATGTGCCGCGTAAAAGTAGCAAACCATGGAGGAATAAATAAAGCCCCGCCAAACGCCAAAAGCCCCTGCAATAAAAACAAATCAAATTTCGTTCTGGCAAAAATATAAAGAAAATACACCATGGCAAAAATAAAAATACCCACCATAATGGAGAATAAATCATCGTTTTCCCCTTTTGTTCTGTCTAAATATCTGGAAATGGGAATTTGTAAAATTGATTTAGCAACCCAATAAATCGCCACCGCGTATCCGATTGTTGTTAAATCAGCCCCCTCTATTTTTTGCGAAACAAAAATAGCGAACATCGGCGCCACTATGCCGTCTGCGGCATTAACAACAGCCATAACCGCAATTAAAATCTTCACTATATTATTTATTTTTAAATTCAATCTCTTTAAAATATTAATCATAAACTCCGATAAATTTTATATCTCATAATCTAAAGCAATTATATCATCAATTTAAAATTTTATATCTATCTCTCGCTCATTTTTATTTATATATTTAAAATTGATTTTTATGGTTTCTTTCGGCAATATTTTTTTTACTTTTTCCGCCCATTCTATCAATACGATATTTTCCGGATTGGCAAAAATTTCTTTTATGTCCAAATCAATTAAATCTTTTTCATTTTTTAGTCTATAACAATCAAGATGATATAAATATCTAAAAACAGTTTTTAGTTTATAGTTTTTAGTTTGTAGTTTGTGCTTATGGAATTCTATTTTTTTCATTATTAAAAATGTGGGGCTGAAAATGTGTTCTTTTACACCAAGCCCGGCGATAAATCCCTGAACAAAAGTAGTTTTGCCCGCTCCCAATTCTCCGTTCAATGCAATTACCAGGGCCTTTTTTCTGTTATTTTGAAAACTTAAAATTTCACCAGCTAATATTTTTGCTATTTTTTGAGTTTCTTTGGCTGTTTTTGTCAGTATTCTCATTTTTATACAATAAATGATGTTAATTAAAAAAGAAAGCGGTTTTGCTTCGCAAAACCGCTTTTAATACTTCTTGAGACTATGTCTTCTTTTCCCTGACCGGGTATCCCATCTCTATTGTTGCCTCTTCAAGATCTGAGGGGGTAAATCCAGCCAGAATTAAATCCTCCCAATCCAACTCCGTCATGTAATTTACGACTTCCTCAGAAGAGATTCTCCCCCTCCTCCCCAATTTCCCCCTTATTTCCTCCATAATTCTTTCTCTTTTGGATTTTGGCTTATTTTCAGGCATAAATAGCCTCCTTTTTTCAATTTTTACCAGTATACCATATTAAAATATTACTGTCAAGTGATTCTTTTTTTTATTGCATTTTACCGTCTTTTAGTATAAATTGTAGCCAAATTAAAACCTTATAATGCTTGAACAATTATTAAAAAAATCATCTGTCCTAATTGATAAAAGCAAGTCTATTTTAATAATCCCCGATCAATCTTTAGGAACTGAAACTATTGGCGCAACTTTCGGTCTCGCGCTTTTTCTGGAAGCACTAAGTAAAGGGGTTGATGTTTTAATATCTTCGGATTTGAGCAAAAAAGTGAGTTTTCCGGAAAGCGGCACTTCCCCCAAAAAACCGAGTTCTCTAATCACGGAAATTTATGATCCTCGCGCTTTTATAATTAAAATCAACACCCAAGAAAAACCCGCCAGCCAATTAAAATACGAGGCAGACAAAGATTGTTTAAAAATCATCATTGACTCGGAAAGAGAAAATTTTTCACCACAAGATATTTCTTTTGAATATACTCCCTTCGGCTATGACCTCATCATCACCCTTGGTATTGGCAATTTAAAAAATCTGGGCGATATATTTTTAAAAAACAGAGATTTTTTTCAACAAATACCGATTATTAATATAGACATCAAACCCGCGATAACCGCAGAAAACAAAAATACCATAAACTTAATAAACCAGGGCTGTGCCTCAAAAAGCGAAATTATTTACTCTCTTTTAAAACAATTAAACTCGCAATTAATTGACAAAGATATTGCCAATTGGCTGGCTTTTTCGCCAAAAAAAGAAAGTGACAAAATTTTTAATCAAGCTGCCAAACTGATTGCTCTAAAAAATTTTACAACAATAAAAAACAATATTTTCATTGAAATTCCCCAAGGTTTTTTAGAAGAAGAGGTCACTAAAAAAACGCTATTTGATTTATCCCATAAAATATCTTTAAATTTTTTCAAAATAGAAAATATATATTTATTCCTGGAAAAAAATAAAGAATTTATTGTTGTTATATATGTAAAAAATAGTAATAACTTAGAAAAAATCAAATCCTGGCTCAATGGAACCGTATATGAAAACTGCGTCTTCGTAAAAATAAAATCTCCGAGCATTGAAGAGGCCAGAAAAAAAATTATTACATTACTGAATATTTCGTGGTAGAATAAAATTACGCAACATAAAGCACGCGACATTTAATCCGCTATGGCGGACTTCATGTTTCTTGCTTCATATTTCATATTTTATGTCCAACCATGCTCAATTTGAAGAAGAAAAACAACAACAAAAACTAGAAGAACTTCACAAAGAAGAGGAGGAGAAATTTGCCCAGCACATCGCCGAAAAAAACAATTTGCCCTATGCAAATCTTTTTGTCGCCATCATTAATCCGGAGGCTCTTTTTTTAATCACTGAGAAAACTGCCGAGGAAGCTGAATCTGCAATCATCCAAAAAACCGATGAAACATTATTTATCGCCATTCGCGACCCTCAAAACCCAAAAACAAAAGAACTTTTAAATCACCTTCAAATAAAATACCGCTTAAAAATAATGGTTGTTTCTTTACGTAGTTTAAAAAAGGCTTGGGAATTTTATAGAGCAGCTGAGAAAAAAGAAATGAAAGGAAGTTTGGATATTTCTCCAAATACAATTTCTCAATTTGAAAAAGAAATAAAAACAACCGCTGATGTTCAAGAAAAATTCAAAACAACGCACGAAGATATTGTGCATATCCTTGAACTTACAATCGGCGCATCGCTCGGCCTTTCGGCATCTGATATCCATTTTGAACCGCAAGAAAAAGAAACAATTCTAAGATACCGTATTGACGGAATTCTCCATGAGATAGTCGCTTTGGATAAGAAAATTTATAAATCCATTTTAACGAGAATAAAATTAATTTCCGGACTTAAAATAAATATTACGGAAATTCCTCAAGACGGCAGATTCACTATTAAATTAGGTGAGTTAGAAGTGGAGGTCCGCGTATCTATTTTACCCGGCGCTTACGGCGAAGATCTCGTTATGCGCATCCTGCATCCCAAAACCATTTCTGTGCCTCTTGAAGAATTGGGATTTCAGAAATTTCACTATGACATTATAGCAAGGGAAATTCAAAGGCCTAATGGCATTATTTTGGTTACAGGCCCAACTGGATCCGGAAAAACCACTACTCTTTATGCTTTTCTAAAAAAACTTAATTCTCCGGAAGTTAAAATAATAACCATTGAAGATCCGGTCGAATATCATGTTGAAGGTCTCGCTCAAACCCAAGTTAATCCGGAAAGAGGGCTTACTTTTGCTTCAGCGCTGAGATCCATCCTAAGACAAGACCCTGATATAATTCTCCTTGGCGAAATGCGCGATTTAGAAACCGTTGAAGTGGCAATTCATGCCGCTCTCACCGGTCATTTAGTTTTTTCAACTCTTCATACCAATGATGCGGTAGCTTCCATTCCTCGCCTTATTGATATGAATGCCAACCCCTCAATTCTTTCTTCTGCTTTAAATATGGTCTTGGCCCAAAGATTGGTAAGAAAAGTTTGTAAAAATTGCGGTATCAAACAAAAAATTTCCGAAACAGAACTCATCTTACTGAAAGAATCTCTCTCTGGTCTTCCTAAGGAATATAATGTGCCGGAAATCGACAAAAATACGGAAATTCCAAAATCGGTCGGATGCCAAACATGCAATAATACCGGCTACAAAGGCCGTTTAGGTATTTTTGAAATTTTCTTTTTAGATGAAGAAATTAAAAGTGTTATTTTAAAATCACCTTCTCTTTTTGATCTCAAAAAATTGGCTGACAAAAAAGGCATGATTACAATGAAGCAGGAAGGGTTATTAAAGGTGCTCCGCGGTTTAACGACAATTGAAGAAGTAATAAGCACTACGGGATAAAAAATATAATTTAGTCCTCTGGTTGGCGGACAGGAGATAGAATTTAAAATAAAAACTAAAAAAACTCGTCCACCAGCTGGTGGACGAGTTTTTTTATCAATTTAACCAACATAAACCTGAGGGCAAAACGACTCTGACTTTGGGAGCGCAGAGTACAGGACTCTTCCGAGGCAAGGACCAGTCGGAACCAAACCCGCCTAAAATTTAAGAACAACCCCATGCAAAGATTATAAATAACCGATGCTTGCCAACAGGTTTATATCGATTAAAACGGCTCTATTAAGCAATTTCTGTCATTTTTTATTTGACAAAAAACAAAATATATATCTGTCTTTTTAAAGAATAAAATCAATTATAGCAAATATATATATTTTGTCAATACCTCGCACATAAGAAGGATTTTTTAATGAAAATCATTACAAAACATATATCCGAAATATCATTTAAATATCTGCATCCAGAGACACATATCCTTCTTATGTGCGGGGTCAATAGCTGATTTTTAAGCTTTTATTTATTATGTTATTATATAGTTGTTTTAATATACAAATAAATTTTATGCCCGAACTCACTGATTTAAATAAAACTAAAGATTCCGGTCTGGATTTAACTTTAAGGCCTCAAAAATGGGATGATTATATCGGCCAAGAAAAAATTAAAAGAAATCTCCAAATAATAATCGGCGCGGCTAAAATACGGAAAGACCCCATAGAACATATTTTATTATACGGTCCGGCCGGGCTTGGCAAGACCACGTTGGCTAATTTAATTTCCGTAGAAATAGGCGGCAATTTAAGAACCACCTCCGGGCCGATGATAGAAAAAACTGGCGACCTGGCTTCTATTTTAACCAATTTAAATGAGGGCGATATTTTATTTATTGATGAAGTGCATCGTTTGAACAAGGCCGTGGAAGAGGTTTTATACCCGGCTATGGAATCAAGAACGTTGGATATTATTATAGGGAAAGGCGCTTCCGCTAAAATTTTGCAAATTCAACTTCCGCCATTTAGTATTATTGCCGCCACCACCAGAATAGATCTTCTATCCTCCCCTTTTAGATCACGATTCGGAGGCACTTTTAAACTGGATTTTTATAATGAGGGGGATATTGAAAAAATAATCTCCCGATCAGCGGAAATATTGGGTCTTAATATAAATAAAAACGCTATGCCATTGATTGCTCGATCATCAAGATCAACCCCAAGAATAGCTAATCGACTTTTAAAAAGGGTTCGTGATTTTGCTCAAATTTACGAGAAACCCATAGTCACATCCGATATTGTGGCGAGCGCGCTAAAACTTCTGGAAGTTGACGAGCTTGGACTTGAGCCAAGCGACAAACATATCTTACGGGTTATAATAGATAAATATAATGGCGGTCCGGTGGGGCTTAAAACCATTGCTGCTTCTTGCGGGGAAGAAGAGGAAACAGTAGAGGGCGTTTATGAGCCGTACCTGATGCGCCTTGGCTTTCTTGCCCGCACGCCCAAAGGCCGAGTAGTCACTGAGCTTGGCTATAAACATTTAAATATTAATCCTCAAAATAAAAACCAATCAAATTTTTTTTAATCCCTCACCCTTAAAGCATAATTTTTTACTGCCATCACTTGGTATTAGTAGTTTTGACAATTAAAAGGTGTTATTATATTTAAGAATTGATGTTTGTTTTTTTAATAAACTAATTTTTTAATAAAGCATTATTGTATTTTTATCGGGAAGCTTATTATTTTTTAGATTCCCTTTAATATCTTTAATGCTTTAAGGGTGAGGGATGTTTTATATTTTTCTCCCGATTTTTTTGATAATCTTGATAATTTTTGCGGTAATTTTATCCATCCTAATACTGCATCTTGTTAAATATCGCTTGCCGGAAAAAGATTATACCAATAAAATCATAATTTTTTTCTTGGCTGGCAGCTCTGTTTTTTTATTAATAAATATAATCGCTTTTTTTAGCATCCCTTGGGATTCATTAATTTACTAACCCAAAAATTACAAATATGATTATTTTGAGCGAAAATGAACATATTATATCGGTGTCCCGCCGACATTGGTGGATTTTGGCGGAAAAACTCATTGCTGTTTTGTTTTTATTTTTTGTTCCTGTGGTTATTTATTCCAGTTGGGGATTTTTGGTAAATCAATCCATTGTCAGCCAAGAAATTTCCGAACTAATAAATCCGTTTCTATTTTTGGTGATTTCTTTATTTTATACATTTTTATGGTTTTATTTTTGCCTGCTTTTTGTTGATTATTATCTGGATGTTTGGATTATCACAAATATGAGAATTTTAGATATTGAACAAAAAAGCCTTTTTAATAGAGAAGTTTCCGAATGCTATTTGTCAAAAATTCAAGATGTGACCGTGGAAACAAAAGGGATTTTGCCTACATTTTTAAATTACGGGGACTTACATGTCCAAACCGCGGCCGAGAAAAGGGAATTTCTTTTTCGGGAGATAGATAACCCCAATAAAATTAAAAATATTATTTTAGAGCAATATAATAAACAACAGTTAACAGTTAACCAATAACAGTTAACCGTCAAAATTACCGACTGTATTTTTAGGTGTTAACTGCTAAATGTTAAATGTTGATATTAGGCATTGATCCTGGCACATCTATTGTTGGATTTGGAGTTATTAGAAAAAAGAGTGGCGGTTTTGTTTGTGAAAACTATGGCTGTATTAAAACAGATCCCAAAATACCAAATACAGAAAAATTATTAACAATTGAAAAGAAATTGGATGATTTAATTAAAAAAATCCAGCCCGACAAAATTGCCATAGAAAAACTTTTCTTTTTCAAAAATATAAAAACAGTTATTGCTGTTGCAGAGGCTCGTGGAGTTATTTTGGCTGTTTGCGCTAAAAATAATAAACCCATCCATGAATTTACTCCTTTGCAAATAAAACAAGCTGTCTCTTGCTACGGCCGAGCCGATAAAAAACAAGTGCAAAAAATGGTTAAATTAATTTTAAACTTAAAGGATTTGCCAAAACCCGATGATGCAGCCGATGCCTTGGCTTGCGCTATCACTTGCGCCAATTCACTCAGGTCAAATTAAAAACTGCCTACCCGGGGCAGACAGTTTTTATAGTAATATAATAAACAAACTATTCATCATCCTCTTCTTCGTCATCATCCTCTTCTTCTTTATTATTGTCATCCAGATTGTCAAAATTATTTTTTGACTCTTCCAAGTCTTCGCTCACCGCTTCTTTTCTTTCTTTTATTTTTTTTGTTTCCGTGTCTTCTTCTATGATAATTTCGTCATTAGCCTGATAATCCTCTTCTTTTACATCTATATCATCACTGGAAACAAAACGAAATCTTTTCTCTATATCAAAACTCATTTTTTGTTTTAAATTGCGAATTAACTGGCGACCTTTATTTATTTTATTCTTTAAATTAGTTTAAACTCTTTTTTCATACTGTCAACACTTGAAAAAAAGCATTTATTGTGGTAATTATTGTAGACTTGAAGTTTAATGGTTATTATTGATCAATGAAGATTTCATCTAGTTTAATAAATTAAAAATCATTAATTTAATTTCATGATTTTAAAAAGGGGATTTAAAAAAAAATTTTACAAATCACTCAAATGGGTATTTTTGAGTTTTTTGATATTGTTTTCTTTTGGAGTATTTTTTGTTTTTCTCGTTTCTTTTTATTATTCAAAAGACTTGCCGGATTTAAAAAAAATTTCCGAGCAACCAATGGTTCAATCAACTAAAATATATGACCGCACCGGAAAGGTTGTTTTATATGATATGTATGGCGAAGAAAAAAGGACAGTTGTGCCTTTTGAAAAAATTTCCCAATCAGCCAAAGATGCCGCCATCGCCATTGAAGACGTGAGGTTTTATAAGCACAGTGGGTTTGATTTTAAATCTATTTTCCGGGCTATTTACGCCAATTTAACGCAAAAAAAACTATCCGAAGGAGCTTCTACTATCACCCAACAATTAATTAAGGGTTATTTTTTATCTCCGGAAAAAACTTTTTCCCGAAAATTAAAAGAAATTATTTTATCCATAGAGCTTGAAAAAAAATATTCTAAAGATGAAATTTTGGCTTTTTATTTAAACCAAATCCCTTATGGCGCCAATGCTTACGGTATTGAGTCTGCGTCTGCCACATTTTTTAATAAACACGCTGATAATCTCACAATCGCAGAAGCGGCTCTACTTTCCGCTCTACCTAAAGCGCCCAGTTATTATTCTCCATATGGATTACATAAAGACGAATTGTTAAAAAGAAAGGATTATATTATTGAAAGAATGTATTCTCTCGGTTTTATAACTAAAGAGGAATTTGAGGGCGCAAAATCAGAGTCCCTGATTTTTGCTCCACAAAGAAAAACTATCAAAGCTCCTCATTTTGTAATGTATGTGAAAGATTATTTAGAAAATAAATTCGGCGAAGACTATATTTTAAAAAACGGCCTTAAAGTTTATACAACACTAGATTGGGAGGCCCAACAAATGGCGGAAAAAATTGTTTATGAATCGGCCATTAAAAATAAAAAAGATTTTGATGCAAGAAACGCCGCATTGGTTGCAATTGATGTCAAAACTGGACAAATTTTAACTATGGTTGGTTCTTATGATTATTTTGATGCGGAAAATGACGGCAATGTTAACGTGACAATAATGGAACGCCAACCCGGCTCCGCCTTTAAACCTTTTGCTTATGCCGCCGCCTTTAAAAAGGGTTTTACTCCCCAAACATATGTCTTTGATCTGCCAACAGAGTTCTCCTCTTATACGGATATTTGTCCCCTTCTTAATATAGATTTTTTGGCGGAAAAAAATAATTTTTGCTATCACCCTCAAAATTACGACGGAAAATTCCGGGGTCCGGTCAACCTAAAACAATCTCTCTCTCAATCTTTAAATATTCCTTCGGTGAAAACATTATACCTTGCCGGCATAAAAGAAACTGTTGAGCTTGCCCAGAAAATGGGAATTGCATCTTTAAAACCCTATAACGAGTATGGTTTGTCACTTGTGCTCGGCGCCGCCGAAGTAAAACCATTGGACATGGCATCAGCTTATGCCATCTTCCCCGCAGACGGCATAAAAACAGAGAAATCGGCGATTTTAAAAATAGAAGATTCCATGGGTAATATTTTAGAAAACTATACACTAAAAACAAGCCAAATTTTGGACCCGCAAACCGCAAGACAAATTACAAATATTTTATCGGACAACGATGCGCGCTCTCCGGTTTTTGGAGAGCATAGCCACCTATATCTAGAAAACCTCCCTGTAGCCGCAAAAACAGGCACCACCCAGGATTATAAAGACGCTTGGGTGGTTGGGTATTCTCCTGATATTTCTGTGGCTGTGTGGGTGGGGAATAACAATGGAGACTCAATTTCCCGATCCGGAGCCGGCATATCAGCCGCTGGCCCGATTTGGAATAAATTCATGCGGCAATTTTTAGAAAAATATCCGCCAAAAAACTTTTTTATCGCGCCAAACGAACAAATAACAGAAAAAAGTGTTTTAAATGGTTTTTTTGAAACAGATAATAATTTAAAAATCGATAAAATCTCTAAAAAACTAGCTACAGAAAACACGCCTCCTGATTTTATAGAAGAAATTTCCTTTAAAGAGGTGCATTCTGTTTTATATTATACAAACAAAAATAACCCCACAGGAGATAAACCAACAAACCCAACCGATGATCCGCAATTTTTAAATTGGGAATTGCCTATTTTGGAATGGGTTAAAGAGCAAAATCAATTAGGGAAAAAATATAATCAACCCCCTTTAACAGAAGTAGATAATATTCACACACAAGAAAACCAACCACAAATAACGCTTTTATCGCCCCAAAATAACGAAAATATAAATTCTTCTTACTTATTTATTAACGCGTCTATTTTAACTGTTTTTCCCATAAAACAAGTAGATTTTTTTATTGACAACCAATTATTGGGATCGTTATTTAAATATCCTTATAATTTAAATTTTCCTGTCGCAAAAATAAATCCAACCGATAATTTTAATAGATTATTAAAAATAGTCGCTTATGATATTTTTGGGAACAGAAAAGAGGAAATAATAAATATTTTTATCCAACCATAGTTTTAAACCGTTTTGATGTTTTTTATATTATATCCTTTGTTTGTTTTTATTTTATTAAGGATTGTTTTTTTTCTTAACTGAATTTCATTTAAAATTGTTTTGTTTTGGCAAGAGACGGTAATAATATTATTTTTGATGTTTAATACCTTTACCTTATCTATTCCTAGTTCTTGAAAAATAATTTTTTCACACTCAATGCATTTTTTTTGAATATTAAAAATTCTAAAATTTGGGTTTTCTTTTTTTTTATCCAAAATAATATTTATCGGCGTAAACATCTCTATACAACCTAAATTTGGTTTATTAAGATTAAACAGATCTAACCGGCATCACAATATAGTTATACCCCACCTCTTTTTGACCCACCATTAAAACGGGGGTGTTTTTTTCATTAAAATTTAAAATGATATTTTCGTCGTCTATATTGTTTAAACCATCCATTAAATATTTGTAATTAAAGTTTATATCTAGATTTGGGCCGTCTGTTTTCGCATTTAATTCGTTTTTATTTTCTCCTTTTTCATTATCTTGAGAAATTATTTCAATATTTTTTTTGTTTATTTTAATTTTTATGTCATTGTTTTTCCCGCAAAAAACACTGGCTATTTTTAAAACATTTAAAAATTCTTGTTTTTTAACAGTGGTTTTTGTTTTAAAATTTTTAGGTATTATTTGTTCGTAGTTTGGGTATTGACCATCAATTAGTTTGGAAAAAATTTGAATATTATCAAAATCAAACATTATTTGATTTTCGTCTAACAACAAAACAACCTCGTCTTCACTCTCTTTTAATAGACGGTTTAATTCTTGCGCGGTTTTTGTTGGTAAAATAAAACTATTTTTATCTTCTGTTATTCCCTTATAATCAATTTGATTTTCAGCTAAACGAAAACTGTCTGTGGATGCTGTTTTTAAACTGTTTTTTTTAAAATTAAAATATATCCCTGTTATTTCTGGTTTTAAATTGTTTGTGGCCGCGCTATTTATTGTTTTGTTTATGCTGTTTTTTAAATCTTTTTGTTTTATTTTTATCTTTTTGGTTGATTTTATTTTTGGAATAATAGGAAAATTTTTTGAATCTGTTGTTAAAATATTGGCTGTATAGTCGTTTTTTTTAATATTTAGTGTTTTGTTTTTGGTTTCTATTTCTATTTTTCCGTTGTTAATATTATTAATAAAACCGCTTATTATTTTTGATTGTATACAAACTTCTCCTTTTTCTTCTGTTTTTGAGGGAATCCACGTAACAATTCCTATTTCCAGGTTGGTTGCCGATATTTTTAATTGACTGTTTTCGGCTTCTAAAAAAAGGTTAGATAAAATAGGAAGAGTGGGATTTTGTCCGGTCGCCTTCTCTACAATATTTAGGGCGTTTTTTAAATTTTCTTGTAAACAAAATAATTTCATGTTTTTAATGTTTAAATTAATTAATTATGTGTTTTTATTAATATATTAATAATTAAATACTTTAAATATTAATGTTTATATATTATTGTTATTAAGGGGTGTTTTTTTGGGGAAAACCCCTTAAAACAAGTCTTTAAATAAAAATAATTTACATAAACCTGTTAATAAAACCGTTAATAAATATATAATTAAAACTTAATAAAAGATAAATTAAAAAACAAAAAAATTTTTAAATAAAAAACAAACACCTTTTAAACACCTTTTAAACAAAAAATCAAGAATAAATCCTTTGTTTTATTAGATTTATTTCCTCGTTAAGTAGGGGGTCTTTTTCTAATTCTTTTTCTATTTTATTGCAGGCATAAATTACTGTTGTGTGATCTCTCCCCCCGAGTTTTTGACCAATAAAGGGAAAAGAGTTTTTAAGCTCCTGTCTTAATAAAAACATGGCAATTTGGCGTGGTTTTACAATATCTTGTTTTCGGGATTTGTCTGTTAATTCTTTTTCGGAAATATCATAAAAACTTGATACAATATGGATTATTTGTTTGTGGTTTATTATTTTTCTCGGGGAAGAAATAGTATTAAAAAGGGTTTTAGAGATGTTTTGTATAGTAAGGGAGGATGGGTTGAGTTGTGTGTTGGCGTTTATACTATTTAATGCCCCCTCTAATTCCCTAATATTTTTTTGATATTGGCTGGCTATATAGTGTAGGACGTCGTCCGGAAGGGATATGTTTTGTTGTTTGGCTTTGCTTTTTAAAATAGCCACCCTTGTTTCATAATCAGGAAAACCAATATCCGCTATCATTCCCCCCTCAAAACGCGACCTTAGGCGATCTTCAAGTGTGTTTATTGATTTTGGCGACCGATCAGAACTTAAGATTATCTGTTTGTTTTCTTCATGTAAATCTTTGAAGATATAAAAAAATTCTTCTTGAGTTTTTTCTTTTCCGGCCAAAAATTGAATATCATCAACTATTAAAAGGTCTATTTGTTTATATTTTTCTTTAAATTTGTTGATTTCTTGGTTTTGAAGCGAATTTATGAGTTCGCTGGTAAATTTTTCTGAAGGAATATAATGAGTTTTAAGTTTGGGGTTTTGTTTTAAAATTTCATTGCCCAGCGCTTGCAAAAGGTGGGTTTTTCCAACACCAGACGGCCCATAAACAAATAAAGGGTTATAAGATCTCCCTAGATTTTTAGACACAGACATTGCCGCCGCATAAGCCAATTCATTAAAAGATCCGATAATAAAATTATCAAAAGTATATTTTGGGTTTAAATTTGTTTCTCTATTAATCTCAAAATCAGGAAAACCAAGTTGGTTAATATATGGTTTTTCTGTTTTTTGTGCGGTTTTAGGATTTTTTATGTGGACAAAATAAGGGTTTGGTTTGTTTGTGGAATTTATTATTATTTTTATATCTTTAGTTTCTGGAATTTGATTTCTTAAAATTTTTAAAATATTTTTTAAAAATTTATTTTCTATCCATTCTTTTGTAAAAGCATCCGGGACGCTAATAAAAGCCAGATTGTTTTTAAACTCCATAAAATAAACATATTGGAACCACGTTATAAAACTGGCTTTTGTGGTGTTTAATTCTAATTCTCCTAATACCGAATTCCAAAGCTCTTCGTTAGATATGTTATTAGACATAATTTTAAGATATCCACAGGGATTAATAATCAAAAAAACACCTCTGATGGATTATATGCAAGTTTTAAATTAAAAGATACTTAAGAATATAACAAAAAAACAAAAAAAACAAATAATCATAAAATTCGCACAAACACTGCGTTTAGAGAGTTTTATGTTTTTAAAAATTTTAATATAAAAATACTTGCGTAGAAGTATATCATTAAAAAATATAAAATAAATATTTAAAACTGTTGATAACTTGTTGATTGTATGTGTAAATAGGTATAAATAAATCATTTTTATAAACAATAGGGGGAGATAGGGTTGACCAATAGTCAATTTATTAGTAAGCTTTTATAATAAATTTGTAATAAATAAAATCTAATTCATTAAAGCTTAAAATTAAAGAATTAGAAAATAAAAATATGTCAACAACATATCAACCTAAAAAAAGGAAAAGAAAAAAAGTCCACGGTTTTTTAAAAAGAAAAAGAAAATCTACCGGAAGAAGGACTCTTGCCAGGAGGCGCGCCAAAGGTAGAAAAAGATTAACAGTTTAGTATTTAAATTTAGTTGTTAGTTTTTAGTTGTCAGTTTCTGGTTGTTAAGTATTAACCTAGAACCTGAAACCTAGAATCTAGATATGTTTGGTGGCATTAAAAAAACAAAATCGCCTTTTAGGAAAGGATTTTTTAAAAAATAAAAAAAATGGTTTTTGGGGAAGGGGTGTTTTTTTAAATATAAAAATAAACAAAAATAATTTTCCCGAAAGCCGTTTTGGTTTTATTGTGGGTCTAAATATTTCTAAAAAGGCTGTGGTGAGAAATCTAATAAAACGACGACTAAGATCAATAGCAGAGAAAAATCTACCCTTTATCAAAAAGGGTTTTGATATTATTGTAATAACGCGCCCCCAAATAGTAGAAAAAAATTATAAAAAAATAGAAAAAGATGTTTTGGGCGCATTAGAGCAGTTAAAATTGTTAAATTAATAATAAAAAATGATATCTTTTTTTAAAATAATATTTTATTATCCTTTATTAAACCTTTTGGTATTTTTTTATAATTTCACCGGCAGTTTTGGTTTGTCTATTATTGCTCTAACAATTTTTGTTAGAGCAATTCTGTTTTATTTTTCTAAAAATGCCGTTATTTCTCAGAAAAAAATGGCTGAATTACAGCCAGAGTTGAAAAAGGTTCAGGAAAAATATAAAAACAATAAAACAGAGCAAACTAAAGCGGTGATGGAGTTTTATAAAACTAATAAATTTAATCCTTTTTCCAGTTTTTTACCCATATTGATTCAGGCGCCAATTTTAATATCCCTTTACTATGTTTTTTTAAAAGGCATTAATTCTGTCAGCGCGCAGGATTTATATGTTTTTATTACATGGCCCCAAAATATCGATTTTTATTTTTTGGGGTTTTTTGATTTGGCGCATCCGAGTAAAATTTTAGCGCTACTGGCCGGCGCCAGCCAATTTTTACAATCAAAATATACAATGAATATTCAAAAATCCGCGACCAATGGAGAATTTTCTTCTATTATGAATTATCAAATGATGTATTTTTTCCCAGTTCTTACTTTTTTGATAGGATTAAGTTTGCCTGCCGGCCTTGCGTTATACTGGATTGTGGGCGCGCTTTTTTCTGTAATACAACAATTGATAATTGAAAAATATTACATTAATAAAAAAACAAACATAATTGTCTGATAATTTATGAATAATGAATTATTTTTAAAAATCTTAAAAGAGTTTTTGGCAAAAATGGGATATGGCGAAGATTTAATTATAAGCCAAAAAGAATCCGCCGATGAAAAAATTTTTGAAATAGAGGTTCCGGAAGCTAAATATTTAATTGGAGAGAAAGGATCAAACCTCACATCTTTAGAATTTTTAGTTAAAATGATTTGTCAAAAACAAAATATCGATACCAGAAAAATATTTATTGATATTAATAATTATAGAAAAGAAAGAATAAAACTCTTAAAAGAAACTGCTCGGCTTGCGGCTCAAAAAGCAGTTTTAACCAAAGAGATTGTTGTTTTGCCGCCGATGTCCGCTTTTGACAGGAAGATTATACATACCGAATTAACAATAAACCCTAATATTAAAACTGAAAGCGAGGGGTTTGCCGAGGAAAGGCGGGTTATTGTAAGGCCAAATTTTTAATTAGTTGCTAGTTTTTAGCTGTTAGCTTCTAGTAATTTATTGATTGGCAGACTAGAATCTAGAACCTAAAACTTAGAACCCAACCAATGTCTTTGGGACAGTCTTTGGGACAAAAAATTGCATCTAACACTCTTATTTCTGTTGTGGGGCGTATTGCCAGCGGCGCGCTCGGACTTATTGCAGTTGCTTTAATATCTCGTTATCTTGGGAGAGAGGGGTTTGGAGAATACAGTATAATTTTAATTTTTTTATATATAGTGCTGGCTGTTTCCGATTTGGGGCTTTATTCTATTTTATCCCGAGAAATATCTAAAATTGAAAATAACGAGAATAAAATAATAAGTAGTATTTTTGGCTTAAGAATTCTAAGCGCCCTATTATTTTTTGTTGTTTCTTTTGTTGTTTTATATTTTCTCCCTTATTCCAAAGATATAAAAATAGGTATTTTGGTTGCTTCCCCCGGATTTTTGTTTTTATCCGCAAACCAACTTTTAATGGGGGTGTTTCAAAAACATTTTAAAACTATTTGGCCGATGATTGGCGACATTATTATGCGCGGCGCGCAATTAGTTTTTGTTTTTTTGTTTATTAATTTTAAAATGTCTTTATTGTTTTTTGCGCTGGCAATCTCGTTTGGAGCTTTGTTTGGATTTTTCGCAAATATGATTTTTGCGAGGAAATTAGTGAAATTTTCTTTCATTTTCGATTTTAATTTATCAAAAGAAATTTTAAAAAAATCTTGGCCATTGGCCGTATCCTCGGTTTTGACATTGGTTTATTTTAAAATGGACACTTTTTTATTATCTTTGATGAAGCCGGCTACTGATGTTGGTATTTATAGCGCCGCCTATAAAGTATTTGAGGGTTTATTATTCTTTCCGGCGGCATTTGCCGGTCTGATGTTGCCATTAATGTCCAGTGTCGCCAATTCAAAACAGGAACAATTTAAAATCTTTTTTAAAAGAGCGTTGGATTTTTTGGTGATAGCGACTTTACCAATAATGGTTGGGGGGTTTGTGTTAAGCCAAAAAATAGTTTTTTTGATCGGAGGCGCGGAATTTTTAATAGCATCACTTCCGTTAAAAATATTGATGGTTGCTTTGTTTTTTGTTTTTTTGGGGAATTTGTTCGGCAATGCGGTGATCGCCTTGGATAAACAAAAAAAAATGGTTTATGTGTATGGGGTCGGAGTTTTTATTTCTGTAGTATTTAATTTGATTTTTATTCCCCAGTATTCATATTTGGCAACTTCTGTTGTGACGCTTGTTACCGAAATAGCGGTTAATTCAATTATGTTTTTTATAATTTTAAAAGAAATAAAATACTGGCCACTAGATGGAAGATTTTTAAAAGCATCGGCAGCAAGTTTGATTATGGGAGTATTGATGTATTTTAATCTTGACCAGAATATATTTATTTTGGTATTTTTGGGGGTTATAGTCTATTCGGTTACATTATTTTTTTTGAAGGGCATATCTAAAGAAGAAATAAAATTCATTATTTTAAAACAACCAGTTTCTGCCACCCCCCTCCCTTCTGTGGGTGGCAATCTTTAATATAAAAGCAAAATTCGTATTTTGCAATCCAATTCTGAATATGATTTTTATTTATTTTATAATATTAACTCTCCCCGCATATTTAATCAGATTTTCTATTTTTGGGTTGAAAACGAATCTGATGGATATATTTTTGATTTTATTTTTGGGAGGATGGTTTTTGAGAAAAATTTTGCGGGGAGAAAAAATAAAAGAAAGTTTTTTGAGAGTTAGAGGTTTTTTGTTGCCGGCGATATTGTTGCTCTCGGGAGTTTCTCTTGCCGTGTTTAAATCTTCGGATATTTTTGTGAGTCTTGGTATTTTTAAAAGCTGGTTTATTTTGCCAGTTTTATTTTTTATTGCAGCTTCAGATATTATAAAAACAGAAAAACAGAAAATATCAGTTTTAAGGGTTTGGTTTTTTAGCGGAATTGCAGTCGCTTTATTGGGTTTTGTTTATTATTTTTTAGGTGAAATCACTTATGACGGAAGATTAAAAATGTTTTTTCTGTCGCCTAATCATTTGGCGATGTTTCTCGCGGGGCCTTTTATTGCGGGTTTGTGGTTTTTATTGGAAGAAAAAGGTCGTTTAAAAATGGTTTATGTCGGGTTGGGGGTTTTTTTTATTGGTATGGCGCTATTTTTTACAAAATCCCTAGGCGGTTTTTCGGCTATTTTAATTGCGGTATTGTTTTTAATTTTTTCGGAATTCAAAACAATAATAGCGCATAATTTTCGGAATATAAAAATTTGTTTAGCGGTATTTTTATTGATTTTTTTACTGGCAGGAACATTTTTTTTATTTTATAAACATGATTTTTCTAAAACAAGCTCTTTGGGGTCTCGTTTTATTATTTGGCGGTCAAGTTTGAAAATCCTGGAAGATAATATTATTTTTGGCATTGGCCCGGGGACTTTTCAGGAAAAATATCTGGAGTATCAAAAATATTTTGAGCCGTATCTAGAAAAAGATATTCCCCAGCCGCATAATATTTTTTTGGCTTTTTGGCTGCAAACCGGTATTATGGGCATTGTTGGTTTTCTATGGTTAATTTTTGCATTTTTTAAAAATATCTGGGAATATAAAAAAGACAAAATTGTTATTTTTTGCGCCACTTTGATGATTTATAGTTTGGCGCACGGATTAGTAGATACAATTTATTGGAAAAATGATCTGGCAATAATATTTTGGCTGATTATTTTGTTATCTCTGCCCCAAACAACAAAAACCGCCCAGATATGATTAATATAGGGGCGGTTTTTGTTGTTTGGGGGTTTGGAGGTGTATGTTTTATTTTATTTTTATACTATAAAGCAACCCATCTTTTTTGTTTACAAAAATAATATAATCTTCGTTGGGAGAGATATTCAAATCACTGGCGTTAAAATCATATTTAAAATCCGCAGGATCAAATATTATAGAACTTTTATTATTAGCCATATCTATTTTAAAAAAGATATCGGAAAAATTAGCGATATTTTTATAAAAATCATCGGGCAATATTAATGATCCGTTTATGATTTTGGGTATCGCGCAGTAGATATTATTATTTTTAGAAAACGCGCATTTATCCGAAAGAGTATTGAGGTTGGTTTTTTCCGCCACCCCCCCCTCTTTGATCAGATGGAGAGTCGGATTGTGGCCGTATTGATCAGTTTGGGAATAAATAAGATTTTTTCCGTCAGGCGAGTATTTGATGGTTAGGCCGTAAATATCGCTGATTAATTTTTTTAGAGAAATTATTTTTGGGGTTGTATCAATGGTTAGCGCCGATCCCTTCACTATTCCGGAAGGGGCGCTTGTCAGTGTCAGTAGATTGTCTTTCGTCCAATAGAGCCGGATATTTTCCATTCTGATATTGAAAATATCTTTCCAATTCAAACCATTGGAGTCGGCAATTGTTATTGTGTTTTTCCCGAGAGAGTCATCTATGAATTGATAAGCGATTTTATTTTGATTGGGAGCGAAACTGATGGATTTTATTTTTGAATCAAGTTGAGTCGCTTTTTGAGAGGCGAAATCAAAAAGGACTTTTTTAACAACATCATTTTCTTGGTAGATATTGATTGTTTGCGATTTGTCAAAAGACCAGACAGTTGTTATTAAATTTGGTATGGCAATATTGGTTAGCGGTTGAATTGATTTCCCCTCAAAATCGGTTTTCAGCACATTGCCGTTGAGTTTAGAGTAATACAACACTTTATTATCAGAGATAATCGGACTAATAACAGCTACATCACTGAGTTTAAATATAGTAAACTCTCCTTCTGTTTGCGGAGTGATGGGAATGGTGATTTCTTCTTCCGGCGCCGGTTTTTCCGTTATGGGGATTTTTGTAGGAGTTTTAAAAAGCAACCACAAAATAAATCCGGCTATAATTAAAACTCCAGATATCGCTAAAATAAAAATTATAAGGCGTTTATTGAGCATAATAGTTTAAGTTATGTGTGGGGTATTTATTGCGCGGCGGGCGGAGAACAAATGTAATACCCCTGGCCACTCGGACAAGGACCTTGTATATCACCCCTCGGATCGCAGTTATATTGATTATCTTCATAATTTTGAAGTTCGGCATAGGGCATGCATCGGGCGATTGTTCCAACTTCAGTTATTGGCGTAATTGTGGAGGGGATTCCCAATACGGGTTCGGTGATTATCGTTAGACGAGGATTTAAAACATTAATAATTATAAAAGATGCCAGCGCCAATACTAAACCTATTAAAGCGTCGGTTATTATTCCTTTGGCATTTGCTTTTTGTTCCACAGCTCCGGACACCATATACATTAACCCCCCTCTTATAAGTTGGATTAATACCAGCACTCCAACGAGGCCAATCCCCCAACGATAAATGGATTCCAAGTAGCTTTCCATTGATTCGTATTGAATTCCGGGGATTGGGGCCAGTGTAAATTTTGTCGGCACAAGAACTTTTCCTTCTATATATTCAACTCTTGGTATTGATGCATCTTGTGAACAACGAAAAGCCACGCTTGGAGATGTACAGTTTAATGCGGTTGTGGTTATGATAGAACAATTGCTGTATCCGCTAGTACTTTTTGCAGAGGCTTCGTTTGCAGCGCAGAATGTTTTTTCTACGGTATCTGCGGAAGCTGTTAGAATGAGCATCGGAAGAAAAACAATACTTATCAATAATAAAGAAAATAAGATTTTTACCACAAAAATTGATTTTTTCATTTCATTACTATTTTATAATTATTTTCTGTAAATTGAAATAAATCAGAGGGATTTTTTATTGTTAAATTCAGAATATATTGATATCCGGCGCTGGCTTCTTCCGGGAAGGCAATGGATAAGTCGTTTGATTCTGACCATTGAGCTTTTTGATTGTTTAATGTCCATTGAAATATCAGTGTTTGGTCGCGGTCGGTTTTATTGAAAAAAAATGGTTTTGCCGTCAGATCAAGCTGAGTATTGATACTGGCTTTATTTTCAATATTTAAAGGATAAAGGTGTCCGCCCGGGAGCTTTGCATAAACAAAGTTTTTGGGCGATGTTATAGGTATTGAAAAATAAATTTCTTTTAATATATCTCTGGTTTTTTTATCGCTGATTGTTAAATATATAATATGTTTATTCCCCGCTGTTTTTGTGACGATAAAATCGGCCAGCGGTTTACCATTATTGTTGGGCGCTGACGCAAGATCAATCATCCAATTATATTCGTAATCATTCTCGTTGATTAAAGATAATGAAGTTGCGGATAGCGTTATTTTACTGCCATAAGTTGGAATCGCTTTTCCGTCGTATTCGGGCGGGACATATGTTTGAGCCGACCAGTCAACGGAAAAATCTATAGCATTATCCGATATGGGTTGACTCAACAGACCTATCTGACCCTTGGCAATGGAAAAAAACCCGCCTGCAAGCGCAATTAATGCAAAAATCAAAAAATAAGATTTTATTTTTATACTCATTTTATTTATTATACCACATTTTGAACCTTCTTTTTTATATATGCCTTAATGACCAAACCTGAGTTTGATGGAAATATCCCCGCAGTGAAAACATCAATTCCTTTCCAAATTGCAATATTAGCCAGAACGGTTAAATAGTCCGTATTTTGATATTTTTTTTGCCAGTATCCAAAAATAACAGCGGCTGTGGGTTCTGTCACGAAATTAACATACGGAATCCATCCGACGGCATCAAAACCTAACGCCAAAATAAATATACCCATAGGAAATCCCGTTTTGGGGGATGTTGTCGTGGGGCTATCTTGTATCGGCTGTTCTTGGTCTTGATTCGGATTATTTACGGCATTTTGCGATTCAATGGTTGAGGAGGTTGTTGTTGCCGCCTGTTTGGCTTTATTTCTTTTTTCCGCAAGTTCTCTTTCCCGGAGTTTAGTTTGTTCAATTTGTTCAGCGAGTAAGTCAGGCACGTATATAAGCGCAAAATGTAAAGCGCAAAGCGCAAAACAATAGCGCAAAATTATGTTTTTACAATTTTCTTTTTTCCACTTGAGCCAGTTCTTGTTTGGATTGTTCGATTTCTTGCAGTTGCTGGGGGTTGGAAGTGACGATTTGGTCTTCGGTGTAAGAAGCGATAATTTTGATGGCAGCGCGCTTCAGGCCGGCAATGAATATCCCCTCTCCTACATTTGATTGAAGTAAGAGATATTTTTCTTCTTCGGTAAGGTTGAAGGTCTCAGCAAGAATGTCTATTGTGGCCGGGGATTGTTTCAATAAAAGTTGCAAGGAGGAATTAGTAACAATAGCTTTCCCGTATTTTGAACCCATAAAATCCGCAATGTCTTGGGTGATGGTGGTTAGGCCCAAAAAATATTTGCGGCATCTTTTGGCAATACCAAATAAAAATGCGGCGGCATCTTCGTGTTGCATCATAACCCAAGCTTCATCCACGAGTAAAATCCTTTTCTTTTTTTCCGATCGGATTTTATTCCAAATATATCTCGTGATTACATACATGGCGATCGAACGCAGGTCCTGCTCCAGGTCGCGGATAGAAAATATCACCAGTTTGTTCGTGATATCCACATTGGTCGGTTGATTTAAGAAATTAGCAAAGGTGCCTGTAGTGAATTTTTCTAATTTTTTTGATATATCTTCTGTGCCGGACATACCTTGCAAGACCAGCAGAAAATCATTCAAAAGAGGGGGCGATATTTTTGAAAAATCCGATTCCGGCGTTATGTCGCGCGCGGCATAAGTCTCGGCAAGCGCTTTGTCTATTAAAGCATCTTCAGTGGGCGTTAGACCGCCAAACATTAGCCGTATCAATCCCAGAAGATTTATAATATTGCCTCGCAAAACGTCAGCGGGATTTTCATCCGGTAAGGGCAGGGGCAAATCAAAGGGATTGATATGATTTTTTGACGACAGGGATATTTTTATGAACGCGCCTCCGACAGTGTCTGAGAGATGTTCGTATTCGTTTTCCGGATCAATAATAATAACTTCCGTGCCGACCATCAGAGCTCTTAAAATTTCCAGTTTGGCGGTATAGCTTTTGCCTCCCCCGGATTTGGCAAAGATTACCATATTGGCGTTTTCTAATGAAAAACGATCAAAAAGTATTAAACTGTTATTGTGGCGATTAATTCCATAAAGTATGCCTTGATCCGAGGTGACATCAGCGGAGGTAAAGGGGAAAAATGTAGCGACCGGCGCAGTATTCATCGGAGTATGGATTTCCAGTTTGTCTGTATCTATCGGCAGGGTCGATAAAAATCCCGAATCTTGTTGAAAAATTGCCTGTTTGGTATAAATTATTCTTGCCTCCAACAGGTTTTTAATTTCATTTTCTGCCTTGGAAAGTTCCTTTGGGGAGTCGGCATAGATTGTAAGATAAAATCCTACGCGGAACATTTTCTCTGTGGCCTGCATCAAGGAGTCGCGTAAATTCTCAATGTCTTTATAGGCGGTTTCCAGCATGGGATTACGGACTTTACCTTTTTCTTCTTCGGTGGAAATTTGTGATTGGACTTCGGTAAGTTTTTTGCGGAGATTTTTTAAAACTGTGGCAGTATCTATGGGATGTATAAAAATTGATATATCAAAAGTTTTATCCAGGTTAACTATCGGAGAAAACCAGCCGGTATTTAAATAACGCGGGTAAGAAATAACAAAAAGCGTTTTTAAAAATTTTGAACCAAGTTGCAGATATTCGCTTTTTATTTCCAGGGCCGAAGGCGCCAGAATATCCGCGAATTTTATACCGCTTTTTTGGGGTTTTATTTCCTGATTGAGCATTTGATTTTGTTTTTGAAAAATAGCCATTTTAGGAATTAGAAATCCCAAATTCAACTTTTAATTTCTATGAAATTAAAAGTTGAATTTGGGAGAGGTCTCTTTTCCCTCCTTCTTCGGGGTTGTATAGGTCATAAAATAATTCTACCAGTTCTTGGGTATTGAGCGGAACGCATTTTATACCGACGCGGGATATTCCGGCCATCACCTCTTCTACTCTTTGCCAAAGCTGGTCTTTTAATTTCAGCAACTGCTCATCATCCATTTTTGCGGCGCTTGTGCTTGCGCCAAATATTCCCTTGCCTGTTTTTACAATTTCTTTTGTGAACGGCACAACAATATAAAAATTTTTAGTCATTATATTTTGCAATTCCACAAAATTGCGTATGAATTCGATATATTCTTGTGCTTGGATTTTTAAGAGTTCGTTTTCCTGTTTTCTTTCCATTTCCTTAATTGTCGCCAAATAGTCGTCAATGTTTAATTTTCTTGATTGAATGATAAATTGCAGGGGAAAATCTATGGAATTTAAAAAACTTTGAAATTGATAGATGATAGCGTCTTGTTCCTCGGTGGATTTTAGCGCGAGATTAATGGAGGACGCCAATAAGACAGCGCGCACAGCCCCGCTTTTTAAAATCACCATATCTTCTTTGATTTTGTCTATCTCAACAAATTTTTGCGACGCTGTTGTTGAACTTTTATTCAGTGACATAGGATTATCCAATTAGCTTCACGGTTATTAGCTAGCATACATTATATCACACTCTGGTTTGCGGCGATTCGTTATATTTTTCTTCTTGTTCTGATATTTCTGTTTGGGGTATTACCGTTTTTTTGCCGAAGACGTTCAGACTCCAGCCGGCTTTTTTCAAGCTTGTTTGGGCAAATTCAGTGATTCTTTCAAATATCAATGGTTGTTTCTCGGTGGTTTTTTGTTGAATAAAAATGTCGTATTCTTCCAAAGGTTTCTCCCAAATATAAATATGCTGTTTAAGGCCGAAATTAAAAAACGACATAAGATAAAAAATAAAAGGACGGCCGTTTATTTTGTAAAATGCTAAAGCCAAAGACAAAAAGATTATCGGCAATCCCAAAATAATTACAATATAAAATTGAAATACAGTGTACATTATTCCAATAGCAATACTTCCTCCAGCCAGATATCCAAACTGTTTTAAAGTAAAAGGGCCGACTATTTTATCTTCTATATCTATAAATTGTGGGACTTGGGCATGCATGCCAAATTTGTCAAAAATTTGGAGCAAAAACTTGTTTTTGTGAACAAATTTTAGCTACAAATTTGAGCACCCTGTTAAATAAGATTTGAGGCGATTCTTGATAAACATTTTTCCATGATAAGTTTTTAAATATTTCTCTCTATGAATAGCGTCTTTTTTATCTAAACAAGATTCATAGTAAATCAATTCTAACGGTCTTCTGTTTTTTGTAGACTCTACTCGTCCTTTGCGATGCTCCTCAAATCTTAATTTTAAATTTTCTGTATAACCTGTATAAAATTTAGTATCTTTTGATGATTGTAAAACATACACATAATAAAGCATATTATAATTTACAGAAAATTTAAAATTATTTAACAGGGTAAGGTTTCGTAACCAAAATTTGCTCGCTCTAAAAACTTCAAATTTTGGACGAAGCCCTTAAAAATTCTTAAGGTCTATCACATTTGGATTATTTATTGGCGGGATATTTGCGGTTATTTGGGGGTTTGGTTCGTTGGGCAGATATTCTGGTTCTAGTTCTGATTTGGGCGGAACTTGTCCGATTTGCGACAGGCGGGATAAAGTTTCTGTTACTTTGGGGATTGACTCTTCTTGCGACCTTATTGGTGGGGAGGTTGGAATAGAGGTTGGAGGTTGGAGGTTGGAGGTTGGAATCGCTTCCGCAGGAAGTTCGTATTGCCATCTTTTAATTACCGCTGGGATATCGCCCAGATAATCGGAGATAGGTATATAAAGGTTGGCGATGTCCGTAGCCATTAAATAGGCGGCGCGGATATTATTTATTTTTAGCTCACTGTTAAATATCTGGGGCAGATTTTTTATTTCCGCTTCGTGATAGAATATTTTCCATAAAATTTCCAAGATACCGTCCCTTTGTTCTTGCGATAAACTGTATTTTGAGGCGATTTTATTCAATTCCAGGGTATTTTTAAAAGATAAAATCTGCGCAAGATATGGCTTGGGGATGACCTGGGTTTTGGCGTTAAATCGCGGCTTGTCAGTAAGATAAACCACATAACGGTTGTAAAGCCGCTCTTCTAACTGGTCAATAACCTCTCTGTAGGCAGAGTCTCGTTTTAACAAGTCCGATATGATTGTGATTTGACTAGTTTCAGGCATAATTTATTATTGAAAATTAAAAAATTTAAACGTTTATTTAAAAATTAAAAATTGGAAATTAAAAATTAAGATAATAAGTTTATATAATAAATCTACTATCACGCAGATACTGCATTATATTATTAAATCGCGCGGAGTTTTTGGCGGTTTTTTGGCGTCGGTCCAATTCCTCGGTGATTTTTTGGATATTAATTAGAAACTCATGATTACTAAAAGCGGTAAACATCCCGCGTTTTAGTTTGTGGCTGCCTTCTTTGATAATTGTTTCTATGTGGCTTTCTTGCAAACCAGCCGCGATAAAAGGAGCATCAAATAAAATTTGCTCGGATAAAAGTATTCTGCGGTTGGATAAACTATTAATATATTCGGTAAATGCCATTTGCTCGTCAAAAGAATCCGTTGAATAAATAAAAAGCGGATTTTGCATTTCTATTAAAATATCAAGTTCTTCAATTGGTGTGATTTCCGGCATAAATTTAATTAAGGCTCTGCTGTGCGTCAGAACACTATTTTAGCATAGTTTTCACTGGTTTAAATCCTGAATTGTTGTTCATTATCTTGATAACCCCATAGCTTTTTGTTCTTCACTGTATTCATGGGGGGATGTTTTTGGAGATGGCGCGGTTGATGGCGGAGGCGGACTCCACGTGCCCCATGTATGCGAAGTTTGGCCTTGCAGGCCAGCTGAGGAGGCGGCTCTTAATGCGCCGATAAAAGGATCTTTACTGCCTGGCATGCCTCCAGCTACACGTTCATCAGACGGAATAGCCAGGAATTCTCTGACAGCGGCTGAAAGTTCCGGAGATGTTTTGTTTTTCTGTTGGGCTTCCTGTATTTCTTTCCAAAGTTCCTTTGCCGACATACCTTCATATTGCTCCCTGATTTTAGCGTATTTTTCTTTTGCCATCCGCGATTTTATTTTTTTCTCATCAAATCCCGTAATCTTGCCTCCCCTGGTAGCGAGAAGGGCGGCGGTACCCTTTGCCAAGCTTTCCGGTTTTAATCTTTCAAGTTGTTTTTCAATAAACCCTTTATTACGCAAACTTTTCAGCGCTTTGCCGTATCGCGACCCCAAGCCCTTGCCATAATTTATAACTCCATTGGCAAATCCGCCGCCCGCTTTTTGGCCGTAATGAATCCCCGCCATCATTAAAAAGGCCACAATAAGCATTTGAATGACTGCGCTGGCGCTAACCCCGTCAGAAGATAGGGTTCCAGCAAGAGCCGCTCCCGATGCTTCGGCTATATTAACCGCCAGAGAAACCATAAAAAGATAAACCGGAGCGAAAAAAGCTTTTTCAAAAAATTGCTTCCACCAATCGTCCCAGTAATGCTCCGCTTTGGGTATTAGTTTGGCTATCCAGGCAAGTGGCGCCAGCATCAGTAAAAGCCAAAGCCAGAATGTTCGGGACAAGAGATAAATCCCCCCGAAAAGGAAAGTAATTATTATAACCAGTTGGATGAAAATAATATATATTGCTTTTAATAGCATGGTTCCAGCGCTTCCAAATAAGTCCGAGAAGGCTCCGCCATATTCGCTTGTTGCCGATTGTCCTGTTTGGCCTTCCCCTAGACCAAAAGCTATAGCTCCTGTAACACCACCACCTTTTTCCATTGCTTGTTTTTGTATTTCTGCTGACGTCCTTTCAGTCTTTTTATTATATTCTTGTTTAGCTAATTCAGAAATTTTCTTGTCTCCAATTACAATGGCGTCTAATTGGAGGTTCACTTGCTCTGATCGCATACTTGTCATAAGCCGCTCTCCTATGTCGCCGCCATTTTTTTGGATACTATTTAAAAAGGACAAGGCAAGAACATTGGAAGCGTCTATGACTATATTTCCTATGACCATACTGAAGTTTATCAAAAGGGCGATTATTAAAAACGTGGGTAGGAGTTTTTTGTTGATTTGAGGAAGGCCCAAAATTGTTCCAATGGCTATTGCCAGAAGTATCAAGATGAAAAGATTATTGGCAAGTCCCAGAGACACCTCCCATCCGACACCAACGATTTCTTTGGGCGAGGTCATCGTCAGCTTCAGCGACCATTCCATAAAAGACGCCGACAGATTAACAAGTTTTCCAAGAATAAATGTGATAATAACATATACTCCGTATACCAATAATTTTAAAATCGAGTCCAGTGGAGATATATAGAAATCTATTATGCCCACTTTTAGCGCTTCGGTAGTGGGTTCCGCCGACGCAAACATTGGTAAAAAGGTAAAAGCCATAAACATCATCCAGATTTTTATGTGGCGCAGTATTTTAAAGTGTCTTGTTATTTTTTGGATAGTTGCGGTAATCAAAGCGTTATTGGGGTCCCTATTAATGAATTATAAATATTTGAAACAACAGTCAAATAATCTTGATAGGTTTGCAGGTTTTGATTGCTGATTTCGGCAGTTGTATCGGAGAATGTTTTATTGTAAAGCGCCAAAGTTTCATCGCCTAACTGCTCTAAGGTTGTTGAAGTTGACGGGATGACTTTTTGGATAGGGGGAATGGCGTCGGCTATGGCTTTATCCATGGCGGATTTGGCCGCGGCGTCTCCGCTCGTGCCGTTCCAGGTGTTTATGTAGGCGGTTATTTTGTCATAAGCCAGTTTGGTCGGAGCTTGCGCCGCGCTTATTTGCGATTGGCTGTAAGATAATGAATTGAAAATCGTATTGTATTCGGTCAGAATTCCGTCAATGTCTTCTATTTTATTTTGTTTGTTTATCAGATTGAAAGTTCTTGCCGTTGTCCCGTCGGTATAAGTGGTTTCCGTTTTTTCTATTGTGGCTTGTCCGATTTGCGCCTGAGTAATGCTATATATGGTTGAGACTATTTGCAGGATTGATCCGGAGCCGGCTATGGTTGTGGGTCCGGAAAGAATCGTGACAGTCGCGTTCCCGGTCATTCCCTGCGCCCAAAAATTATTGATAATGTTATCTTGTTGGGTTTTTATATTGGCAACTGCGGAAAGTATATTGAAATAAAGAGGTTTGGCCGTATCGGTGATAAATTGGTCAAGTGTTTGAAGTGTATTTAAAATTAAATTAGCTTGGGCCTGATTGGATTGGGCGGTCATAAAACTGCCGGAAGTTGCCGCAACTTGATCAATGACACTTTGGTAGGGATTGGATTGTTTTAAATCATTTTCCGTGAAAGTGCTTAAGAGCGCGCTAAGGCCATCTTTCGTAAGACGATTCAAAAGAGCATTGGTGATGGCGGAAAGATATGGTCCAAAGGGACCGGTTTTTATGTAAAGAGCTGTTATTTTATTTTGAAGAGATTCAATCGGCGAGAGCGCGGCAAAATTAGAGGCAACCTCAACCGTGCCGCTCGGGGCAGTGGTTATTGATGTTTTGCAATTGACGCTTTCGGGGTCAACGCCAGACGGATCCAGACATTTTTTCTTGGGCGAAAATCCGTCTGTCATTTCTTTTTCTTTTTTCTGAACTTCAGCAAATTGAAGCATCGCTTTTTCATCTTGGGCCACAAGCCAGGTGCCAAAAGCATTATTATTGGCTTTCATTGATTCATCCCACGCCAGCCAGCCGCCTTTTGAAAAATCCTTTTGAAAATCTTCAATATTCCCGACTATTTTATCCAACGTGCATTCAGATCTTGTTTTAAAGTCCGGTGTGGGCAATAACGCTATTTGCAGTTTTAGACGCGGAATTGTGGAGCAGAGATTCACTCCGGTCAGAGAATTTAAAAATTTGGCGCCAGCCACTTGAGCGGCGCTATTGAGAGCGGCGTTGAAATCCAAAACAAATCCTTTGTGGCCGAATTCATCGCTGTTAATATAGCCGATGATTTGGTTGGTGAGCGCCACGAGAAGTTGTTCAAGGGCGATTGTTGCAGCGGCTTCTATTGCGTCTTCTATCTGAACGATAATTTTATTATTGCCGATTTCTGTGGCGCAGGTGTCTATTTGTGTCCATGCGCTTGCGCCGGCTGGTGCACTACTGACGGACACTTTAAGAAGTTGAAGCGTTTCCTTTGTGTAGCCAGATATATATAAAACACTGCATATTCCATATGCAGTTGCATACGCTTCTGGTTTGGAGGGTTCCTCCGCGGCAGCCGCATTTTTTGGCAAAAAGAATAAAATATTTGCTGTTGGCGCGAAAATCATAAAAAAGATAACCCAAAAGGAGATTAGCTGGATTATAAATTGTTTATTTGATTTACTCATGGATTTTGAGCAAATAATTTCTGTGTTAAATTAGTCAGTTCATTGAGCGCCAGCAGTGTTTTTAGCGGGTCGGTTTCATATATTTTTATCGCTTCGCTGATTTTTTGCATTTTATAAAAATAACTCATCAAATTTTCGTGGTTTGTTGTCAGCGATTTTGGCACGGCTATATTTTTGGCGCTCGCATACATTTTTTGATAAAACGCCGCAAATTCATCCATCTTGGAATAATTTTTTGTGGCCATGCTCTGATTTATTGTTTGGAAAAAATCATTTTTAGGTTCTGTGTCATAAAATTCTTTTAATAATTTCGTGATATTTCCAAAATATATTTTTTGTTCCTTTTCCGTATCATTTTTAGCGAACTTTATTTCTGTGTCTAAATTGGACGGGACGAAATAATAAAGTTCGGATTTTAAAATTTCATTGAATTTAGCGGACATGCTCGGATCGTTGCCGATAGAATCTTTCAATATTTTATCAATTTCCTCAGGTTTAAATTCCGCCGGGTTTTTTGTTTGAAAAGCCGTCAAATAATTGGCCACTGCCAATTCCGTAAATTTTTGGGTCGCGGTCATTTCTTCTATTTTATTTTTTGGGGAGGAGACGATTAAATCGTCAGGCCCTTTTTTGAGCGGGTCGCGGCCGGAAACAACTTCTTCGCCATCCAAATAACCGTCCCCATCAGAGTCGGATTTTTTTGAATCCGTTCCGTAGATTGACTCCTCCCAGTCGGTGAGGCCGTCTTTGTCGGAATCAATCTGGGTCGCGGCAAGGGAAGCCAGTTGGCTGATGCTTTTTTGTCCAAATTGGTTTGTTCCGGAGGATTTTAAAATAATGGGATTGGCGTTTGATTGCTGATTGGAATTAAAAAACCAAAAACCAAAAAGCCCAGCCCAAAAGCCAAGCGGCAAAATTACAGCCAAAATCAGCTTTTTGTGTTTGAAAATTTTTTGTCCGCCATGAAGCGGGATATTTTCTTTTTGCACTATTAAATTATACCAAAAAAACAAAAAGCCCGGCCCAAAAACCAAGCGGCAAAATTACAGCCAAAATCAGCTTTTTGTGTTTGAAAATTTTTTGTCCGCCATGAAGCGGGATATTTTCTTTTTGCACTATTAAATTATACCAAAAAAACAAAAAGCAAGCCAGATACAGGATGTATTATATTTTGCTTATCTGATATAATATTGATATATTCTGACTATATGAAAATCATCATAAATATTCTATTAATGCTTTCGGTGTTTGGTTTTGTTTACCTCCCTATTTTCAGGAGTGATTTCGGTTTTGCCGCTTTTTCTTTTGATTTTTATAAATATTTCAGGCAATTTTACCAGGTTTCAAAAATGGAAATATCCAAACCTTCTTTTGACGTTTCTTCCGTATCTCAGGGCGAACTCAGTATTCGAGCGAGCGGAGGGTTCTCCGATTACCCGTCTTTAATGGCTTTTGTTTTGGAAAGGACGAGTTTTAGCGAGGAGGATTTTAAAAATTTAAAAAGAGACAATAATAATAAGAAGATTTTATCAGTGGAAGAATTGGCGAAAAGAGTTGAAATAATGGGTTTATCCGAAGACTTAAAAAAATCATTGGAAATCTGGGCAAGACTTGATCAGAAAACCGTTGAAGAGTTAAAGACAATGCCTATAAATCCAAAACTCGCTTCTGCTCACGGAGCGGTTATCGCCTGGTATAAATATCACGCGGAATACGCGAAAAAGCTTGCCGATAAAAATTTTTCAAAAAATGAGATAAAAAAAATAAATGAAGATTATCTAAAAAACGCCAAATCTTATTTGCCCGGTATGCAAAGGAAATTAGCCGGAGTCTCTCATTTTGAGTTTTCCTTTAAAGATTTATTGGTAAATAATGCTCAGGCGCAATCCTCTTGTTTTTTTTCAAATAAAAGAGAAGGAGGATTTTTCTTGTCAGGACCGGCGGCTGATGTTTTATCGGCTGCTGCGATTGCAACAAAAGGCGTTGTCTATGATTTTGGAGGGAGGGTTGTCACCATTGTTGATTTTGACTGCATTCAAGGCATTCCTTATTATATAGGGCCTCCCAAAGGAGGATGCTTCTTTCTTTATTACCCTATTTGGTCCATAAATCCTTTCTTATATAATATGGTTTATCCCGGTATCGCCCAATTGGGAAAATCAATAAAAATGAAAGGTAAATGCACGAAAGCTGCAACGCTTGGATTAGTAACTTATGATATAGGCGATTACTCTATTTTATATTTTGGCTCAAGTCTGCTTCCCGCCAAATAAAATTTGTTAAATCCATCCATTTTTCCAACATTAATTCTTCCGCTCTTTGTTTTGGGTTTATTCCGATGGATTTTAGAATTTCCTCTATTTTGTCTTTTGGGAGTTTGAGGTTATTTGCGAGATTTCCGGAAAGCTGTTTTCTTTTGCTGGAAAATCCGGCTTTTACTATTTTAAAGAATAACTTTTCATCAATATCGGGCAATTTTTCTTTTGGCGTTATTTCTATGACCGCTGAATCAACTTTCGGCGCTGGCCAGAAGTTTTCTTTGGAAACATAAAAAAGTATTTTTGCGTCAGCGTAAAATTGGACGGATAATGCCAGAATATTCATTTTTATTTGTTGAGAGCGCTTGCCTCCGCTAAGGCTACGGCGAGGCAAGCAGATTCTTTGCGCTACTTCTTTCTGGATCATTAAAATTATTTTCTGCGGCTTATTTTCTGTTTCTAAAAATTTTCTGATTAGCGCGGAGGTCAGATAATAGGGAATGTTGGCAATTAATGAATAGTTTTTAGTTTTTAGTTTATAGTTTATAGTTTCGAATTTTAAAATATCCTCTTCGATAATTTCAACATTTTTAATATTTTTTTCGGTGAGGCGTTCCTGCAGAATCTTCACAAGGTTTCTGTCTTTTTCCACGGCAATAATTCGTTTAGCAAGAGATGCCATTTTGAAAGTCAGCGCGCCAAGTCCCGGACCGACTTCCAGGATAATATCTTTTTTTGAAAGATTTGCCGATTTTATGATTTTATCCAAAATGCCTTCGGAAATCAGAAAATTCTGTCCAAAAAGTTTTTTGGGCGCGATGCCATATTTTTCCATTAATTTTTTTATCTCCGTAGGCGACATATTTAGTAGTCAATTTGAATTAACCCGTCATTATCATCTTCAAGTTGCCTGAAAGATACCAATTCTTGCGGAATATCAAATAAAAATCGCGATGGAGAATTAGCGAGAATTGATCCGAAGAGCCGTCTTTTTTGCGCAAATATCAGATACAAATGTTTTTTAGCTCGGGTCAGAGCGACATAGCAAAGCCGGCGTTCTTCTTCGAGCTCGGCGGGATTGAGTGAACTGCGGGAATGCGGGAATATCCCCTCTTCCAGGCCGACGATAAATACCGCGTCAAATTCCAATCCTTTTGAGGAGTGGACGGTCATTAAATGCGTTTTTTCCGAATTTTGGTCAATTCCATCCGTGTCGGAAGATAATGCCGAATTTTCTAAAAAATTTTTAATCGCGCCGTCCAGCGGCAAACTATCATATACAGAAGCCACGGAAAAAAGTTCTTGGATATTTTCCATCCTGTTTTCTGCGTCAACATAGTCATTTTCAATGTATTTTGCATAATTTATTTTATTGATTATCCCGCCAAGCAGGTCGCTGAGATTTCCTTCGCTGAAATCCGATTTGATATTTTTTATCAATTCAGCGAAATCTTTTAACGCGGAGATTTTTTTATCCTTTAAATTATGGGTTGGCAATTCTTCATTTAAAATAATTCGCGAAACAATTTGACCGTATATTTTTTCGTATTTGCCCATGCCTCGGGTGGGGACGTTTAATACTCTTTGGATACTGACTTGATCTTTGGGATTAAAGATAATACGCAGATACGCCAGAATATCTTTTATTTCTTTTCTTTCGTAAAATTTTAATCCACCGATTAATTGATAGGGAATCTGGTTTTTAATCAATGATTCTTCTACGGCGCGCGACTGCGCGTTGGTGCGATACATCACGGCGCATTGCGAGAATTTTATTTTTTCTTGTTTGGCTATTCGTTTTATCTCGCTTGCGACAAAATTCCCCTCTTGTCTTTCGCTTTGAGCGAGTATGGCGTTTATCATCGCTCCGTCTTCGTTTTGCGTCCAGAGTTTTTTGTCTTTTTTGATTGTGTTTTTAGAAATAACTTTATTGGCCGCGTCCAAAATATTTTTTGTGGAGCGGTAATTTTCTTCAAGGAGAATGATTTTTGCTTCCGGGTAATCTTTTTCAAAGTTCAGGATATTGCGAAAATCCGCTCCACGGAAAGCATAGATAGATTGTTGATCGTCCCCCACAACGCAAAGATTTCTGTATTTCTGCGCGAGCAAATTTACTATTTTATATTGCGCGAAATTAGTGTCCTGATATTCGTCCACGGTTATATATTTGTATCTTTCCTGCCATTTTTTTAAAATTTCCGGTTTGGATTCTAAAATTTGCACTGTTTTAGATAAAAGATCGTCAAAATCCAGGCTATTACAACTCAAAAGAGCTTCCTCGTATTTTTTAAAAATTTTGGCGATTGTTTCCTGCCAATATCCTTCGGATCGTTTTTTAAATTCCTCGGCATTGAGCATTGCATTTTTTGCGGCGGATATCGCGGCTTGAATGCTTGAAGGCTTGAATTGTTTGTCATCTATTTCCAGCTCTTTCATCGCTTCTTTAATGAGTGATAGCTGGTCATCGGTATCGTAAACAACAAAATTTGAATTATATTCTTCCCTTAAAAACCTGACACAAAAAGAATGGAAAGTTCCGACGAAGGGGGCGGAAGTTAGAGTTTGGAGGTTGGAAGTTGGAATTCTGGACAATAATTTATGGATGCGTTCTTTCATCTCATTGGCGGCTTTATTGGTAAAGGTAACGGCAAGAATTTGTTGCGGCGGGATTCCGCGAGCGATCATATTGGCTATACGACTAGTGATGGTTTTGGTTTTGCCCGATCCTGCTCCCGCGATGATTAAAGCAGGCCCCTCAATTTGATCGGCCGCTTCGCGCTGTTTGTCGTTCAATTCTTTTAAAAAATCCATGGTTTTAATTTTTTTATAATAGCAGTTTTAAAAGAAATTGAAAGCAGCGCGTCCGTATCGGACGCGCTGCCTGGAACAATGTTTAAATGCCTTATTTCAAAAATGCTTCCCAGATAAAAAAGAGAAAAATAATAACGGCTGAACTCATTGAAGACCAGAGCAAATAAGATAAAAGTTTTTTTGTTTTTTCAATATTTTTTTGGCAAGGACACAAATAAACAACAATAGAAAAAATTAAAAAGAAAATGAGAGTTAAAATGCTTTTTCCTATCCAATGATGGGTAAAGACGCTTTTTAGCCAATTTTTTAAGTCAGGCGCTAAATCAGCGGTTATGGTAATTGCGGCCACAAATATCACCGTAAAAATCGCGCTTTTTATTATTGAGGTAATAAGTTTTATTCTTGTATCATCCATATAAAATTAGCGTAATCAGTTATTATCTAAATTTAATGCGCTCCGGATATGATAAATCCCATTACCATTATTGAAATTCCCAAAATTGCATTAAAAGCGAGCAAGGCGGAAACTGATTTTTTAATTTGCGGCTCAGTCTGAAATTCGTCTTTTAACAAAAAAACTGACAACAAAATGGTGACTGCGATCAAGGGCATTATCAGAAAAATATGTTCTTTTGCTTCCATTATTAATTTATGCGCCCAAGGTTGTGATCCAGCAAGAATTTGCGGTTTTACATTTTCTCCGTAATAGTAAAGATAATAGTATCCGCCGGTTATCCAGGAAGAAAAAAGCGCTAAAGCGCCGAGAATGGATAAAATTTGTACATTAAGCATTTTGTAGTCGGGATTTTTAAATTGCATCCAGGCGTAACCAAAAGCGGCGGTGGCCCCCACTCCCAATAAAATGTGCAAAGATAAAAGATTTTTGAATAATTCAGGAATCATATAATTCAAGGTTTATTATATCAAATATGAAGGACTAAGCAAATTTAATTTCTTTTTCAAGGTTTTTTAAAAATTTCTCCATTAATTTATGTCTTTTTATGGCCAATTGTTTTCCGCTTTTTGTAAACATTTGATTTTTTATTTTAGAGAGTTTTATTGCCCATTCTCTTTGAAGGGAGTCATGTTTGGGGTCTTTGGAATTGATATTGAATTTTGACCATTCGCTTTTACCGACATAAATTGTGCCGATGCGATATTCGCCAAGCCAAATATAGGCTCTTGCGATGCCGATGGCGCCGATACTATCCAGTTTGTCCGCATCGCGCAGGATTTTTGCTTCAATTGTGCGCGCCTTTTCGGTCGGGTTTCTGAAGCGATGAGCAATAATAGCATGGTAGATATCATTTATTGTTTTTTCGGGGAGTTTGAATTTTTTGAGTATAGGTATGGCATTCTTTGCCGACAGATCGGCATGATTAAGTTTTGCTTTGTGATATTTGTGTTTATATTCCTCTATTCTGCCAATATCATGGAGTAAGGCGGCAAGTTCAACAATAAACATATCCGCTTTTTCTTTTTTTGCCAGATATTTGGCAACTTTCAAGACCCTTTTAGTATGGTAAAAATCATGGCATGGTCCAATTCCGGAAAACATTTTTTCTACAATTTCACGGATCTTTTTGATAATTTGAGACTTAGAAAATTTCATAAATATAAATTATATCAAATAAAGCATACTCTCCTTAATATATATTTTCAATAAAAAAGAAAAAAGTATTTATGTTATAATTTAAAATAAATGGATATTAAAAATAAGCCAAAATTAGTTCTTATAGATTCCCATGCCTTGATTCATCGCGCGTATCATGCTTTGCCGTCGCTTGCCACGCAAAAAGGAGAGGTTTTGAATGCGGTTTTCGGGTATGTGAGCGTATTTTTGAAGATTCTAAAAGAGATGCAGCCACAATATATTGTTGCGGCCTTTGATCTTCCTCAGCCGACTTTTCGGCACGAAGAATTTGAAGAATACAAAGCTCACAGGCCCAAAGCGCCGGATGAATTGATAACGCAATTCAATAAAGTAAAAGAAGTGATGCGGGCTTTTGGTGTGCCGGTGATGGAGATGCCGGGATACGAAGCAGATGATGTGCTGGGGACTATTTGTGAGAAAGTTAAAAATAAAAAACTTGATGTTGTGAGCATCATCTTGACTGGCGATTTAGACACTCTTCAGCTTGTGGATGATGGCAAGACGATTGTTTATACATTAAAAAAGGGCATTACCGATACCGTTATTTATGACGAGAAAGCGGTGATTGATAGATATGGATTACATCCCAGACAGATGGTGGATTTTAAAGGGCTCAAGGGAGATCCTTCGGATAATATACCCGGAGTGCCGGGAGTCGGAGATAAGACGGCATCTGCTTTAATTTTTAAATACGGAACACTGGAGAATCTTTATGAGGAAATAGGGAAGCGAAAAGCCCCTCACCCTTCAAAGACAATAAAGAATTCGCGCCCCGCGCAATCCCTGAAGGGTGAGGGGTTATCGGAAAAGTTGATTGAAAAATTGGTTGAATACAAGGATCAGGCGTTTTTAAGTAAGAAATTATCAATTATAAGACGCGACGCGCCCATTGATTTTAATTTGGAAGATGCAAGAGTCGGGAAATTCTCCACGGCAAACAGAAAAAAAGTTGAGCAACTTTTAGGGGAGATGGAATTTCACGGTATGATAAATCGACTGCCATGGAAGGAAGGGAAAAATCAAAATGTAAAAATCAAAAATCAAAATGACAATTCAAAATTAAAAATTATAGATATTCAAGGGTTTGACGATGAAAAACAATATAAAGAATTGAAAGAGAAATTGTTGGAAGGTAAAGAAATTGCGGTTTTACAGAGATTCGATGATGGGAAATTTTTAGGTGTGAATTTGGCAACTAACGGAAAAGAAGAGATTTTTATAAAAAAAGAATCTTTAAGGGATTTTAAGGAAATTTTTGAAAATGAAAATATCAAAAAAATCGGACATAATTTGAAGTCCTTGATTAAAATTTTGCGAGAATATGATATTGAATTGCGGGGAATTGATTTTGATATTATGCTCGCCGCATATGTACTCAATCCCGGGGAGAGGGAGTATCCATTGGAAAAAATCAAAAATCAAAAATCAAAAATCAAAATTGCAAGTCAAAAATCAAAATTTGAAGAAAATGTAATTGAAGACGAGAATGTTTATGTCTCGGAACTATTTGAGCTAAAAGAGGTTCTGGGAAAAGAAATTGAAGAAAAGGGATTGAAGAAGATTTTTTATGAAATAGAGATGCCATTAATATCTGTTTTGGCGCAAATGGAGACATTAGGAGTAAAAATTAACGTTTTTTATCTAGAAGAATTTTCCGGCCAATTGGCGGAAAAATTGAAAAATCTAGAAAAGAAAATCTATGAATTAGCCGGCGAGGAATTTAATATCAATTCGCCCCAGCAAATTTCCAAAATTCTTTTTAACAAATTAAAAATTGAAATAAAATTTCTTCGCAAAACTCCGGGTGGGGCGATTTCCACCAAAGCATCCGAGCTTGAAAAATTGCGCGGGGCGCATCCCATCGCAGATTCCATTTTAGATTACAGGGAAATTTTTAAGCTCAAAAGCACTTATGTGGACGCTTTGCCGAAAATGGTAGATGCAAAAGACGGCCGAATCCACACTAATTACAATCAAGCCGGGACTTCCACCGGTCGTCTTTCTTCTCTTGAACCGAATTTACAAAACATTCCTATACGCACCGACCTTGGCGCATCTATTCGTAAAGCATTTGTCGCTGATAAAGGTTATGAATTGGTTGCTTTTGATTATTCGCAG